>Ga0247720_100156_pt1 | contig 31689 bp, 27 predicted proteins | sample MSEWel2015_12_15_FD_189078 | JGI IMG/M metagenome (GOLD analysis project Ga0247720, IMG submission 189078) | Subsurface sediment microbial communities from gas well in West Virginia, United States - MSEEL Well Study Marcellus 3H_2015_12_15 | ecosystem: Environmental > Terrestrial > Deep... | reverse complement strand
TCCCAGATCCTCATGGCCTTGCCCATGCTTCTTCTTTATGAAGCAAGCATTTGGCTTACCCGGCTTGCTGCCGTCCGTCGTCGGCAGGCAGACGACGAAGTACACACCTAGCGGCCCCTGGGGGCGTCGTCTGACCCGGCAGGTAGAACCGCCGAGCTTGAGGCTACCACTTCCAGGGCACGCGACATAAAGCACAAAAAGAAAAGACCCGGGAAGTAAGTTTTCCGGGTCTTTTCTTTCTTTGGCCCGCCCTTAGGCGGAGCGTTCTTCGGCGATTTCGTCCTCGAGATCCATGATCCGAACAAGGAGCTTGAGGCGGCTATCTTTATCATTGGCCCACTCGTCGAGGAGCTGGTCGCGCTCCTTAACCAGGGCTTCTAGTCTCCGCTTCATGTTCTCGACCTCCTTCCGGAACTTTAGGATACCCCTGCATTGTCCACATTATCATACAAAAGCAGAAATAAGTCAAGCGGAATTAGATTACATTTCTATTAAGCCTCGGATTTCGACACGAAGCGACAATAAGCACGCCGTAATACTCCTTTAATTTTGGCTAAAAAGCCGTCATTCATCGGGCGAAGACGGCAAAAGGAAGTTCTTAAGTTTGTTAGATATGCAACAAAGGTAAAGTTGACAAGGGCGTCCGGCCTTATTAAAATGAGACTAGTTATTAGTAGAATCAAGAGGAGGAATCGCCGTGGCAGATTTAGAGTTGGACCGGGCGGTGGAAATTGCGCCGGGTGTCTACTGGGTCGGTTTTGACGGTGAGAGCGCCGGGCTACGCTGCAACCCCTATCTAATCCTGGACGGCGACGAGGCGGTATTCATCGAACCGGGTTCTGTTCCGCACTTTCCCATCGTTCTGCGCAAGGTGCTAAGCATCGTGGACCCACGGCGCATCAAGACCATCATCGTTTCCCATCAGGACCCGGACTTGTGCGCCGCCATTCCGCGGTTTGAGGAGATTATCGGTCCAGATCTTAAGATTGCCACTCATTCGCGTGCAGCCATCCTTATTCAGCATTACGGGCTGCGCTCGCCCTTTTACCACGTGGACCAAAACGGCTGGCGGCTTAGGTTAAAAAGCGGCCGCGAGCTGAAGTTCATCTTTGCCCCTTACCTCCACTTCCCCGGCATGTTTATGACCTACGACCCGGTAACGAAAGTCCTCTTCTCCGGCGACCTTTTCGGCGCTTTTTCGTACGACTGGTCGCTTTACGCCGGGGAATACTACGACGAAGCCATGAAGGCCTTCCACGAAAACTACATGCCGGCGCGCGAAATCTTGGCCCGCGCCATGGCCAAGCTGGACGGCCTGGAGATAAGCCTGATCGCGCCCCAGCACGGTTCTATCATCCGAGACAACCCGCGCCGGTACATTGACATCCTCCGGAATTTGGACTGCGGCGACTACATGCTGGACTAGGAGGTGGCCCAGGTGGACGCGTACAAGGATCTCATCGCCATGGTGGTACGCCGGGAAATGGGAGTGCTCGGCCCGGAGAAAACCTTGGCCCTCCTCCCGGAGGCCGGAGTTACGGTCGACCAGAAAGGCGAAATTTTAAGCTATACCGGGCCCGGACGGGAGGTGCTGGATAAGCTCCTGCGCCTCTTCGGCGAGAGGTACGGTCTTTGGGCGGTGTTGGCCTGTAAGATCGCCGTTCTTAAGGAGGCTGCCCGGCAAAACCTCGCCCTTCCCGATGTCCTGGCCACGAAGTGATATTAAATTTTCGCCGGGAGCCTTGTCGGGCCGGGTGCCAGCAAGTAAAATTAAAGTACGCCCTGCGAATCTGGGATTTAAAGGAGTCATCCATGCCGCTAAATAGCGGCACCACGAAGGATGAAAATGGTATTTTCGAAGGAGAGAAAAGAGCGTGCGCGTGGCGATTCTGGCGGACATCCATGGCAACATTCACGCCCTAGATGCAGTTTTGGCCGATATTGAAGAACGAAGGGTCGACCAAATCCTCTGCCTGGGGGACCTGGTAGGCTACGGTGCGTTCCCTAACGAGGTAATTGCCGCCATTAGGGAGCGGGCTATTCCCACGGTTATGGGGAACTACGACGAGAGCGTGGGGTTCGACCTTCCTGCCTGCGGTTGCGACTTTCCCACCGAGGAAGCCCTGCTTGCCGGGGAAAAGTCCCTCGCCTGGACCGAGGAGCAGGTTACAGAGGAGAACAAGGCGTTTCTCCGAGGGCTTCCCCGCGAGCTAGGGTTCGATCTCGGCGGGGTAAGAACGCTGGCCGTACACGGCAGCCCTCGCCGCTTGAATGAGTACCTGTTTGACGATACGCCGGATGAGTTTTGGGCCACCATCTTCGAGCCGGAACCGGCAGCGGAAAGGGCGATTTATGCCGGAGCAGGGCAGAAGGAAACCCGCACCGCTACAGCCTGCCAGGCGGACCTACTTGTCATCGGGCACACCCATAAGCCTTATTACCGCACCTTCAGGCACCATGCCATCGTCAATGCTGGCAGCGTGGGGAAGCCGAAACATGGGGACCCGCAGGCCGTCTACGCCCTTCTTAGCATCGGCAAAGGAATTGAGGTAGAGTTTGTAAAAGTCCCCTACGACGTGGAGGCGGCAGCGGCCGCTATTCTGGCGGCCGGTCTGCCGGTGGAATTCGCCCACGCCGTGCGGACCGGCCGCGCTTAGCACCCGCCGGGCTTGCCGAATGCCGTGTCCTGCAAAAGGCAAGCCGCCTGCGATTCGCTCATCTTGGCGCCCGTCGCCCATTTCCCGTTCTGCCTGCTCACGCGGGCATTTTTTGCCGGCAAGGGAGGCAGGAATTACACGAACGGAGGCAGAATACTCCCAAGATACCTTCGAAGGAGAACTGAGCGATGGCGAAAGGCGAGTTTGTTGCCGTGGGCGAAGCGGTACGTGCGGCCCGGGAGCTGGCGCGGGCAGGGCGGGTGGCCGAGGCCTGCACCTTCCTGGCGGAAAAACTAGAACTTTACCCGCACAACCCTTACCTTATGGTTACCCTCGCCCAGCTGTATATCAAAGCCCATCGCTTGGCCGAGGCCGCGGCGCTTCTGGACGAAGTTCTGGCGGAGTACCCCGCCCACGGACCGGCTCTGGCGGCGCAAGCCGAAGTCAAGGAGCTTATGGGGGAACTGGTGGAAGCGGAGCGGCTCTTTGCTCTTGCCTGGCAGGTACGGCCCAGCGAATATCTCCTCCGCCGGCGCGTGAACCTACTCCTTAAGCTGGGGCGGCCGGAGGAGGCCCGTAGCTTCTGCCGTGCCGAAATCGAAAAAGACAGAGAAAACGCGGCACTTTATGCTCTCCTAGGTCGGGCCGAAGAAGCAGCCGGAAACTTGGCGGAGGCTGTCGCCGCCTATCAAGAAGCTGCTCAACTCAATCCCCAGGACGCCTTTAGCCGCCGCCGTTATCTAGAGCTCAAGGCGCGCCTGGCCGGCGCCGATGCGCTGGCGGAGACGGAAAAACTGCTCAAAGCGGTGCGCGGCCGCGGCGCGGCGGAACTGCATGCCTGGCGCGCCCAGGAGCTAAAACGCCAACGGCGCTTAGCCGAAGCGGCCGAAGAGTACAGGGCTGCCCATGCTCTAGCGCCGGAAAACAGCTTTTACGCCGAGCAGCTCGGCTTTACCCTCTACCGCTTAGGCCGGTACGAGGAGGCCCTGCCGCTCCTTAAGGCGGCTGCCGAGCGCCGGCCGGAGGACCAGGTCGTGCGCAGCGCTCTGGTTAAAGCCTTTGCTGCCGCCGGGCGTGCCGCCGAAGGGGCCGTGTTTTTCAGCGAGTTAGTGGCCCGCTATCCGCACTGCCGGGCCATCTGGGGCGCCGTTCGGCGACTGGAGAAGGCTGCGGGAGGTGAAAGCAAAAAATGAACGTCCCAAATATGGGCGAACTGATCGCTGTACCGCCGGTAAAAACGGTCATCCAGCTGAGCGATACCCGGGATGCCGGGGCTGCGCGCGAGATCGTGGCGAGCTTCGTTCTCACGGAGGACGCCGAGTTTGCCCTGAGCACGGTGTGCCGCGACTTAGCGCAGGGGCGTGGGCGCGGATACTTTCTGCAGGGCGCCTTCGGCACCGGCAAATCGCACCTTCTAAGCCTCCTCACCCTGATTCTTTCGCAGCCTGAAGCTAAGTTCGAGGGGCGGCTAAAAGAGATCGTGGCACCCCTTGCCGGCCGCCGCTTCCTTACGGTGCCGGTGTCCCTCGTCGAGCACGGGAGTCGTGAGTACCTGGAGGACATAGTTCTCAGGGCGATCCAGGCCGCCCTAAAAGAGGTGGGAGGGGGCATCGCTTTCCCGGCCGGCGCACGGGCAGGCCTCCCGAGCCGCGGGGAAGCGTTTGAACGGCTCAAGGAGATCATGCGTGAAAAAAACTTCGCCGGCCTGGTGCTCATTATCGATGAGCTCTCCGAGTTCCTACGCGCCAAGCCGGATGGGCGCAGCTTCAACGAGGACATCCGCTTCCTGCAGTATCTAGGGGAAGTGGCGGCAGAGTTTCCAGCCTGGATCGTGGCCAGCCTCCAGGAACGCCTAGAGGAAACGGGGGCTATCGCGCCGGAGGCTTTTGCCAAGATCAAGGACCGCTACCCGGTACGCCTGCGGCTCACCGGCCGGCACGTCAAAGAACTTATCAGCTCCCGCCTCATCCAGCATAAGCCGGCTGCAGCACCCTACGTTGCCTCCCTCTACGAGCGCTTAAAGCGCGCGCTGGGGGAGTTACCCTTCAGCCGCGAAGAGCTTATGGCCCTTTACCCCGTGCACCCGCTCACCGTTCGCTTCCTGGAAGACTTAAAGCAGCTCTTCTCCCAGCACCGCGGCGTTGTGGATTTCATCCACTACCAGCTGGCCGGTGACCCGGCGCGCCGCCTCCTAGGGCTCCTTTCCGGCCCGGCAGACCGCCTTCTTACGCCCGATCTCATCTTTGATCACTTCCGCACGCGCATCCGAGAGCTGCCCGAAACCAACCCGTACAGCGAAGTGGTGGTTCGGGCCTGGGAGCTGGACAGCCCCCTGGCCGACCCGGAAGAACGGGAGCTGGCGCTTAAGCTGGTGAAAATCCTGGCCCTGGCGGCCATGTCCCCTCTGCCGGCGCACCTCACCCCACGCCGCCTGCTAGAGCTCACCCTGTACACCCTCACCGACCTCGACCCTGCGGTAAACCAGGAGTATGTCGCCAACCTTCTCGACCGTATGTACCGGGAGGGGCCTTATCTCAGCCGTTCCGATGGGCCGGACGCGGCCGGCCCGGAATACCGCATCGACCTGGAAGCTGACATCTCGCTCTTCGTCCGCCGCCGCCTGGCGTACATCCGGGAGAACCTGCTCCCTGAGGATCGCCGCGTCTTCACCCGGCTCGGTGCTTGGGTGGACGAACCCTTCCTGCCGCTTAAGGGCTGGCTGGAGGAGCCGGTAAGTACGCGCACGGTGAGCTGGCAACATACTGCCAGGAGCGGGCGCCTCATTCTTACGGCGCTAGACGAACTGAGCGCAGAGCACATTAAAGATTTGGCGCGCGAGCTTAAAGAGAGCGAACTGGACTTCGTTCTCGTCGTAGGGGAGGCCTTTCAAACGGAGCGGGCGGCCAAGCACCTTAGGGAGGTGCTTCTTCCCGCGGTAGCCGAATCCGGCGTCCCGGGCTTTCTCTTTTGGCTGCCCAAGGAACCGGAGGGCACGGACACGTTGCGGGAGGCTTTGGCCTACGATCTCTTGGCCGCCGAATGCCGGGAAGGCGAGACCGCTAACGCCCAGCGGGCCCTGCCCTACCTGGAGGGCGTACTCCCGGATTACCGGCTCAAGGTGGCCGAGATTTACCGGCAGGCGTACTTTAAAGGCCGCGTATACACGTTGCCGGAGGCCGAGCCTGTTTCGCCAGAAGAACTCGGCTACCTTCCTTTTCCTACCCTGCTCGAAAAACTCGCCGCGCCTGTGCTAAGCCGCCGCTACCCCCGCCACCAGGAAGTGGCGCCGGCCCTGGCGGCGCTTCCGCCGGGAACGGTGCTTTCTCTCTGGGAAGAATTCCTCCTACCGGGAGAATACAAGGCCGAAGGTCGCGCTGCCGGGCGCCTGGCCGCGGCCATTGAAGGGACCATGCTGCCTCTGGGCCTGGTAAAAAAGCAGGGGCGCACCCTCTCTTTACACATCGACCCCGGGCACAGCGAGCTTGTCCGCACGGTGATTGATGCCGTGGCCGACGGGCCGCGGCCGCTCGCGGAAATATACACGCTTCTTCGCCATGGCCCGTTTGGGCTTACCCGCGAATCTTTCCAGCTTCTTATCCTGGCCCTCATCGCCAGCGGCAACTTGGAGGCCTGGCGGGAAGGCCGGCGTTTGGGAACGAGCCAGATTAGCCCCTACACGTTTAGCAAGATCGACGCCTTAGGACGGGGACAGATACTTACGCCGGAGCTGCAAAAAGAGCTCCTGAGCCTCTCTTTCCTCCCGGCGCGGCTTAAGCGCGGCAGCTTTACGGCCGGACTCCAGCAAGAGATCTGGGGCTTTTTGATCGAATGGAAAAAGGAGCTTCTGGCTAAGATCCAGGCGGTCCGCGCCCGCTTAGCCGAACTAAAAAGTTCCCCGGCGCTGGCGGCCCTTTCCTTTGAGCGAAGCGAGAACGAGCTCGCCCGCTTGGAACTCCTGGCCGGAGAGATCAAGACCTCCTACGGCAGCCGTGAAGGCCTGGAGCGCTTTCTGGCCGCCTGCCGGAGCGAACCTTACCTGGACCGTTATCTCGAGCGGCTGAACGAATTGGCCGCCTTCCTGGAAAAATACGCTGAGCGCTTCATCCTCATTCATCGTTATCTCACCGATCCTGCGCTTACCCTACCCCCCAACTCAAGCCTTGCGCGGCAACAGGCCGCCTTACTCAACATGCTGGCGGACGAGGCAGTTATTTTAGAGCCGGAGTACCGCGAGCGGCTCAGCGCCGGCTTCAGCGCTTTTCAAGAGGAGTACCGACGCGAGTACGTCGCCGCCCATGACCGCGAGGTGGGGCCAGCGCGCTTTGAGCCGTACGCGGCCCTCAGGGAGAGTCAGGCGTACCGGGTGCTGAGCAGCCTGGCTACGCTGGAATCCGTTTCCGTCCCTGACGACAAGGTCAAGGTAGACAGGGAGCTGGCCCGGATTCTCAATCTGGCCTGCCCGCGCGGCGGAGAAGACCTCGTGGCCCTGCCGGTCTGCCGCTGTGGCTTCACCCTGGGGCAGCACGTGAGCCTGCCGCCGGTGAGCGAGCTCGCGCAGATAATAGAGCGGGGGGTGCGCGAGTACGTTGAGGCCCTCCACGCGCCGGCAGTAAGAGCGGAAATTCAAAGCCTGGCTGCGGCGCTCGTTGAGGTCGGCCGGGGGAAGGAGGCGGAGCCGCTCAAAGAACTCCTAAAAGTGACGCCGGAGGACGCCGACCTCCCGGCGCATCTGGCGGCAATTTTGAACCGGAACACCTTGGCCCTTCTCAAACAGGCTCTGGCGCGCCGCGCGCTGGTGGTGCGCCGCAACCTGGACGAACTGTACGAGAAACTGGTGGGCAGAAGCTTTACCCCGGAGCGCCTGGAGGCCATTTTCCAGGAATGGCTGCGCGGCCCCGGCGACCTGACCGAGGGGTGCTACGTTCGCCTGGAGGGCGGGCGGGAGAAGGAAGTGCCCTTGGCGCGGGAAGAGCAGCCGGCTTTTCTGCCCACAGGCACGGAAGACTTGGCGGACCTGCTGGCGGAACTTGCCTACGAGAGAAATCCGACGCAGGCGGAAAGAAGAGCCCGCCTTTTCCTCTCCCGGCTGGCCGCTGCTCCCCCGGACGAAGTGCAGTCGGCGCTGCGGGGCTTGGCCGAGGAAGAGGGCCTCATGGCGGCCGTTCGGCCCCTCACCGGGATCGAAGCGGCGCTGGCCGGCTGCCGTGCCGCCCTCCGCCTCCAGGGTGCACTCCTCACCCTGGAAGGGGCTCCACTCCCTGATGATTTTGCCCTTTGGGAGGAGAGGACGCCGCTTCTTGCTCGCCTGGATCTTTACCTCGCCCAGGCCGAAGCTTATCTTAAGGCGGCGGGGCTTTACGCCGGCTTTCCCTTGGCCACTTATGCCGAGCGCGCCGGCCAGGTAGGAAAGCTTTATGGCCGGTCCTTCCGCGCGTTTACGGCCGCCCATTGGCAACCGGAAGAGCCCCTCCAGGGCCGGGCCGGCCTGCCGCTTACCCTCGACGGGCTGCTCCAGCGACCGGAGTTTCAGCCGGCCGGGCACCCGGCCGGGCTCTACCTCGTCTTTCTCGACGGCCTGCGCCTCGACCTCGGTGAGCTGCTCTTGCGAGAAATCCTGGGGCGGGGAGGCTGGCAAATCGTAACCGAGGGGTTGATCTGGGCCTATCCGCCGCCGGTTACGGAGGTGCAGCTCGGCTTCCTGCGCGCCGCCGGCTTTAACGGGCGCATAACGTCGGCGGAGGAAGTTGCCCTACCCGACCTGCCATACCTGAGGAGCACGCGGGATTGGCCGGCGAGCGAAATACTGCGCTTTAACTTCATTGACGAAAAAGTCCACACTTCGCCGGCTGGTTATTTTACCTTCCTGGCGGAGGTGGGAACGGCGGCCGAGCGCGAGCTTTATCCTTTCCTGGCAGAGGTGCCGGAAGGGGCGGGACTTCTCCTCTTTGGCGATCACGGCTACGTTCGGGGAGAAGAAGTAAAAGAGCACGCCAGCGCCTACCTGCACGGTCAAGGCCTGCCGGCCGATACACTGGTTCCCTGGTACTTCTTGAAGCGCCGGGGCGAAGGCTGACGCTTCCGTTCGCCGGCGTATGTTCGGCCGACTCCGTCCCGGTTCTTTTAGCCGCCCGCCACAGGGGGAAAGAGCTTGACTTTGGCGTCGGCGGGGAGGCGATCCCGCACGGAGTAGACACGGCCGTTGCCGACCGGAAGCAGCCGGCTGCGCAGAGCTTCATCGCTGCCTTCCCGCGGCAGTTCCCGCCCAAAATCGGGATGCTCCCTGGCGAGGGACTGAAGGACTTCCCAGAGGGTGACGTCGCGCAGCGGAAGGGTAATCTCTCGCGCTCCCAGAAGGGTGTCAAAGGGTGGATAGGCAATGATCTGCACCGGAAGAACCTCCTTACCATAAGGATAGACGCTAGTGACTTTAGGGGGATATTCGACGCCCCGCATTACCTTCCTCTTCCGGGCCATGGCATGAGGCATCGGCTATGATATAATAAAAACGAATGGGGACCAGGCAAGCCGGCCGGAAGAAGGCTTTTTGGGCCCGAGCTAAAAGCGGAAAGTAGGAGGACGGACATGAAAATCGGTTTGGTTGGGCTGCCGCTTTCCGGCAAAACCACTTTCTTCAATCTTCTCACCGGTGCCGGGGCGGCTACCTCGGCCTATGCCGGCCAGCGAGAAAGCCATATCGGAATGGCCCGAGTTCCCGACGCCCGCGTAGACTTTCTAAGCGAGCTTTTCCGGCCCGCAAAGACCACCTACGCCCAGATCCAGGTGCTGGACATTCCTGGGTTAACACCGCGTGGGGGCGCGGCGGAGTTTGCGGGACTGCTGCGCGATGCCGACGCCCTTGTGGTGATCCTGCGCGGTTTCACGAACCCGGCCGCCGGTATAAGCGAAGAGCCCGAGCCAATGAAAGACCTCAGCGAGCTTATGACCGAGCTGATTCTTACCGACCTGGCGGTAGTAGAAAGGCGGTTGGAGCGCCTACACAAAGGGAAAAAAGCCGGCAGCGCCCTTCCGGGCGAAGAAGAGGTACTGAGGGCGGCCAAAGAGGCGCTGGAAAGAGAGCAGCCGGTGGTAAGCCTGGGGCTTTCGCCAAAGGAGCGGCGCCCGCTTAAAAACTACGGACTTTACACGGATAAGCCTTTTCTAATCGTTCTTAATACTCATGGAGAAGGATTGCGGGGAGGGCGGGCGCCGGGCCAGGAAGAGCTTACCGCCTACGCCCACGCCCGCCACCTTCCGCTCCTTGTCGTGTGTGCCGAGCTTGAAGAAGAAATCGAAGAGTTACCGGTCGAGGAGCGTGCCGCCTTCCTGGCCGACCTCGGCGTCGGCGAGCCGGGGGTGGCGCGCCTGGCCCGCGCGGCTTACGCACACCTAGATCTCATCTCTTATTTTACCGTCGGTTCGGATGAGGTAAAGGCCTGGACCATCCGCCGCGGCACCACGGCCAAACAGGCGGCCGGCAAAATTCATTCGGACCTGGAGCGGGGCTTCATCCGCGTCGAGGTGGTGTCTTATGAGGACATGGTGCAGGAGAGGAGCTTTGCCCGGCTGAAAGAAAAGGGTCTCCTCCGCCTCGAGGGCAAGGATTACGTGGTGCAGGACGGGGATATCATGAACTTTCGGTTCAACGTCTAGCCTATACGGCCCGGCCTAGCAGGCTTCCGGTAGGGGCCGGTGGGCTTGGCCGGCGGGGGTGGGTCGAAGTTGACCGCAGCTGTTAACCTGCGACGGGCAGCCCGCGACTTCATCTTGAAGCGGGGCGGGGCCATTACCATCTTTCGCCAAAAGCCGGCCGGCACATGAATGGCGGTGCCGCTACCGGCCGTAGAGCTGGGTGAACCAAAACCGGGCGAGAAGTTCGCGGTCCTCGTCGTCGATGGGGTACGGGTTTTCGTCAGCCCCTCTCTCCTTAAGGAAGGCACGTTGACGGTAGGCCTCTACGGCTGGGGGCCCTTCCGGCATTTAGAGGTAGAAGGGGCCAAAGTTTTTGGCTAAGGTTCACCCGCTGCGCCGGAACGGACCGGCGCAGGGGTAGAGGGCGGCGCTTCATGCCCGAGGTGCCTGGAAGCAGGGGGTGTATAGGTTGTTGTCCCTGTTACTTGAGCTTACCGTCCGGATGTGCGTGATTTCAACCAGCGCCTTCCTTTTTAGCCGCATCCCGGTCTTCAAACGCGTACTCGGCCAGATGGCGAGCGGCCGGGATAAGGCCATCATAACCGTCGGTTTCGGTATTTTCACCCTTCTCGGCACCTATTTCGGGATTGAGGTTAAAGGGGCCATCGCCAACTCCCGCGCCGTAGGAGCAGTGGTAGCCGGCCTCATCGGCGGGCCGTGGGTAGGCTTAGGGGCCGGGGCTATCGCCGGGTTGCACCGCTGGGCACTGGGTGGTTTTACCGGTTTCGCCTGCGGCCTCTCAACTACCCTGGAAGGGCTTCTCGGCGGCCTTGTGGCCACGCGAGTGCGCAAAGTGGATTGGGAGGTCGCCCTAGCCACTGGCTTTGTGGCCGAACTCATGCAGATGGGCATCCTGCTTCTGGTGGCGAAGCCCTTTAGCGCCAGCCTCGAGCTGGTAAAAATGATCGCTGTTCCCATGACGCTGGTCAACGGTGCAGGGGTAGCCATCTTCATCACCATGTTGCACAGCCTGCAGGCGGAGATGGAGCGCGTTGGGGCCGTCCAGACGCAAAAAGTCCTAGAAATTGCCCGGCTTTCCCTGCCCCATCTCAAGCGGGGACTTACGCCGCGTTCGGCCATGTACACTGCCCGCATTATCCTGGAGCTCACCGGGGTAGATGCTGTGGCTTTTACCGACCGCGAAAAGGTGTTGTCTCACGTAGGGATTGGGGCGGACCACCACCTGCCTGGCTACCCCTTCCTTACCCGGGCCACGGCGCGGGTGCTGGAAGAGGGTTCCCTAGAGGTAGCCCAAACCAAGGACGATATTGGCTGCAACCGCCCAGACTGTCCGCTGGGCTCGGGGGTAATTGTTCCCTTGTATTGCCAGAACCGCATTATAGGCACCCTTAAACTTTATCGAGCCCGCCCGGAAGGGATCACGCCGGTGGACATGGAGGTGGCCTCCGGGCTGTCTCAACTTTTCTCCACTCAGCTGGAGCTGGCCGAGGCTTCGCGGCGGGCGGAACTCGCGGCTCAGGCGGAACTCACGGCGCTACAGGCGCAGATTAACCCTCATTTTCTCTTTAACGCGATAAACACCATTGTCTCTTTCTGCCGCACGGATCCCAATACGGCCCGCCGTCTCCTTCTCGATCTGGCTGCGTACTTCCGCCGCAACCTGGAGCGGGCGGGGCATTTTTGCACCCTGGAGGAGGAACTAGCCCACGTCCACGCCTACCTGGCGCTAGAGCAAGCGCGTTTCGGTAGCAAGCTCAAACTGGTGGAAGAGGTGCCGCCTGAGCTTAAAGAGGTCCGCCTCCCGCGCCTCACTTTGGAGCCGTTGGTGGAGAACGCGGTGAAACACGGGATTGCCCCCCTCCCGGAAGGGGGGACGGTGCTCATCCGCGCCCAGCGCCGGCCTGAAGGTGTGCATTTCACCGTAGCCGACAGCGGTGTCGGTATGAAAGCGGCTACTTTGGCCGAGGTTCTGCGCGGCTGCCCGGCCAGCGGCGGCATTGGGATTTGCAACGTAGCCGAGCGTCTTAAGAGCATTTATGGGTCGGAGTACGGTCTAAAAATAGAGAGCGCCCCGGGGAAGGGAACCCGCGTCAGCTTCTTTATCCCGGCGGAGGTGGAGGTCCATGAACGGCTCTACGCAAGCTAAGCTCAGAGTGATCCTGGTGGACGACGAAGAGCCAGCCAGGCGCGAGCTCCGCTACCTCTTGGAAGAGACCGGCCGCGTGGAGGTGGTGGCCGAGGCCGATACCGGAGCACGGGCGCTTGAACTTACGCGCCGACTGACACCGGACGCCCTTTTTCTAGACATACAGATGCCTGGACTAGACGGGTTCGCCGTGGCCGAGCGGGTCCTGTCGGAGCTCAAACCCCCGCCGCTACTCGTCTTCGCTACGGCTTACGATCGCTATGCCCTAAAGGCCTTTGAGGTGAGCGCGGTCGACTACCTCCTTAAGCCCTTCCAGGCCGAACGCGTTGCCCACACGGTGGAGCGCCTTTTCGCCCTTCAGGCCGGGCGGGACCGGAACGAACTCACCGCCAGCCTGAAGGCACTTCTTGAGGAAGTGCGCAGCGAGCCAGCCCGCGTTCCCGTGGAAAAGAACGGACGCATTGTGCTTCTGCCGGTGAGTGACATCATCTTTGCCGCCTGCCGCGATGGGGAGGCCTTCATCAAAACCACTACAGAAGAGTTCCCGGTGCGCACCACCTTAGGGGAGCTTGAGGAGCGGTTAGGACATCGCTTCCTGCGGGTGCATAAGGGATACGTTGTGAACTTGGACCGTATTGCCGAACTCATTCCCTGGTTTCACGGGACTTATCTTCTGGTTATGGCTGACCACGAACGCACCGAGATCCCGGTCAGCCGGCGCCTTGCCCAGAGCCTGCGGGAAAAACTAGGGCTGGCTTTGTAGAAAACCTTTCATCCTGCAATTTGTCCCGTTCAGAGAAGAATTAGACCCACTAAGGCTCCACTCCTGGAAAAAGGATGGGACCTTTTGTTATCTTTATTACGAGGAGGGATTACGGCTTGGGGACCACTCTCGCGGACTACTTGGAGTGCCTGGCCGGCCGTTTAAGCCGTTACTTTGACGTCTCCCGGAACGAGGAAGTTGCCGGCCGAAAGCTGGACCTTGTCGGGCGCTTCAAAGTGCGCAGCGAAAAATATTTCTTTGTTAAAAGCCTAACCCTCTTCGCTTACGAAAACCAGGAGATCGTTCTAGTTGAGGGGGATAAAAAGATAGACAGGTCCAAGGCCGAGGAGTTTGGCAAATACCTAAAGGACCTGATCCCTCTCCTCGTTAAGCCAAGCGAGGAGCACATGTCCACCACGCTAACCGGGGTACTGGTGGCAGAGAAAGGCGTCGCGCCTGAAGCGCAGGTTTGGGTCGAGCACTTCCGTCATAGCCAAAACTTCAAGTGGCTCCTTCACGGTTGGTGCGACGTGCGGCTCCTGGCGGTGGACCTGGCCTCCGGTCAGGTATACTCCAACAAGGCCGGACGCGCGGTAAAAGAGGCCTACCGCGTGCTGGGGAAGGAAGGAGGGAAAGAGGTAGCCAGGCCTCGGTAAAAAAGCGAGAATTAATCTGCATTCATAAGGGGGTTTTGCCAGTGAGCACCACGCTTATGGTGGTCATCGGTGCGGTCATCCTTTTTATCGGTTACGTTTTCTACGGCCGCTACCTGGCGGAAAAGGTGCTCAAGCTCGATCCGAACGCCAAGACTCCGGCCCACGCCATGTATGACGGTGTAGACTATGTACCTGCTCCGGCGCCGGTTCTACTTGGCCACCACTTCGCCAGCATCGCCGGTGCAGGGCCCATCACCGGCCCGGTGGCGGCGGCGGTGTTCGGCTGGGTGCCGGTCTTTCTGTGGATCGTTTTCGGCAGCGTCTTCTTCGGCGGCGTGCACGACTTTAGTGCCCTCGTGGCTTCGGTGCGCCACGAAGGAAAATCCATCGGCGAGATCGTGCGGCGACACATCGGCGAGCGCGGACAATTCCTCTTCCTCTGCTTTTCCTACTTGGCCCTAGTGCTCGTGGTGGCCGTCTTCACCATCCTGGTGGTACAGACCTTCGTGGCCGTGCCGGCAGTAGCCACAACCTCGCTTCTCTTCATGGTTTTGGCGGTGGCCTTCGGCCTCTCCGTCTACCGCGCCAAGTTGCCGCTCGGCCCGGCCACGGTGGTTGGTGTGGTATTGCTGTTCACTTGTGTTTACCTAGGAGTCATCTTTCCGATCAAGGCTTCCGCGCAATTCTGGACGTACTTTTGCCTGGCCTACATCTTCGTGGCGGCTACGCTACCGGTGTGGATTCTACTCCAGCCGCGTGACTACCTGAATTCTTTCCTGCTCTACGCAACTTTATTTGGTGCCCTCCTGGGCCTAATTATCGGCAACCCTTCGCTGCGTTATCCTGCTTACACGGCCTTCAATACCTCAGGAGGCTACCTTTTCCCGATGCTATTTGTTACGGTGGCTTGCGGCGCCATCTCCGGCTTCCACTCTCTAGTTTCTTCTGGTACCACCTCTAAGCAGTTGGCGAATGAAAAGGACGCTCGTGTCGTCGGTTACGGCGCCATGCTCATCGAAGGTTTGTTGGCCCTTGTGGCCCTGTCAACAGTAGCCTATCTTACAAAAGAAGGTTATGCTCAAACCCTAAAAGAGATGGGCGGTCCCACCGGGCTGTTTGCCGCCGGCGTCGGCCAGTTCATGAATTACTTCGGTATCCCGGTGGCCTTTGGTACCACCTTCGGTGCCCTTGCTCTTAATGCGTTCTGCCTTACCTCCCTGGATACTGCGACCCGTCTTGCCCGCTATGCATGGGAGGAGTTTTTCTCTACGCGCATTCCAGCGCTGGCCAACAGGTACCTGGGAACGCTCGCAACCGTCATCCTGGCCGGTGCCCTTGCCCTCTCCGGCAGCTGGAAAGAAATCTGGCCGATCTTCGGCGCGTCCAACCAGTTGCTCGCCGGATTGGCCCTGCTCTCTGTATCGGTCTGGTTGGCGGGTCTCGGGCGCGACAACCGTGTTACGCTTTATCCCATGATGTTCATGGTGGTGGTTACCCTTACTGCTTTGGGCTTTTTGATCAGGAACAACCTGGCCAAGGGCAACCTGGTTCTCGGCGTCCCAGGGATTCTGCTCTTTGTCTTAGCCGTATTCCTGGTGGTTGAAGCTGTGAACGCGCTAGGTAGAATCAAGAAGGCTGGCCCCAATATCAGTGCCTGACCTGATACTTTGACGGCATGAACCAGACCAGAGAAAAGGCGCGGAAGACCTTTCCGCGCCTTTTCAATACGCCCCACATGGGGCTCCGCAAACATCGAACGAATCAAGAACAGGATCCGGGAGTTTATCTCCCAGAGCAAACCCGTGAGCATGGCCAACCGGATCCGGCGCACCAACGCCTATATGAAGCGTCTTTTGGGGTCTCGACGAGCGGCCGAGACGCCGCCTTGCACGCGCCTCTGGAAGCAGTGGAAACGGGTCCGGACGCGCTACCGTGAACTGCATGTGCGTGCACTGGGTCTACCAAAATGGATTGTCCGGAAGTTTCCGAACGCCCGCAAAGGACCCTGGCGAATGGCCCATGGGCCCATGAATAGAGCCCTGGGCGTTGCGTACTGGGAAGCCCAGGGCCTCATGAGTTTAACTGTGCGTTACCAAAGCATTCGTCAAGCTTGGTGAACCGCCGTATACCGAACGGTACGTACGGTGTGGTGTGCGAAGACGGGAGCTTGCCGCCCCTCCTGCTCGATGCTTACTTCCACCAGCTGTTCACCACGTCCCGGTTCTCGGCCATCCAAGCTTTGGCCGCCTCGAGTGGCTCCTGGCCGTCCGCGATGCGACCTTCGAGGTCGCCTAACTGCTGTGCATTCATCTTGAAGTTCTTCAGGAAATTGGCCACCTCGGGCATATCTTTATCTAAACCTTTACGAGCCATTATGTGGATGTTTTCGACTTCTCCGTAGACCTTTTTGGGATCTTGTAAGAACTTCAGATTCCACCGGGCAAACATCCAATGGGGAGCCCAGCCGGTGACTACGATCCATTCCTTGTTTTCAATGGCCTTCTTGAGAGCAGCCGTCATGGCTGGCTCGCTGCCTTCTATCAGCTTAAACTTAAGACCATAATCCTCGATAGCCTTCGCTGTGGCCTTCATAATGCCCGCACCGGCATCGATTCCGATAATCTGGCCGTTGAACTTGTCGGCGTGCTTGTTAAGCTCTTCGATGCTGTTTATGGTTACGTACTCGGGAACGACCAGGCCGATACGGGCTCCCTCATAGTTGATGCCGTAGTCGTCAATTTTATCACCGTATTTTTTCATGTACGACTCGTGGGTGACGGGAAGCCAGGCATCTAAGAAGGCATCCTGGCTGCCGGAGGCCAGGGCGGAGAAAACTGGACCAACGTCGGCCATAGTGGTTTCGACCTTGTAGCCCTTGTCCTCCAGGATGGCTTTAGCCAGGTGGGTCATGGCGATGCCTTCAGCCCAGTTTACATACGCGAGCTTAACTGTGCCTTTGGACACTTCGGCAGCTTGTTCGGTGTTTTCAGCGGCGGGCTGCTCACCGCTTCCGGCGGTCTGACTAGTACACCCACTGACGAGGAGCGCCACCATCAGACCTAGTGCTGTGAGGAGCAGGAAGGCTTTGCGTTTCATCAAACCTCAAACCCCCTAAATGTTAATTATGCCTACCCCTGACGGGCACCAAAGCTTGAGTGATGCGATCCAGGAAAATCGCGATGATCACCACCGCAAGACCAGCTTCGAAGCCCTTGCCTACCTCCAGCTGAGTGATGCCGCGCAGCACCTCTCCACCCAGACCACCGGCGCCGATCATGGCGGCAATCACCACCATAGAGAGAGACATCATGATGGACTGGTTTACACCGGCCATGATGGTCGGCAGGGCTAGGGGTAGCTGAACCTTAAAGAGCAGCTGGTTCGGAGTAGAACCGAAGGATTCCGCGGCTTCAATCACCTCAGTTGGCACCTGACGGATACCCAGGTTGGTGAGGCGAACCGCCGGCGGCATGGCGAAAACCACTGTGGCGACAACGCCCGGTACAGGGCCCAAGCTAAAAAAGGTCACTGCTGGAATGAGGTAAACGAAGCTGGGCATGGTCTGCATGAAGTCTAGCACCGGACGGATGAGCTTATCCACCGTGTCGTTCTTGGCCGCCCAGATCCCAAGCGGGATGCCGATGAGCAGCGCGAAGAAACCCGCGGTAAGAACGAGAGCTAGCGTTTGAATAGTTTCCAGCCAGAGATTCATATAGACGATCAGCCCTAGACCGGCTGCAACAAACACGGCAACACCGGAACCGGCTAGACGCCAGGTCAGAACAACCACCAGCGCGATCAGCGCGAAATGGGGAAGCAGGAGGAGTAACCACTGAAGGCCTCCGACCACGCTCTCGATCAACTTTTGCACTGCTGTAAAGATGAAGCCAAAGTTCTCCAGCCAGCTAACTAGAGCTTCGACACTTTGCCCGATAGGACTCATGGCCCTTTCACCTCTTGCCCCATAATGCCTGCGAGCACCGAGGCTCTGACCACGATTCCGAGTAGTGTGCCGCGCTCGTCAACTACGGCGATGGGCACCTTGGTTTGGGCAGCCACGGGAAGAAGGTCTCTAAGCGGTGTGTCCGGGGAAGTGGTTGGAAAATCTGTAGTTAGGATTTCTTCCAGTTGGGTCTTCCCTTCCTGAACTGCCTGTAGGCAGGCGTTGATGGTCACTAGACCGCGCAGTTCCCTTTCCTTGCCCACCACAAAAACGCTGGAAAGCCCGAGTTCCTGCATCTTGCGTATAGCTACGCGCGGGCCATCTTTGCTGGTAACCAGCGCGTCGGGGTTCCGCATCACTGACGAAGCGGTCAGGATTTTGGTACGGTCGACATCCTGGGTGAAGGCTGCTACGTAGCCGTTCCGTGGTTGCTGGAGGATGCCTTCGGGGGTGTCGATTTGGACGATCACTCCGTCTTTCATAATGGCGATCCTGTCTCCGATCTTAAGGGCCTCATCCAGGTCGTGGGTGATGAAGACAATGGTCTTCTTTACCCGCGACTGTAATCTAAGCAGCTCATCTTGCATCTGCTTCCTAATGAGCGGGTCGAGAGCGCTGAAGGCTTCGTCCATGAGCAGGAGCTCAGGGCCGGTGGCCAGGGCCCGCGCCAGTCCGACGCGTTGCTGCATACCGCCGCTCAGAGCGTCGGGGTAAGAAGATTCCCAGCCTTTAAGCCCTACAAGCTCGAGAGCCTCCAGGGCTTTTTTTCTGCGGGTCGACGCGTCAATCCCCTGGATCTCAAGTCCGTACTCCACGTTGGCCAAGACAGTCCGGTGAGGGAAAAGACCGAAACGCTGAAAGACCATGGCGAGCTTCTTGCGCCTGACCTCTCTGAGTTCGGCTGGTCCCATCTTAGTGATGTCGTTGCCTTCGATAAGTATTTCGCCGCGGGTGGGTTCCACCAGCCGGTTGAGGCAACGGATAAGTGTGGACTTGCCGCTCCCAGAAAGGCCCATGACCACGAAGATCTCCCCCTTGCGTACCGTGAACGAAGCGTTGTTTATGGCCACGGTATGTCCGGTCTGGGCCAGAATTTGCTCTTTGCCAAGGCCTTTCTCGAGCAGAGGAAAAACTGAAGCAGGTTTAGGACCGAAGATTTTATAAAGGTTCCGCACAACTATTTCGTCCATGTTTCACCTACTTTCATCCCTGAACTAAATTTTATCGAGCACAAAAAAGAGGCGGTTGTGGCTGCCTTCGGTTAACACGTGCTCAAAGTAAGCTTGAAGAGGGATCAGAACGCGACTGGAAGTCATTAACAAAAAGATCAAAAATGGTCACAAGAGAAGTGTAACAAAGCCTAATCCGGCGTGTCAAACCGGTGGACAATGGCTGAGCTCCGGTTAGCTCTTTTTCTCTGCCATTCTTGGCTAAGGACAAGGAGTTTTTTGCCACACATACTTGACAAAAGGCATGCAGCCATACCACGCCAATAAAAGAAGTTGCTAAGGTCTAGCCTCGGCTATACTGTGCCAAGGACGATAAAGCCAGCCTGCGGGGTGGGGAACATATCACGTCCTGAACGGACTTTTGCCGTCAAGGACTATGCGGTTTATGCGCCCGTAAACGCGCGGTACAGTTCGTCCCGCGGCGGGACCATGAGCGGTTGCCGCTTCCCCCGGGCGATAAGCCATAGTCCGTCCTCGGGGGCGAGCAGGCGGCCAATGGGTGCTACCGGGATGCCGTGCGCCGAAAGGGCTGCCGCAACCGCCTCCGGAGCGCTCGAGGCAATGAGGAGCGAGCCACTCCCGATTAGCCCTAGCGGATTGAGGCCGAGCACCTCGCAGATGGCTGCAGTTTCCGGCGCCAGCGGCACCTTCTCGGCCCAGAGCTCCGCGCCGCAGCTGGAGGCTGTAGCCAGCTCGGCCACGGCCCCTAGGACTCCACCTTCTGTCACGTCGTGCATGGCGCTCGCTCCGTGAGTGGCGGCAATGCGCCCCTCCGGAACGACGCTGATCCTCTTAATAAACTCTTGGGCGCGCCGGACGAGATCGGCCCCGAGGGCGGCTTCGAGCTTATCGGCCAGATCGCTGGCCAGAATGGCCGTCCCTTCACAGCCGGCGGTTTTCGTAAGCAGCAGGGTGTCACCGGGCCGCCCCCCGGCGGCCGTTATGTAGCGCCCCCTGGGGGCCCGCCCTAGGGCCGTCACGGCGGCCAGCGGCTGGCACACGGCATTCGTGAACTCGGTGTGCCCGCCTAGCACGGCCATATTAAGGCTTCCCGCGGCGGCGTGGATCTCCTGCATGATGGCCTCGATTTTATCCTGGAAAGTACCGGGCGGCAAAAGAAGGGTAAGAAGAAGCCCTACCGGCTCCGCTCCGATAGCGGCTAGGTCGTTGGCCGCAACATGCACGGCCAGGTAGCCAAGGTGGTGCCCGCTGGCGGTAATGGGGTCGCTGGAGAGAACGGCGAGTTCCGAACCCAAATCCACTACGCTGCAGTCCTGCCCAATGCCGGGGCGTACCAGCACGTCCTGGCGCTTTGCTCCTAGGTAGGGGAACACGAGTCGATTTAAAAGTTCAGGCGCGAGTTTTCCCGGTTGCAAAACCTTAATGCCCCCTGTCTTCCAGTACTGCCTTGATTATACCACTGCCATTATACTACAAGCCCGCGGCGGCCTGAAAGGCTAGCGGCCGGGGTAACGCTTTGGCGCCGGCCGCCATATTATAAACTGACCCGAGGACGGGAAGGCGTCGAACAGCCGGTTTCCCGCCGGGCTGTAACAACTAAAGTCCGGGTGGCATAGCATAATAGAGACCGGCCGAGACCGGCCATCCCGTTAAGCTGTGAAAGGAGGATTTTCCATGGCTGAACCCTTAGCCCCTGATCCTGGCGGCCGCCGTACGTTTCTTGTGTTCCTTATCCTGATCCTGCTGCTTCTCGGTGACTGGTTCTAGTGTCAGCGGTGCAAAAGGAGGATGAAACATGGGCGGTCTCTTGGCTGACCGTAGGGCGTTCCTGGTTTTCTTGATCCTCATCCTGCTCCTTTTGGGTGACTGGTTCTAATACTCGTGGCCAATGTGAACAAGGGGTAGGCAAACTGCCTACCCCTTGCGCGTGTGCCCTTCTTTTGTTTCTTTGCCTTCCGGCCTTTCTCTTTCCGGTGCTGCCTCGCTGGCGTACTGCACGCGGGCGGGCGGCTCCTCACGACCGGCCAGGGAGCTGACCAGGCTCATCAGCGCTGCCGGGTCGAGCTTGCGCCCGCCGCCCCCCTGGGAGCCCAGGGCGCTCAAGAGGCTGGCCAGGACGGCATCTTTTCTCCCACCTTCTCCCTGGGCGCCCAGAAGAGAGAGCAAAGTGCCTGCCAAGGCCTGCTTATCAACGGCTTCCCGTTCTCCCCCCGTACTGGCCGGATAAGACACGCCGCTCTGGGCATTGAGATAACCTACAATGCCTAGAAGGTTAGTGAGGCTAAGGAGGGCTAAGAGCAACTGGGGGCTTAAATCCTTCTGCCCGCTGAGGAGGCTCAGAACGAGGTTAAGGTAGCTGTCCCCGGGCGGGCCGGGCAGGTTGGTTCCTTCGGCCATCTCGACCACCTCTCAACCAAGGTCAGAACTGAGATCGAGATCTAAACTGCCTCCTGTAAGGCGAGCGATTTCCTTGTTCAGCTCCAGGCGTGCCTGTTTTAAGGCGGCGTTGCAGGCGGCAATAACCGTTTCGCTCAGCTCAGCGGGCGGCAGCGAGCGGATGAGTTCCGGGGAGAGATCCAGGGCAACTAGCATTTGCAGGCCGTTTGCCCAGGCCTTGACTTTACCTTCACCCGCTTCTCCTTCAAAGGTCATGTTTTCCAACCGTTTCTGCAGGGCGCCTATCTCCGCCTGAATCTGTTCCATAAGCATACCGATGTTGAACATAAACCTCACCTCCAAGCCTTCTTTCTAAGTTTATTCGGGCGCAGGCAAAAGAGACCACCTGCAAACAAAAACCCGCCTGGGCGGCGGGAATGATGCTCAGGCCGGAAGGGGCATCGCCTCGGTTAAGAGTTAGGAGCTTCCGGTTTCGGAGGTGTCTGGGTGTAGATAGGGAAAGTGTGCAGGGCAGGTGGCTTGACTTCTTGTTTTGTTTCTTCCTTGGGCGCCTCGTTTGCCTGAGCAATGAGGTTGATCAGGTTGGCCAGCGCTTCCGGGTCCACCTTGCGCTCAGGCGGGCCGTTCAGCACGGCCAGAAAGTTTACCAGGGCATCCACCAAGGTCTGGCTCTTAGGGGTTAGAAAAGGCTTTATGGCCAACATGAGCGACACATCTTTGGCGTCAAAAGGCACCTTGGACACTAAGCGTCCCTCCTCCACTGAGCCCGCGGCGAGCGCCCGGGCGCGTGCTTGGGCCTTTAGCTTAGAGCGGGTCTGAAAGAAGTTTAGAAACTGGAGTGCCGGCAGGGGAGATAGGTCCTGCCGGAGCTCTTTATTCGTAAGAAAGGCAAAGACGAGCAGCCCGTCCACCAGGTCTTGCCCGCGCAGGCTCAGGTGCGGTTTGAGCAACTGGAACATCTGAATATCCTGGAGGGTAAAAGGAAAAAGTTCCACGGCGGTCACCTCTAGTCTTTAGCATACCGAGGCCTTACCTCAACCTACTCTAAACTATGCCTGCCGGGGCCGGAGTGTTCGCCTGCTCCCGTGCGGGCCTGGCCGCCAGTTGCTCTGTAGCTCCCAAAAGCAGGATGAGGATCAAAAATAGGGTAAAAGGGTTCACCTGGGGTGCGGGAGGGGGCGGAGCGTCTTTCACAGGCGGGCTTGCCGGTGCGGGTTCGGCCGGCAGGGGAAGTACGGCAAAGCTTCCTTTCATGGCGGTTTCTACCTCCTTTTGCCCTAAAAGGCGATGCCGAGCTTGTCGATCACGTTTTGGATGCGGTTGAGGATGGTGGAACGGTCGGAGCCGGCAAAGAGGAGGCCGACGGCTTCGTTTTGCTCGTTTAGCACGAGCGACCCGCTGTCGCCACCCTGGCTCTTGAGGTCGGCCACAATCTGGTCGGTAAAGAGCGCGTAGACGCCCGAGTGCATTTGAATCCGGAGTGTGACCGAAAGAGCGGTTACCGCGCCGCGGGTAAGACCGCTGGTGCGGCCGCTCTTTATGAGGGTTTGGCCCAGTTTGGCCTCGGCAACGCCGCGCACGGGCCCGACTTCCAGAATCTCCGGCGCGACCAGGCGGTCGGAGATGGGTCTGGCAACGGCGCAGTCCACCAAGTTGCCGTCGCTGCTTCGCTTATGAAAGCGCACGTCGTAGTTTGGGCGCACTAAGTGCACAAAAAAGTTTTCCGTGCGGGCGAGGCGGCGGCTGATCGGGCAGGTGGACTCCTGGTACTCGGTTATCACGGGCACGAACCGTTCCAGGCGGGCAATGGTATCATTGCTGGTGCCGCCGTCGTAGGGTCCGGGCTGATAAATAGGGTCGCCTACCTTGGCGCGCCCATCCTCGCCGTTTGAGGAGTTGGCGAGGATGTGGTTATTGGAAAGGATGAGGGGGGTGCCACTCCTCGCGTCCTTTACCAGCGCGCCCAGGGTCCCGGCGGTGATCTTGTAATGCCCGATGCTTACCCCCGGTTGGGCCGGGCGGACCCGCGTGGTACGTAAGGACAAAAGGCGCACTTCACCGATTTCCACTACGTCGGTTTCGACGTTGGCAATGGCCCGGGGCACGACTTCGGTGGCGGTGAGATCGTGCTCCGGCACTTTCTTGGAAACAAAAATGACTACGGCCAGTTTATCCGTGCGTTCCTGCCCTTTTTCTTTATACCCAATACCTACTCCTACGACATTGGGCAGCGAACTCACGCGGCTCCAAGCGTGGCGCAGGGCGAGGGTGTAGTTCTCCATGGTTTCACCTCCAGCGTACAACCTGCGGTGTCCGGTGAGTTCCGGCCCCGTTCCTTGCAGGTGGGAGAAGGCAAGAGCGGGGCGTCCGGGCTGCAGGCCGACCAGAACTTATTACACTATATTCAAGCGGCTGCGGAGGTGAAACCGCTCCGGTGCTGCATAATGTCCCGCCTGGCCGAACATGCTAAAATCGGTCACGGCTCATATGTGGGGAGGTAATCGGCGTGCGTAAGGCAGAAACCAGCAGGCGCTTCCTCGCCCTTGTCCTAGGGATCCTGGCCATTGCTGCCATAGGTAAGGCCCAAGGCTGGTGGAAAGGCGAAACGGAGAAGGATTTAATTGCCGCAACAAGCCGAGCGGCTGCATCTCCACAAGTGGGTTATCCCACTTACGATGACCTCTGGCTCCTGGCGCGCCTCGTTTCCGGTGAAGCTCACAGCGAGCCCTACGTCGGCCAGGTGGCGGTTGCGGCCGTGGTTATCAACCGGGTTCAGAGCCCGCGTTTCCCACCCACCGTGCCCGGCGTAATCTTTGAGCCTGACGCTTTTGAATCGGTAAGCAACGGAATCATGTGGGCCTTACCGCCCACGGATGAAAACATGGCCGCGGCCCAGGCGGCGCTAGACGGCTGGGACCCCACATACGGAGCGCTCTTTTTCTGGAACCCGGCTAAAGTTGTCAGCCCCTGGATCTGGACCCGCAACATCATCACCAGCATTGGCCGTCACGTTTTTGGCCGATAGGAGGAGAGAGAATGCAGCGTTCGCGCTGGATTACCGTAGGCGTGGTCCTGGCGGCTCTCGTCGGCGGGCTTTGGTTTTGGAGCTACAACCTGGATAATATGAGGGTGCGCAACTCGCTGGAGGCCAGCTACCAGCGGGCCCTCTTCTCCATGGTCGGCCACGTGCAGAACCTGAATACCCTCTTGGCCAAGGGGCAAGTGGCTCAGGATAACGGGCAAGCGGTGCTTACCCTGGCGAGCGCCTGGCATGAAGCGGAAAGCGCGCGCTCTTCCCTGGGACAGCTCCCCTTAGGGCGCTTCAACCTCACCTCTGTCCAGCGGTACCTGGCCCAGGTAGGCGATTACTCTTACAGCCTGGCCCGGAAGCTCGCCCTGGGCCAGTCACTCACCGAGCGTGAGCAGGAGAATCTGGTTGTTCTGGCGCAAGAGACGAATAAGCTAAACAAAGAACTGCAGCAAATGATCGGCGGCCTCCGCTCTAAACCTACCTGGGGGACGCGCGGGGTGACCGTAGGCCTTAAGGGTAAGCCCGTTCCGCCGGCAGGCAGCATCGCCGACGGCCTGGCCAAGCTCGATGAGCGCCTCAAGGACGAGGCGCCCACTCTAACCTACGACGGCCCGTTCTCCGAGCACATGGAAAACATTAAACCACGGGCGGTCACCGGCAAGCCGATCACCATTGAGCAGGCGGGGCGGATCGCCGAGGAATTCGTAAACCGCGGTGGTGCTGTCAAGTATGCGGCGGTGACGTCGCGGCGCGTAGGTGGACTCCTTCCCACCTACTCGATTACTCTGCGGCCGCAGGGCGGCCGCCGGCTCCCGGACATTACCGTCGACGTTACCCAGACGGGCGGCCATGTTGTTTACTTCCTCAACCCGCGCCCACCTGGGCCGGCGCGAATTGACCTTGGGGAAGCCGTACGCCGGGCCGAGGACTTCATCCGCGCCCGTGGGTATGAGGACATGATCACTACCGGTTCCCTGCGCCATCCAAACACCTTAGTGGTCACCCAAGCCTGGACGCAGGACGGGGTGGTAGCGTATCCCGATTTCGTGAAGGCGACCGTGGCCTTAGATACAGGCGAGGTGGTCGGGTTTGATGCCCGGGGCTACCTGACCTCACACCGGCGGCGCGACCTACCTTCACCTCGCTTCAGCGAGGGAGCGGCGCGCCGGAAGGCCGGGGCACGCATGACGGTGGACCGCATCCGGCCGGCCATTGTTCCGATGAGCGATGCCAGTGAACGTTATTGTTGGGAGGTGCGCGGCCGCGCGGGCGGCCAGACCTTCCTGGTTTACTACAACACCGAGAATGGGCAGGAAGAGAAGATTCTACAAGTCATCGAAAGCCCGGACGGGACGTACACCATGTAGACCCGCAAAAAATCGGAGGGGCAACCCCCTCCTTTTTTATTTTTCTTTTTCACCCAGGTCTCCGGCTTCTTCGCCGCCTTCCGTACGGGCCTGCCAAATGGCTTTTTTGATCTCCGGCAGGGCGAGTGTAGCGGCCAGGGTGCCCTTTTCGATGGCGGCGGGAATGCGGTCGAAGTCGGTAAGTTTCATGGCGCCGACCTGTGGGCGAATGACCAGGGCGTGGCTTATCTTGAGGCGCAATTCGGTAATGGTCTGTCCCATGATGTCGCTGGACTGGAGGAGTACCTGGATGATGCTCTCCACGTCGGCCGCTTCCACCGAGAATCCCAGGTCTACCGCCAGGATCACCCGCGCGCCCCAAGCTTCGAGGAGGTGGACGGGGACGTTGGCTTTTAGGGCTCCATCCGCCAGGTCCAGGCTCCCTACCCGGACGGGAACAAAGATGCCCGGGATGGCGGAACTGGCGGCAACGGCCGTGCCCAAGGGTTCGGTGGAGAGAAAAACCTGCTGGGCTGGGCTTCGCAAAAGGTAGGGGCGGGCCCCTTCCGGGGCGAAGATTACCTCGCGTCCGGAGCAGAGATCGGTGGCCAAAAAGGCGGCGGGTATTTTCAACTGACTAAAGGGACGGGTAGCTGTGAGGCGGTTAATAAAATCGCGCAGGAAATCGGTCTTTAAAAGGCCCCGCGGCAAAGAAATACATTGGGCACGCGGCCTGTAGCCGATGAGGCCGAAGCGTTCGAGCAGGGCCAGGATCAGACTGAAAGGCGAGACGGCTGGGGGGAAAAGGTTGGCCGGCAGGTGGCGGAAGGTTTCCTCGATTTGCCCCAAGGGGAGTCCGGCGGCGTAAAGGGCGCCTACCATGCTCCCGGCGCTGGTGCCGGCAATAAGGTCTACGCTGATACCGTTCTCTTCCAAAACTTTCAGCACACCAATATGGGCCGCACCTCGTAACCCGCCGCCTCCTAGGGCAATGCCGAGTAAAGGCCTGCTGCGCACGTATACCCCTCCCTTACGGGTCAACTTCGGCCAGGACATCCCAGACGGCCGGGTCTTCCAGCCCCAGCCGCCACACCCCGATTCCGGGGAGTCCCAGGCGACGGGCCAGCTTTAGCTTGACGGCAAAACTCTTTGCGTCTTCAAACCAGACGATGTGGCGAACACCGTTTTCTACGTACTCGAAGGTAAGTTCCTGAGCGGTAGGGTCGTACCGGATGGCGGCGCCCGTGCGCCGGGCCAAGGCGAGGACCTGGCTGTAAGAGAGCGTGCGCGGGATGCCGCCCGTTTCGGGCCAGTCGTACCCGTAGACCGGCATTCCGAGTTTGATCTTGCTTACCGGAATCACCGAAAGGGCATAGCTCAGCACTTGCTCCACGAAGCCGATGGACGCGATGGGCCCCGGGGTAGCAAAATGTTCGTCATAGGCGAGGATGTAGACCTGGTCGCTGGGAGCGGCCAGGTCTGGGTAACTGAAGGCCCCGGAAAAAGGATGGCGCGGGTTATCTTCCAGCTCGGCAGGTACGGAGATGGTGGTCCGGTAGCCAGCCGCGCTCAGCCGGCCCCCCAGCTCATCCATGAAGGCGGTAAGGAACGGGCGGTCCTCCGGCGGCACAAACTCAAAGTCAATATTTACGCCGGCAAACCCGTAACGCTCCAACATGGCCAAAATGTTCGCCACCAGGGCGCGGCGCGCTGAGGAGTTGGTCAACACCTGGTGGATGAGGGGGCCGTACTGGGGGCTGGCCCAGTTGTGGATGATGGCCAGGACCGGCAGGTTGTACGTACGGGCTAAGGCCAGGGCCTCAGGGTCGGACTGGTCGACCAGTTCACCAGACCGGGTGATACCGAACCAGAAGGGGATAATCTCCGTGATCTCGCCGGCGTGGCGGCGGAGATCTTCCAGGGCTTCAGGTGAATTCACGTAGTACCAATTCTTAAAAAAACCGGTGCGATAGGAGCTGGGCAGAGAAGGTCCCTCCTTTACGTGAGTTCCCTCTGCTCCAGTGTATGACAGACCGGCCTTTGGGGTGCTCTTTGGTCGGGTAGGCACCGGCCGCAGGAAGGGCGAGTGCCCGGCCTGGTTCTGGGCACATACACTGATAAAAACGGGGGAAGAAGGGTTTTTCATGCTTGCCTTGTCCAAGGCTTTGAGCCAAAGTTGGCGGCGCCGCCAGAAGGCGCCCCGTCGCTCAGGTACCTTAGCCGATCTAATCAGGCTCAAGCTCAACGGGTTGCAGGTGCTTTTCCAACGCGAGCTGGGTTTTTCTTGGCCTCATGAAGTTCATATCCTGGTGCCGCGAGCTGAATTCATCAAGACTTACCAGAACGGCCGGCTAGTAGAAGAGCGCACGGTTCTAAGCAGCATTTCCATCGTCCATACACCCCTGCACCCCTCGGCGCAAGGAAACGGCCCTCCGGCCCCGCCGGCGGTGCCGCCGGGAGTCGCGCCGCAAGAAAGAGGAAGGAGGCAGGAAACCAACGCCGGCAAAGAGAAAACCTAAAAATATACAGGAGCCATGACGTGGCCAGCATAAGGAGGGGATTTCTTAAGCGGGATGCAGAAGAAAACGCAAATAGCTACTAGCGGCAAACTTTTTACTACCTGGTACAACTTAAGATTAAGGCTGTTTCTAGAAAGTGCTCTGGCTGGCCTGACTGCTGGGGTAGTGGCGGTGGTTTTTCGCCTTAGCCTCGCCCAGGCGGATGCCTGGCGGGAAGCGCTGCTGGCCTGGGCAAAAAGAGCACCCGGTTATGGGTGGGCGCTTTTCCTTCTAGTGCTGATGGCTCTTGGAGCCCTGGCCGGATGGCTTACCCGTTTTGCCCCAGAGGCGGCCGGGAGCGGTATTCCGCACGTGGAAGCGGTACTCCTGGAACAGCGGCGCCTCGTTTGGTGGCGCCTTATTCCGGTGAAATTCCTGGCCGGGGTTTTGGCCATCGGCGCAGGGCTTTCCTTAGGGCGCGAGGGGCCTACAGTGCAGCTGGGTGCCGCCACAGGGCAGGCCATCGGCCGTGTTCTTAAGCGTTCTTACGTGGAGGAACGCTACCTCATCACTTGTGGTGCCGGGGCCGGCCTGGCGGCGGCCTTTAATGCCCCTTTGGCCGGGGTGGTGTTTGTAGTCGAGGAACTGCGCCGTAACTTCTCGCCTTATATACTTTTGTCTGCTTTCACGGCCAGCGTGGCAGCGGGGTCGGCAGCTCAACGCTTCCTCGGTTTAAAGCCGCTTCTGCCCCTTTCCGGCATGGCCCCTCTCCCACCTGGTGCGCTGCCGCTTTTTGTTCTTCTCGGCCTGGCTGCAGGCATCTTCGGGGTTATCTTTAATCGGAGCCTAAACTTAGTGCAGGACCTTTATTCCCGGCTCACGAGGTTGCCGCGCTGGCTTCACCCGGTTTTGGCCGCGGCTTTGGCGGGACTTGTCGGTTACTTCTTTACGCCGGGAGTGTTAGGCGGTGGTCACGTCCTGGTCGAGGAGGTGCTGAGGGGTAACGTGCCGCTTGAGATTATGCCTCTTCTTGTCGCAGGTAAGTTCATTCTGACCATGGTCAGTTACGGTTCGGGGGTACCGGGCGGCATTTTCCTCCCACTCCTTGCCATAGGGGCGCTCTTGGGCTCCGGCATTGGGCAATTGGCAGGTGCGTACTACTTCCCCGGCCTCACCGGGCTTACGGGTACGTTTGTGGCGGCGGGTATGGCTGCTTATTTCACGGCCATCGTTCGCGCCCCGCTCACCGGAATCGTTCTCATCCTTGAACTTACGGGCAGCTACGCCAACATGCTCTTCGTCCTGACGGCCTGCCTGACGGCCTATCTGGTGGCGGAGGGCCTAAAGAGCCTTCCCGTGTACGAAATGCTCCTCGAGCGAGACCTGGCGAATAACCCCGGGGAGGCGCCCGATGCCTGCCGGGAGGGCATGATGCTGGTGGAACTCACCGTAGAGAGCGGTTCCCCTTTGGACAAGCACCTGCTACGGGAAGCGGATCTGCCGGGCGATTGTCTCTTCCTGGCCGTTCGCCGGGGTAGCCGAGAGCTGGTGCCGCGCGGCAATACCAGGCTGCAAGCCGGTGACCAGGTGGTGCTTCTCGTACCCCGGGAAAAGGCCGGCCAGGTTATTGCCCGGGTTCGCTCGCTGGCCGTCTGCGGCCTAGAGACCGGGCGCTAGATCGCTTGCTTTTTTATGCCGTTCCTGTATAATTAAGCTGAAACGAGTTACGGTGAAGAAGGGGAGAAGTACTCCAGTTGACCGGGCGAAGAGAGCCGGCGGTTGGTGTAAGCCGGCGCCGGGGCTGGGGGAATCCGCCCCGGAGCTGACGGTGAAAACCGTTCCGGTGGTGCCGTTATAACCGCCGAGGTGGATAATGAACCAACCAGGGTGGCAACGCGGGTGAACCTGTCCCTGCTCGGGGCGGGTTTTTTTGTTGAAGGAACCTAATGGAGGGATGATGAAAAATGCTCGATCTGAAGTTCGTGCGCAACAACCCAGACGTAGTGCGGGAAGCCTTGCGCAAGCGCCACACCAGTGCAAATCTAGACGAATTCCTCAGGCTCGACGAGGAAAGGCGGCGGCTCCTCAGCGAGGTGGAGCAACTGAAGGCCCGCCGCAACAGGGCGTCCGAAGAGATTGCCCGGCTGAAGAAGGCCGGGCAACCGGCGGAAGACCTGATTTCTGAGATGCGGGCCGTATCCGACCAAATCAAAGAGCTCGATGCCCGGGTGCGGGCGGTGGAGGAAGAACTGAACCGTACCCTCCTTTATATCCCGAACATCCCCGATGACAGCGTCCCGGAAGGGGAGTCCGATGCTGACAACCAGGTGGTGCGCACGTGGGGCGAACCCCGCCAGTTCACCTTTGAGCCCAAGGCCCATTGGGACATCGGCATCAACTTAGACATTTTGGACTTCGACCGGGCCGGCAAAATCACCGGTGCGCGCTTCACCGTCTATAAAGGGCTGGGGGCGCGGCTTGAGCGCGCCTGCATCAACTTCATGCTAGACCTTCACCTCAAGCAGGGTTACACGGAAATCTTTCCGCCCTTCATAGTAAATGCCGACAGCATGGTGGGCACCGGCCAGCTTCCCAAGTTCAAGGAAGACATGTTTAAACTCGAGGGGCTGGATTACTACCTGATCCCGACAGCCGAGGTTCCAGTTACCAACCTGCACCGGGAAGAGATTTTGGACGGGGACAAGCTGCCCATCTACTACGTGGCCTATAGCGGTTGCTTCCGGGCCGAGGCCGGAGCGGCTGGCCGGGACACCCGCGGGCTGATTCGCCAGCACCAATTCAATAAAGTGGAGCTCGTCAAATTTACCACGCCCGAAACTTCTTGGGAGGAGCTGGAAAAACTCACCCGCGATGCCGAAGAAGTGCTTCAGCTTTTAGAGCTTCCTTACCGGGTAGTTACCCTCTGCACGGGCGATTTGGGCTTCAGTTCGGCCAAAACGTACGACATTGAGGTATGGCTGCCCAGCTATAACGGCTACAAGGAGATATCTTCCTGCAGCAACTTCCGCGACTACCAGGCGCGGCGGGCAGGCATCCGTTACCGTCCTAACCCGAAGGCAAAAGCAGAGTACGTGCACACCCTGAACGGCTCGGGCCTTGCCGTAGGCCGCACAGTAGCGGCTATCTTGGAAAACTACCAACAGGAGGACGGATCGGTAGTGATTCCCAAGGCCCTCAGGCCCTATATGGGTGGGATCGAAGTCATTAAGTAACCGGAAGCTTACGGGCGGGCGCCAAAGGCGCGACCGGGAACCGGCCCGCCGCCGGTAGTGTAAACTTTTAGTAGGCAACCAGGAGATCTTGTGTGGGATGTAGAAAAGAGAGATCTCACACAGGGTTGGTCTGAAAGGCCACCCAAATCCCAACCAAGGAGTGTGAGATCTCTCATGCT
>Ga0247720_100155_pt1 | contig 32105 bp, 33 predicted proteins | sample MSEWel2015_12_15_FD_189078 | JGI IMG/M metagenome (GOLD analysis project Ga0247720, IMG submission 189078) | Subsurface sediment microbial communities from gas well in West Virginia, United States - MSEEL Well Study Marcellus 3H_2015_12_15 | ecosystem: Environmental > Terrestrial > Deep... | reverse complement strand
CCAATAGCGGCAATCTTTCCCTTTACGATTAAAATATCCGCGGGGAAAATCTCACCGGCAGCGGGATCAACCACCCGGCCACCTTTAAGCAGTAACTTATGCAACCGGTATCCCCCCTCCACCCAGCAGGTAAAGCAAAGCCATGCGTACAGCCACTCCATTGGTTACCTGCTCAGTAATTACTGAATTAACCCCGTCAGCCACCTCCGGTGATATTTCCACCCCCCGGTTGATTGGCCCGGGATGCATAACCAGAGCTCCGGGACGGGCCAGGGCCAGTCTTTGCCGGTTCAGGCCAAATAAACGGGTGTACTCTTGCAGGCTGGGGAAAAGACCTTGTTGCTGTCTTTCCAGCTGGATGCGTAACATCATTACCACATCAGCGCCTTCCAGAGCCTCTTCTACCCGTGTATATACCTCCACGCCCATGGTTTCTATGCTGGCAGGGATCATGGTAGCGGGACCACAAATACGTACCCGGGCTCCCATTTTGGTAAAACCCCATATATTGGAACGAGCTACCCGGCTGTGCAGGATATCTCCAATGATGGCTACATTCAGGCCAGCCAATTTCCCCAACTTTTCCCGTACTGTAAACATGTCCAGAAGAGCCTGGGTGGGATGCTCATGGGTACCATCCCCGGCATTTATAACTGCTGCAGGAATGGTCTCAGCCAGCAGGTTAGGGGCTCCGGCCATAGGGTGGCGCAGGACAACCACATCTGCACCCATAGCCGCCAGCGTGCGGGCGGTATCCTTCAGGGTTTCTCCTTTAACCACACTGCTGGTCGAAGCTGACAGGTTAACGCTATCAGCGCTTAAATATTTGGCGGCCAGTTCAAAGGAAGTCCGGGTACGGGTACTGGGCTCATAAAATAACGTTACCACCGTCCGTCCTCTTAAAGCGGGAACCTTTTTAATAGTACGCCCCAAAACCTCTTTCATGGAAACTGCGGTATCCAGGATTACTTCAATTTCTTCCACCGACAGGTTTTGCAGGCCAAGAACATCCTTGCGTTTCCAGGTCATGCTGCGAGACCTCCGAAATTCCCAAAATAAAAGCCCCGTCCGGTTTGAGTACCTGAACGAGGCCGGCATGCACCACCGGATGTGCCCTCCTTGCCGGCCTCTCTGGACCGTTACTTAAAAGACGGCACCGGAATTATTTAATCTTTTTCCAAAATAAGCACCCTTTCCTCACCATCGGTTTCCTGCAAGCAAACCTCAACAATTTCGCGCCGGGAAGTAGGCACGTTCTTCCCCACGTAATCGGGCCGGATAGGCAGTTCCCGGTGTCCCCGGTCGATAAGAACCGCCAGCTGTATCACCCGGGGCCGGCCCAGATCCATGATGGCATCCAGGGCTGCCCTTATCGTGCGGCCGGTATATATTACATCATCCACCAGGACGATTTTTTTCTCAGTAACGGAAAATGGCACCTCAGTCCGGTGTACCAGCGGCTGCTGGTCTCTGGTATTCAGGTCATCCCGATAGAGGGTGATGTCGAGAGTCCCAACAGGAACGACACTCCCCTCAATTTCCCGGATCTTCGCCGCCAGCCTTTCCGCCAGAGGCACCCCTCTCCGGCGAATGCCGATCAGGGCCAGATCCTCGGTCCCTTTATTACGCTCAATAATCTCATGGGCTATCCGGGTCAACGCCCGTCGAATACCCTCCTTATCCAGGATCTGGACCTTATGTTTCATTAACCTTCCCCCTCCCGCCCATAAAAATACCTGCTCGCCACCGGCAAGCAGGCATAGTCGCAATTCCAATCTATGGCCTATATTCCTTGCCGGCCTCGCGGGACCGACTTAAAGGACCTTATTGTCACTTGTAAAAAGAATATACAAAATCAAAATGAATGTCAAGAACCAGTTTCCCGGCTTTTCCCCCATTTCAGGTCTGGTTTTTGCAGGTCATCCTGTACCGGCAAGTCGAGTTATGCTATACTGGTTCCGGACAGGTCGATTAAGCAAATCAGAAAGGGGAATCGGCAATGTCCTGGTCCATAACCCTTATCCTGGCTTATAGATTAAGTATGGTGGCTACAGCAGCCTTTATTCTATCCCGTACGCCGGCCCTGGGTCGCATTTTATCCCGGCAGCTAACCCCGCGGGATAAGCTACTGTTGACCATAGCCCTGGGTGGCATGGGCATTATAGGCACTTACGCAGCTATACCCATTCATGATGCCCTGGCCAATTCACGGGTGGTAGGTGTTATGGTTGCTGGACTCCTGGGCGGTCCTGTGGTGGGAGCAGGGGCAGGGCTAATTGCCGGAATACACCGATACCTGCTTGGTGGTTTCACCGCCTTCTCCTGCGCCCTGGCTGCTGTGCTTGAAGGCATCCTGGGCGGGCTGGTACAGCATTATTACCGCCGCGGCCCGATTCCCTGGTTTATAGCTCTGGTAGCCGGGCTGGCTGGGGAAACTTTGCAAATGGTTATTATCCTGTTAACTGCCCATCCTTTTAGTGAAGCATGGGCCCTGGTAAAGATTATCGGTTTGCCCATGATCATTGTTAACTCCATTGGAGTGGCCATTTTTATGGTTATTGTTAAAACCGCTGCCGAACAGCGGGAACGCATAGCCGCCTGTCAGGCTCAGCAGGCTCTGCGTATAGCTACCCAGACCCTCTCCTTTTTACGGCACGGACTAAACAGGGAGTCAGCAGAACAGACGGCCCGCATTATTTATAACTCTGTCAAGCTGGCCGCTGTGGCCATTACCAACGACAGGGAAATCCTGGCCCATGTGGGTATGGGCAGCGATCACCATCACCCGGGAAATCCCTTTTTAACCAGTGCCACTTTAAAGGCACTGTCTACCGGTGAGGTACAGGTAGCTCAAAAAAGAGATGAAATAGGCTGCCGGGAAAAGAATTGCCGCCTGGCTTCGGCAGTGGTGGTACCTCTTAAAAGACGGGAAGTAACCATTGGAACTTTAAAGCTCTACCATGACCGTGAAAACAGCATTACGCCGGTAGAGCTGGAACTGGCCCGGGGGTTGGCCCACCTGTTTTCCACCCAGCTGGAACTGGCTGAAGTGGAATCTGAAGCCAGGTTGCGTACTCAGGCAGAACTTAAGGCCCTCCAGGCCCAGGTCCATCCTCATTTCCTGTTTAACGCCTTGAATACAATCGTCTCCCTGGTTCGCTCAAAGCCGGAAAAAGCCCGGGAACTGTTAATTAAACTGGCCAGTTTTTTACGCTACAGCTTGCGGAAAGACGATGCTCCCATCCCCCTGGCGGAAGAACTGGCTCATGTCGATACCTACCTGGCCATTGAAAGAACCCGCTACGGAGATAAACTCAAAGTAGCACTGATGGCAGACCCTGCAGCGCTCAACTGCCCCGTTCCCGCTTTCACCCTGCAGCCGGTGGTAGAAAATGCCATCAAGCACGGCCTGCAGCCCAAAAGAGAAGGCGGGAGTATTAAGATCCTGGCCAGAAGTTATCCCGGAGAAGTGATCGTGACCATAGAAGATAATGGAGTGGGTATTTCACCCGAAGAGCTGGATAAAATACTGCTCCCGGGTTATGGCCGGGGACATGGTCTGGGATTGTCCATCGTAAATGAGCGACTGAAGGCACTTTACGGGCCGGAATATGCTTTGAAAATAATAAGTATACCCGGCCAGGGAACGAAGGTAACCCTGCGTTTTCCGCAGGAAAATAGTTATCAAGAGGTGAAGGATGATGCCCTTTACAGCTGTTGTGGTTGACGATGAACCTCTGGCCAGGGACGAGCTAAAATACCTGCTTTCAAATTACCCGGAATGCCGCGTAACAGGTGAAGCAGAAGACGCTCAGGAAGCGATTAAACTGGTCAGGGAAACTCAACCCGATGTGGTATTCCTCGATATTCAAATGCGCGGGATGTCCGGATATGAAGCCGCCAGGCATATGCTTTCCTTTCCGCACCCGCCCCTGGTGGTATTTGCCACCGCTTACGACGAGTATGCTGTTAGAGCTTTCGAACTTGGTGCAGTGGACTACCTTTTAAAACCCTTCGAAGAAGAGAGGCTCTCCAAAACTATTAAACGCATTGGAGAATTGCGCAAACGCTCTGAAGACTGGACCAGAGCCGTGGAACAGGTGAATGAGCTTCTGGGAGGGAAAAAACAGCGAATTAAAAAATTGCCCGTGGAAAAAAACGGGGAGATCAGGCTCCTGGATTACCGGGATATAATCTTCGGCCGGGCCAAAAATGGCAGTGTCCAGGTATTTACTGCCAGCGATACCTGTACTTTTACTGGCAGCATGACCGAACTGGAGGCACGGTTAAAAAGCGAAGGTTTTTTCCGGGTACACAAAAGTTTTCTGGTCAACCTGAACCATGTTCAGGGGGTCTTGCCCTGGTTCAAAGGTACCTACTGGCTGGTAATGAGCGACGCTAAAAAATCTCAAATTCCAGTCAGTAAAAGCCAGGTGAAAGAATTAAAATCCATACTGGGATTGGAAGTTTCTTGATAACCGGCAGCGCTTTCTTCTGGTTGCTCCCGCTGTAAAATCAGTATTCATGGAGAGTACGGCCTCTGTATCCCCACGACCCCACGAAAGTGGGGTTTTTCTGTTTATGGAGATATATTTCCGATCAACCACTCTTTTATTCTGCTGGTTAATTTGTTGTTACCCGTTGTAGCTGAATGATTTTATAATGTAACACGGACTGGCCGGTCTCACAGGTTTTTAACAGGGAGGGAAATATTGTGCGCGCCTTAACTCTAATAATAATTGCGGCCCTGGTATTCGTTCTTTCCTACCGGTTTTACGGTGCTTTCCTGGCAGCAAAAGTCCTGGCCCTGGATCCAAAACGCCGTACCCCTGCGGAAGCCCACAATGATGGCCGGGACTACGTACCCACCAACCGCTGGATTTTATTTGGTCATCACTTTGCTGCAATTGCCGGTGCCGGCCCTTTAATCGGCCCCGTCCTGGCCGCCCAGTTCGGCTACCTTCCCGGCACCTTGTGGATTCTCATCGGTGCGGTGGTAGCCGGCGCAGTGCACGATATGGTCATCTTATTTGCTTCTATTCGGCATGACGGACAATCCCTGGCCGAGATAGCCCGCCGGGAAGTAGGCAATGTCTCCTACTGGCTGGCTTCTGTAGCCATTCTATTCCTGTTGATTATTGTGCTGGCAGGTGCCAGCGTATCAGTGGTTAACGCCCTGTTCAACAGTCCCTGGGGTACCTTTACCGTGGGTATAACCATCCCCATCGCCTTTTTTATTGGCATTTACCTTAAGTGGCTACGTCCGGGACGCATTGCTGAGGCCACTGTAATTGGCGTGACCTTAATCATTCTTGGAGTGTTGCTGGGGCCGGTTGTGCAGCAGTCCGCTCTCGCCCCGTTCTTAACTCTCAATAAGCAGCAACTTTCGCTAATAATTGCTGCCTATGGATTCCTGGCCGCTGTACTGCCCGTGTGGTTGCTTATGGTACCCCGGGATTACCTGAGCACCTATATGAAAGTGGGTACCATGCTGCTGCTGGCCGCAGGGGTAATCATTGTTAACCCCGTGCTGCAAATGCCGGCGGTAACCAAATTTGTAGCCGGAGGGGGGCCGGTTATCCCGGGCAAAGTATGGCCATTTATGTTCATCACCATTGCCTGTGGCGCTCTATCAGGGTTCCACGCCCTTGTTTCCAGCGGCACCACACCCAAAATGGTGCGCAGTGAAGCCGACATTCTGCCCATCGGTTACGGCGCCATGTTAACGGAAGGTTTTGTGGCCCTGATGGCCCTGATCGCAGCCACCGTGCTGCCGGCCGCCGATTATTTTGCCATCAACAGCCCGCCGGAGGTCTTTGCCAGGCTGGGCATGCAGGTACAGGACCTGCCCGTACTCTCCCAGCTGGTATCAGAAAACCTGGCCGGGCGACCCGGGGGTGCCGTCTCCCTGGCCGTAGGCATGGCCGACATTTTCTCAAAAATTGGCGGTCTACGGCATCTAATGGGTTACTGGTACCACTTTGCCATTATGTTTGAAGCGCTGTTCATTCTGACCCTGATCGACGCCGGTACCAGGGTGGGGCGTTACCTGATGCAGGAAATTTGCGGTGCGGTATATAAGCCGTTAAAGGATCACAACTGGTGGCCGGGCATTATCCTGACCAGCGGTATTTTCACCCTGGCCTGGGGATATCTGTTATATGGTGGCAGTATTTCTACTATCTGGCCATTGTTTGGCGTGAATAACCAGCTACTGGGAAGCATGGCCCTGGCCATTGGCACCACCATGTTAATCAAAATGGGTAAGGCCCGTTATGCCTGGACTACCTTCATCCCTATGGTCTTCTTGTCAGCAACCACCATTACAGCCGGATATCAAAACATTGTCAACAACTACCTGCCGAAGCATAACTACCTGCTGGCGGCCATTTCAGCAATCATGCTGATCATGGTCATCCTGATCATTGTCGATTCCGTGAGGGTGTGGGTAAAGCTGCTCTACCAAAAGGGACAGGTTACCCACACGAAGCGCCCTGAAAAAGCTCCCACAGCATGACCAGGCTAATAAAGTAATAGATCATGACAGGTTACTCATCATTAAAAAAGAAAAATCCTTAATAAAAAGCCCGGGGAAATCCCGGGTTTTTTAGGCAAAAAAGCCTTTGGGGCGCCTGTATTTTTCAACCTTCTACCCCACCGGAAAGTTTTTCCCAGGCCCTCTGGTAGACTTTGAAATCATCTTCACGGAACAGAACAAAGCGTACTTCCGTAAAGAAATTGTTTTCTAAAATAAAGTCCCGCACCGTTTTCAAAGCAATGGTAGCCGCCCGCTCGATGGGAAAACGGTAGGCACCGGTACTGATGGAGGGAAAGGAAATGGATTTGATACCCTTCTCTCTGGCCAGGGAAAGGCTGTTATAATAGGCATTGTGCAGCAACTCGTCTTCTCCCCGGTTGCCCCCCGACCAGATGGGGCCTACGGTATGGATGACATACCGGGCTTTCAATTTGCCGCCGGTGGTAATTACCGCCTGACCCGTGGGCAAGCTGCCCTGCCGGGCCACAATCTGCTTGCATTCCTCCAGGATCTGCGGCCCACCGGCCCGGTGAATGGCCCCATCCACACCCCCACCGCCCATCAGGCTGGAGTTTGCTGCGTTGACAATGGCCTCGGTATCCTGCTGGGTGATATCCCCCACCATCAAGCGCAGCAAGGTTGAACCCAAACGCACCTCCATGAAGGATCCCTCCCGGAATCAAAAAACTTTGCCCAAATAATTCGCGTTCGGGCAAAGTTTTCCTCTCTTTTTCGCGTTTTATTTTAACTTGAAGGTAAATATTCAGTGAACCCGGTTGGATGCGGCGCTGTCCCCGCTCACTCCAGTGCTTCGCGCCGACAGCACCGCGGCTCGCTTCGGGCCGGCTCTGGCTCTCTGCGGATTGCCCGCCACTAATCATTCTTCGTTGTTACCTCTTGAAACAGTATGTCTTAAAAGATCTTCTTCCGGGTAGTTCATCATGCGTCCTCGAGAGCCGAGCCGGCGGCCTCGCTTCACCGGGTGCTGTTACCGGCGCTTCGCAAGTCGTTCGCTCCGGACAGCGCCGCATCCTCATCATAGCGGTTTTACTGAATATTTACACCTGAAAACACCTGTTTTAGTGCCTTGACAAAATAGCCATCCAGTTAGTCAGAAATTGCCCGGCCACCTGCCGGTATTCCTCCCAGATTGCCGCGGTCTCCTGCATCAGGCGGCCGGCGGCACCGGGGCCGCCGTATTCTTCTAATTCATCGGCATAAGCTTCAGCCCAGGTATTAATTATCTCCGGGTTTACCTCCAGATGAAACTGCAGGGCAAAGATGTGCCGCCCTAAAGAAAAGGCCTGGTTAACACAATCCTCGCTGGCAGCCAGGTGAGAAACCCCGGGAGGCAGGGCAAAGGTGTCGCCGTGCCACTGGAAGACAAAAAACTCTGCGGGCAAACCGGCAAACAGGGGCGACTTCAAACCGTCAGCGGTAAGCCGGAGTTTATACCAGCCGATCTCCGGAACCGGGTTGCGGACAACAGGTGCACCCAGGGCCTTGGCAATCAGCTGACCGCCAAGACAGATACCCAGCACGGGTAAACTTTTTTGGATTGCTTCTTTAATCAGTTGATCAACTTGCCTTAAATAAGGGTAGGACTCCTCTTCATAGACGTTCATCGGGCCGCCCAGGATTACCAGGGCGCCATAGCCATCTAAAGAGGCGGGCAAGTGTGCCCCCGGTTGATCCATCACCCGTATATCAAGCTGCCAGCCCTCTTTCTCCATGGCCGGCTGCAAAAGACCCGGCCCTTCAATGGTCACATTTTGTACTACCAGCGCTCGCAAGTCAAAACCCTCCAAAAAATCAATTCGTTTTTTGCTTAACCGTGAACACAATTTAATCACCAATGACCCTGATAAATACCGCAGACGTGGATAAGGGTGTCCATATATGTCTTGTTTCTTGTTTTTTGTAATGCCTTCACATTTATTTTCCATAATACCATGGCTGGATTTACCGGACAAGCCCAATCGAGAAGCTAATAACAACAGGCCACCAGCTGTCGCCCTCGTTCCAGGGCCGTCCCGGCCCACTCCCGGTAACGGGGGCGAATTTCGTGTATTATCACACCGGAGTAATCCCGCAATAAAGCAAGTACGTCAGCGACCGGGATTTCACCCAAACCGATGGGCAGGTGCAGATCCCCCCGGCCGGCGGCCATCAACTCAGCCTGTTTCTTTTCCAGCGAACCGGAAATCCGGCCGAAGTTATCGTGCAGGTGCACGTGACGTACGTATGGAGCAGCCAGGGCCACGGCTCCCAGGAAATCAAAGCCATAATGCCGGGCCGATAGATATGCATGACCTACATCCAGAGTTATGCCCACCTGGGGATGACCGATAGCCTTCACCTGTTCCACCAGCAGGGACAAGTGCTCCGCATAACAATAGGGACTGCCATCCAGGTAAGGCCGGGCATTTTCCATAGCTATGGTAATCCCCAGTTGTTTCGCCCTTTCGGCCAGATCCAGTAACGCTTCCCGCTCCTGCCGTCGCATTTCATCTCTGACTTCCGGGCTAAGGTTCTGTCGACCTCCGGGCAGGTGGAAGGTCTCCTCCGATACATATCTGCCGCTGTGGTAAACCAGTACCTCCGATCCAATGGCTGCAGCAAACTCCAGGCTTTCTTTAAAAGCCTGTTTTTGCCAGAATAGGTTTTCAATATCCATCAGGTTTAAAGGATTGGGGGCATGGACTGTGTAACGAAAGGGAAACCGGGCAAGTAGCCGGCATATTTCCTCCACCCGCGGGGGTAGCAGCCGTCCCCCTATCATGGCCCCCACTCCGTGCACAGGAATTTCCACATACTCAAAACCGAGCGCGGCAAAATACTCTAAATCCCGGGCCAGGGTGTCCAAATTGTTATCCAGCCGGGCAGCATCGGCGTTGATACCAAATCCTTTGATGGGCATAAAAATCCTGCTCCTTACCTTAAAATGACCGGTTATTGCAGGTTGCCACCTGCTCTCCCCTACAGTGATAGTTCAGGGAATAAACAACGCGGCCATCAACCATTGTCATTAACACAACGGGAATTCCTTCGTCAAGCCTCACCAGTACCAGATCCGCCCGCCGTCCAACCTCCAGTGCTCCTACTTCTCCAGCTAGTCCGGCAGCCCGGGCAGGATTTGTCGATACCAGAGATACGCTCTGAGGTAATGAATCAGGAGTTTCAGCCAGTGCAAAAACAGCAGAAAGCATGGCTGGCGGGTAATAATCGGAACACAGGATGTTCGCTGCTCCAACAGCCACTGCTTCTCTGGCACTCAGATTCTTGGCCTGGGAACCCCCCCGCACCACATTCGGGGCCCCCACGCAGACATTCAGGCCCATTCTTCTGGCAAAAGAGGCAGTTTCCATATTTACAGGAAATTCGCTGATACTGATTCCCAGCTCATGAGCCATTTTTATCCTGGCCGGACTGTCATCATCGTGGGAAGCTACGGGTATACCCAACTCCCGGGCTTTATCTGACAGCTGGCGCATCCTGGCGAGCACCAGTCGTCTATCCACATTATTCTTTTTGGCCAAAAGCTCTTCTATCTTTTCCTCCTGTACACCGGAAGACCAGCGCATCCACTCCTTATACTTTTCCAATTCCCGGAACTGGCCCTGGCCGGGGGTATGATCCATAAATGAAAGCAAATCCACCCTGCCTTCGTTCATCAGTTCCATAATAACAGGTACCGCCGACAGGTCGGTAATTTCATAACGCAAATGGATCCGGTGCCGGATCAGGGTCGGACCGGCGGACAGTTGGCAGATGCACCGGATAACCCGGGCAACCAGTTCGTTGGAACGCAAACCCAGTTCTTCCCTGGCAAAAGAAAGGGAATGAAATACGGTGGTTATTCCGCAGCCGGCGAGGCGTTTTTCCAGTTCACGAAAAGCCAGTTCAACCGGAAATATCGCCCCGGGGCGGGGTTCGATTTCCCTTTCAATGGCATCGCTGTGCAGGTCAACACATCCAGGCAGTATCCAGGCCCCACCGGCATTAATTACATACTTTTCCATTTGCCTCTCCAAAGCGTGTATCTGCCCGGCCGGTCTGATATCCGTAATTACCCCCCCTGAAATCATAACACAGGCATTTTCTACCACGCCTCCCGGAATAACAGCGCGACCGTTAACAATTAACAGATCACTAATCACGCCAGTTCCCTCCGTTTTTCCGGATAACAATAGCCGTCCCGCATAACGAATGCGCTGTCTACCAGCCGCCTGGCCGCATCCATATCGTGAAAGATGCCGACCATGCTTGTGCCGGATCCCTTCAGTTCCCGCAGCAATTCAATTACCGTGTTTTTGGTATTTACATCCAGGGAGGCAGTGGGCTCATCCAGAAGCAAAAGGCGGGGTCGGGTAATAAGTGCCCGGGCCAGGTTGACCCGTTGCTGTTCTCCTCCGCTGAAGGTAACCGGGTAGGCATCCCACAACTCCCTGGCCACGCCCAGCCGTGCCAGATATTCCCTGGCTACCTTGCGGGCCTCCTCCTGGTCTGTGCCCTGCAACCACAGCCCTTCGGCCACCACGTCCACCGCCGGCACACGGGGCATGATTTTCAAAAACTGCGAAACATAGCCTATCTCCTGCCGTAAAACCAGCACCTGTCGTTCCGGTGCCAGGGCCAGGTCCACCTCACCGTAGCAGCGAGAAAGGTACTTGATGCATCCGCCTGAAGGCAGATAAGTCCGGTAAATGCATTTTAAGATCGTAGATTTACCGGACCCGCTGGGGCCAAAGATGCCCAAAAAAGCTCCTTCCTCAACAACGAAGGAAACGTCCTGGCAGCCCACAATGGTTTTGCCGCCCAGCATATGCAGGGTAAATTTTTTACACAGGTTTTCTACTTTCAAAATCACGCTCATTCGTTTTCCCCCATTAACTATAAAAGAGAATTTACCAGCAATTGGGTATAGGGATGTTGTGGGTCCTCCAGGATCTGATCGGTAAGCCCAATTTCAACTACACGACCGTTTTTCATCACAGCAGTGCGATGGGCCAGCAACCGGATTACCCCCAGATCATGGGAAACCACAATCATGGCGATCCCTAACTGGCGTTGCAACTGCTTGATCAGATCCAGCACCCGGGCCTGGACTGAAACATCCAGGCCGGTAGTCACTTCATCCAACAAAAGCAGGGGAGGGTTGTGAGCCAAAGCCTTGGCTATTTGCACCCGTTGCTGCATCCCGCCGCTAAAACGACCTGGCAGTTCATCCATCCGTTCTACGGGCACTTCGGTACGCATCAGTAAGCGGGCTGCCTGCTCACGGATATAGCCTACATGCCTTACATCGGCTGCCAGGAGTTTTTCAGCGATGTTACCGCTGCACGAAAAACTAAAATCCAGCCCCAGTTGAGGATTCTGGTAAACCATACCAATGAGGTGATTACGAAGGTAACGTTTGCGCTGGCCGCTTTCCTGTAAAATATTAACTTTGCCTTGTTCGTAACAGGACAGGTAAACCTCACCCCCGGTAGCTTCTTCATCAAAATAAAGACACCGCAGCAGAGTACTCTTACCGGAACCGCTCTCTCCCACGATCCCCAGAACTTCCCCCCCGTATAACTCCAGGGAAATGCCGCCGCAGGCCACTACTGAACCGCAGCGGGAACAAACCTGGCTATTTGCTTGCGGTCCCGTTAGTTCAAGACAATAAGGGCACTGCTCACCGTAAATCTTAAGGAGGTTTTTTACCTGAAGCAGTAAACCATCCCATCCATGCTCACTCAAAGGCCATTCCTCCCCGCACTAAAACGCATCCCCAGCCGTTTATCACAATAGGCCGTATCGGAACAGGCGTAAACCTTCCGACCGGTACGGCTGTCGTAGATTTCATCCAGAAAGCTATTCACGCTGCCGCAGCGGAAACAGGCCTGCCCGGAGAAATCCTCCACCCGGAAGGGGTGATCCTTAAATTCCAGGGGAACGACGCGGGTGTAAGGCGGAATGGCATAAATACGTTTTTCCCTGCCGGCACCAAAGAGGTAGAGGGTTTCGGCCATATTTAGCTTGGGTACATCCCAGCGAGGAATAGGAGATGGATCCATAATATATCGTCCATGCACCAGAACCGGGTAGCGGGCGCCAATAGTGATTTCCCCCCAGCGCACAATATCCTCGTAAAGATAGACCCACATCCGGCTATAGTCCTGCTCGGCGTGCATTTGCCTGGTCTTCCGTTCGCTAGGCTCCACAATACGTAAGGCGTCCGGATAGGGTACCTGCAGTACCAGGATCTGCTTTTCGGTCAAAGGCTCTTCAGGAATGCGGTGCCTTGTTTGGATGATCGTCGCCTGGGTAGTATCAAAGGTGGTCTTAATACCCGTGGTAAGCACCACCAGTTGCCGCAGGTTAACCGCATTAACGCTGCCGTCGCAACCCTGATCGATTACTTTAAGCACATCATGTGGCCCCAGCAGGGAAAGGGTAATCTGTAAGCCCCCGGTGCCCCATCCCCGGGCAATGGGCAACTCGCGGGAGGCAAAAGGAACCTGGTATCCCGGAAGGGCCACGGCTTTAAGAATCTTTCGCCGTACTTCTCGCTTGGTATACTCGTCAAGAAAGGCAAAGTTATAGCCCGTACGGCGCGGCGGAACCAGCTCAGCAAATCTCATTCCACTTCTCCCCCCTTATACCGCCGGGCAGTACGCAAACGGTCCAGATCGGATTGAAAAGTGATGTAATGGGGCAGCTTGTAGTGGGCAGCAAACCCGGATGATTCGATACCATCCACTATGGAGAGCACAAATTCTTGATCCTCGGCTGGCACCTGAGGTCTGGTGCTGCGCATGGCCCGATCCAGCACGGCCATGGAAATTGCTTTCAACTCGTTGTGACCGAAGCAAAGCCCGTAGCCCAAAGTAAACTGCGGCTTGCCCTTTTCACCGACGGCTTCCAACCTGGCAATCACTTCGGCCTCGGTAACCAGCACCCGGCCTGCATATACTTCCCGCCCCCAGGAGTCCTTTAGGCGTAAGGGAACGTAACCTACTCGCAACTCACCAATGGTGGGATGAATATCTCCATAACCCTTCATGCTGCTGTAAGCCAGCGCCAGCAACCCTCCTGTTTCCCCGCGGGCCAACACCTGCAGAGCGGCCTGCCGGGGAGCAGGAAAGGTCAAGGGTTCCCGGGTGATGTCGGGGGGTTCCGGCTTTACCGGTTCCTCTTCTGCCAGTAACCCTTCCAGGCGCAACAACTCGATTACCTTGGGAAATGAGGGAATTTCTTCCGGGATATCCAGGTCCTTAAGATACTCTTCAATAAATTCCGCTACCTGCTCTTCCCCTTCTTCGACTAGGGTAAAATCCAGCAGGCGCTGGGTATAGTCCCGGGTGGGCCCGAGCAACTGGCCGCCCGGAATATCCTTAAAAGCAGCAGAGATGCGCCGCAGGATACGCATTTGCCTGGTATCCGCCGGCAAAGAAACATAACTGCGGGGTAGGGTAGAACGGTAAGCCCGGAGGATAAAAGACGCTTCGATGGTATCTCCCTCAGCCTGTTTTAAGGCCAGGGCGGCATGAAACGGGGCATATAAAGAACCTTCGCTCATCACCCTGTCCACGGCCAGACGCAACTGTTCTTGAATCTGACGGACTTCCAGCGGCCGGGACCCCCCTTTGAGGCGAAAATAGCGCAGCATTTTCATCGCTTCGGTAATGGCTTCCGTACCACCCCTTACGGCCACATAACCCACTAGATCACCACCTCCTGATTCACCGTGGTGGTTCTGGGCAGGCAGGCTATCCGGCCATCCTCAGCCACCATAATCCAATCAACTCCCAGGGGATATTCCCGGTTCAGGTTATTGAAGTGTTCCAGGTAAGACAGGTGCAGGCCACGGATCAGCAGCCGGCAATGATCGGGTATACCGGGTCCGGAAAGCGTTACCGCCAGCCCCTGGTAACGGTGCTCCGGATCAGAAAGGATTTCATCGACAGTAACAATAACCGTGGCCCCACCATCGGGGTATTCTAAATTCCCACGCTTGGCCAGAGATAACCGGGGTATAAGATCCTTCCCTGGTACTATAATGAAATCTGCCTCCTCAACTTTTACGGGCCTGCTGCCCGTATTTAAAACCAGGTAACTTTCCATTTTCTGTGCTTCTTTGCCCAGTACGCAGAATGTAACCTCCCGATCCAGGAGCGTAAAAGCTACCGCTGCCACATGGGAACACCATTCACCAGGGGGGCAAAGACCGGTAGCGGGTAACAGGTTGATCTTGCCCGGCCGGGCCATGGAATCTAATATACAGCGAAATATTTTCTGAGAATCAAAAACCGGGTCAAAGCCTTGTTTCCCTTCAATCACGGATTCATCACCTCAAACTCGACCCTGGTCCGGCTCACCAGGGAAAATTCAGCCCTCTCCCGACGCCGGATTTTATCTTCTTCCTCCCGCAGAACGGCCATGATTCTGGCTGTCAGCGGGTGGTTCCCCCTGGTGGCAGCATCGAAAAGCGCCAGGCACAGTGCCCTTTCTGGTTCATCGCCGAGGGCAAATCCCTTCCCTGGCACCCCGTTTACCTCTACTACGCACTCGGTAATCAGTACCTCACCCAGATTAAACGGGTATCCCTGTACCGATTCCAGCGCCCGCATCATTACCAGGCTGGCAGCAGGTTCTTTTATTACCTTTATATCTGCAGCTTGCAACAACTCTTCGGCCAGCGTGACCAGTACCTCCAATTCCCCTTCAGCCACAATGTAACTGATTTTTTGATAATCCAAAGTTATCCCAATCCTCCTTATAACAACCAATGATCACTTAAATTACATAAGAACGGATACGCGAGGAAATATAATCCACCACTGTCACTGTCAACAAAATCACCAGCAGAATACTGGCTGTATCGGCATATTTAAACAAACGCATGCTGGTGATTAGTTCAAAACCAATCCCTCCAGCCCCTACCAAACCCAGAACAGTAGCGGCACGGACATTGTGTTCCCAACGGTAAAGATTATAGGTGATAAACTCAGGAAGTACCTGAGGCACTACACCGTAAATAATCACCTGTAATTTATGGGCACCGGTGGCCTCAAGTGCCTCCACCGGTCCGGGGTCAATGTTTTCGATAGCTTCGGCGTAAAACTTGCCCAGCATTCCTGCCGAGTGCAAAGCCAGCGCCAGCACGCCGGGAAAGGGCCCCAAACCCACTGCGGCCACAAAAATCAAGCCGAAAACCATTTCGGAAACGGCCCGCAGAGCATTGAGGATGATCCTGGCCACAGCATAAAGAACCGGGTGGGGAGTCAGGTTAGCTGCCGCCAGCAAACCCAAAGGAATGGCCAGCAATACTGCCAGAGTAGTCCCCCAGATGGCTATCTGAATGGTTTCAATAGTGGGACGGACCAATTCCGGGATGATGGTCAGGTTTGGTGGAAACATGCGGGAAAGAAAATCCAGCACATGTGGATAACCCCGCACCAACTCTGCTAGGCTAAGGTTGGTACCGTAGGCGCTCCAAACGTAGACACTCAGCAAAAGGGCCAGAACCAGTACCCGCTGCAGAAGAAGATAGCCATCCCAGGCCGGGCCTATTTTTTCGTGGTCAGGCATGAGCATACTCTGTCCTCCCGTAAGTACCCGAATTAATCGATGGTTCGGTTGCCATACCATCATAGACGTACTCCAGATCTTTCCGTGTTACTTGACTTACGGGCTTATCCATGATCACACTACCCTCTCGAATGCCCACCACCCGCCGGGCAAACTCCATGGCCAGGTCCACGTCATGCAGGCTGACGATCACCGTAATATGATCCTGGCAGTTGATTTCCCGTAATGTTTCCATAACCGTACGGGAAGAACGGGGATCCAGGCTCGCTAGCGGTTCATCGGCCAAAAGCACCGCAGGCTGCTGAACAAGAGCCCGGGCAATACCCACCCGCTGTTGCTGGCCACCGCTTAACTGGTCAGCCCGCTGGTAAGCCTTATCAATAAGACCCACCCGTTCCAGGCAGGATTTGGCCAGTTCCACATCTCGACGGGAAAAGAAGCGAAAGCAACTGCTCCATAAGGGAGTATAGGCCAACCGGCCGCAAAGTACATTATCCAGTACCCGCAGTCGCTTAACCAGGTTGAATTGCTGGAATATCATACCGATCTGGCGGCGCAACTTCCTCAGGTTGCTGCCGTTTTCTGCCCCCACCTGTACCCCGTTTACCTCTACCTGCCCGGCAGTTGGTCTTACCAGGCCATTGATACAACGCAGAAGGGTTGATTTACCCGCCCCGCTCGGCCCCAGCAAGACCACAAATTCGCCATTACCAATTTCCAGATTTACATCGCACAGTGCCTGCACACCATTGGGATATTCCTTATATAAACCAGTGATTCTGATCACTGCCAACACCTCCACATTATTTCAGGTCAGATAAGTATTACCCCATGCCCATCCTGCGCCATGGTTGGCGTGGGGCGAGTACAACCCGACCCACGCCAACGAAGGTTCGTCTTACTTCATCTTCTTCAGATCAAGGTTCAGAATCTTTGCTGTTTCCCGGATAATGTTATAATCGCTGTCCCTGGCCTCGTCGTAACGAATGATCTCGCCGTAACCACTCAGTGCCTGGGGATCTTCATTGTGCATATTCAAGAAAGCCTGTTTGATCTTTTGCTTTAAGTCTTCCGGCAAATCCTTCCGGTAGACAATGGGAGATCCCGGAATGGGGTCCGATTTGGCAATGATGATATTCTCTTCAGGAGAGATCAGCCCTTCTTTTACCATCTTTTCATAAGTAATGTCATTATCCGCTCCCGCAGGCACTTTCCTGTTTTTGATCGCCAACTCCACCGCATCGTGGCCGCCGGCATAAGTCACACTCTTGAAGTCCTTTTCTGGGTCAATGCCGGCTTTTTTCAACATCACACGCGGAAAAAGGTTGCCGGAAGTAGAGGCAGGATCCACAAACACAAAGTCCTTGCCCCTTAAATCGTTCAATGTTTTAATCCCGCTGTCTTTGTGGGCAACAATGATACTCTGATAGGTTGACTTACCGTTACTGCGTACCCCTACAGCAAAAGCCTCAGCATTGGCCACATCGGCTGCCAGTACATAGGAAAAAGGACCAAAGAAAGCAACGTCGACCTTCTTCGAACGCATGGCTTCGATTACCCCGGAATAATCGGTGGCCATGAAGGGCTCCACCTTTATTCCCAATTTTTTCTCCAGATAGGCAATGGTACTACCAAAGCGTTTCATCATTTCTTCCTGATCTTCCGCCGGAATCAGACCCATTTTTAACACTTTCATTTCTGCGTTTTGTTTATCAGCAGGGGGATTAGATCTTTCGTTCTCTTTTCCACCGCCACAACCGGTCACAAGAAGCATTGATACCGCCAGGGTAGCTAACAGGATGAATAATTTGCTTTTCCGGAACATATTTTCCCTCCTCGCAGACTGCTCTGACTGATTAAATACTGAACTCCTTGCACAGGGTTTGTGTGGTCTCATCCTACTTACGAACCTCTTGACCACGGGAAAAATCTACCTGCAAACAACTCCTGTCTCCCCTGAATCGCGAGACGCAGTATTCTATTACCACCCCCCCTTCCGTAAGCATGGTACTTTTCACCTGCAGCACCGGTACATTGGGTGAAATTTCCAATATTGCTGCATCATCAGCGGTAGGCAGGACGGCGCGCAAAGCTGAGCGAGCGCGGATGGGGCGCAGACGATAGTGTTTTTCCAGGAGGTGGTAAAGAGAGGTGAATCCTTCCAGAAAATTTAACAGGCCTGGCACCAGATGGCTTGGGAGATAAGAGGTGGCTACGGAAAAGGGCTCATTGTCTACGGAGCGTAAAATTTCCAGAACCACGACCCGCTGGTTCTGATCCAGGTTCAGTTCTGTGACCACTTCGGGAGAGGGGGGCATCTCCACCGCTTTTAAAATCCTTGCAGCAGGGGAATGCCCCAGTTCCATAATGTTTCGGGTAAAACAGGTGCGGCTTGATACCTTATACTGTATTTGCCTTTCCGCTCCCCGCACGGGATAGGTTCCCTTCCCCTTAAGGCGGTAAACCAGGCCCGCATTTATCAACTCGGCAATGGCCTGACGCACGGTATGGCGATTGACTCCGTAATACGTACTTAAGTCCGATTCAGAGGGCAACCGCTCCTGAGCACTGAAGGCCCCCTGCCGGATTTGTCTTGCTAAATCCTGTGCAATTTGCCGGTAGTAAGGAATGCCGTTGGCCTTATCCAGCATACACTTACACCTCATTTATCATTTAGACCCGCAAATGAGATATCAACTCAGCAAATTGGACATCCGAGAGATATAGATGTCTAGATACGTTCCCCTTAAAACAAAACTCCCCGGCTCATAAGAACCGGGTTTATATTTTCGTATTTTACTTTTACTATGGCATGAACCTGTTAAATACAAATTAAGCTCACATTAAACCCTTGTAATTTTTACGTTAAACCTCCTTGACACACCGTTAAAACCTGTGCTAAGCTGACCTTGACAACTGAAAGCTGAGCTTGAGCTGAGCAGGGAAGAGCCAGGGGGAGCTTGAGACGACTCGGAGATTCTGGGGTGAGGACCAGCAAGGGGCTGGTCTTTTGTTTTTCTTGTGGTGAGTGCTGGGCGGCACCATAGCGGGATAACCGAACATTTACCGGAGGTTTTTTACTGTGGTCATTATGATCGACAACTATGACTCCTTTGTGTACAACCTGGTCCAGTACCTGCAGGAACTGGGGCAAGAGGTACGGGTTTTCCGTAACGACCGGGTGACCCTGGAGGAAATGGAATCTCTTTCTCCCAGCCACATTGTGATTTCCCCCGGTCCCTGCACACCAGCTGAAGCAGGAATATCCCTGGCTGCAATTAAACACTTTGCCGGACGCATCCCCATCCTGGGCGTATGCCTGGGCCACCAGGCCATCGGTCAGGCCTTTGGCGGGCGGGTCGTAAGGGCCGGCCGGCCCATGCACGGCAAGACTTCCCTGGTCTACCATGACGGCACTGGTATTTACCGCGGGTTACCCAACCCCTTTGCCGCTGCCCGGTACCACTCCCTGCTGGTGGAAAGAGAAACCCTCCCGGATTGCCTGGCCATTACCGCCCAAACCGGTCAGGGGGAAATCATGGGTTTAAGGCACCGGGAATATCCGGTGGAGGGAGTACAGTTTCACCCGGAATCCATTTTAACGATGGTAGGGAAAAAACTGCTGGCAAATTTCCTGACCCCGGCCTGAATCCCAATGAAAGGGCGGATCGATTATGCCGGTGTGTTTACCTCTAATAAAGAAAATCCCGGTAACAGCAGACGTATTGGCCCTCTTCGAAGGGCTATCCTCCCGCCCCTACAGCTTTTTGCTGGACAGCGGGTTGATCGTCCAGGGACTGGGCCGGTACTCCCTGATGGGGGCAGATCCCTTTCTGGTGTTGCGCTCCCGGGGAAAATGCTTATGGCTGGAACGGGAAGGAGAAACTACTCTTTTAGCCGGCCACCCTCTGGAAAAGCTCAAAGATTTACTGGCCCATTATCGCCTGCCCCCGGGCAGCTGTCCCCTTCCTTTCGGCGGCGGCGCGGTGGGATACTTCAGCTACGACCTAGGGCGGGTACTGGAAAAAATGCCCTCCCTGGCCGTGGATGATTTACAAACCCCCGACCTCTGCCTGGGGTTTTACGACGTGGTCACGGTGGTTGACCGGGTTACGGGAGAAGTATGGGTGGTTTCCACGGGTTTTCCGGAAACCGGTCCCGCAGCTGCCGTACGGCGGGCGCGGCAAAGGCTGGCTGAAACCTGCAGTTTGCTGGCCAGCGGGCTGCAACGGCAACAAATGGTAACCGTTCCTGTAGAAAGAAGCCGGGGACCGTGGTCACATGCCGGCGACACGGGTATACCGCGGGTAAACAGCTCTCACCATGGAAGCCATCCCGGGAAACGAAACGCGCCCGTCCTTTTTGCCCATTTTGACGAAATCAGCTACTGCCGGGCGGTGCAGCGGGCCAAAGAGTACATTGCCGCCGGGGATATCTTTCAGGTCAACCTATCCCAGCGCTTTTCCCTGCCCCGGGTGGTGGAGCCCTGGCCCCTGTACCGGCGCCTGCGGGCCATCAATGCCGCCCCCATGGCGGCCTACCTGAACTTTGGAGAATTCCAGGTGGTCTGCTCTTCACCGGAACGCTTCCTCAAGGTAACCGGCAGGCGGGTGGAGACCCGCCCCATAAAAGGAACCCGCCCCCGGGGAAAAGACCCGGCCAGCGATATGCGGCTCAGGGAGGAGTTGTGGAACAGTGAAAAAGACCGGGCCGAACTGGTGATGATTGTGGATATGGAGCGCAACGATCTGGGACGGGTCTGCCGGACGGGATCGGTGCGGGTGCCGGAACTTTACCGGCTGGAGGAGTATGCCACCGTATTTCATCTGGTTTCCACAGTGGAAGGGGAACTGGCCCCGGATAAAGATGTGGTGGACCTGCTGGCGGCGGCCTTTCCCGGCGGCTCCATCAGCGGGGCGCCAAAGATCCGGGCCATGGAAATCATTGAGGAACTGGAACCGGTACGCCGGGGTATTTACACCGGCTCCATCGGCTACATCGGCTTTGACGGTAACGCCGATTTAAATATAGTGATCCGCACGCTGATATTTAAAGGGGAACAAATCTACTTCCAGGTTGGCGGTGGCATTACCATCGATTCAGACCCTTACATGGAGTATGTAGAAACGCTGGACAAGGCCCGGGCACTGGTACGGGCGCTTGGTCTGGACGACCGGCAGGCTTTTTCTTCCCTGACCGTAAAGCCGGTGCGAGAATAAGGTTATTAATTAATCCGCTAGTTCTGTTAACACAAAAAGTTCCCGTACTACGGGCTAAGCGGCACCAGCCAGTTGTTTATCTAAAACGCCAGAACTTCCCGGGGTGGTAAATTTGCATGCAATAATATGTATAAATGGCCAGTTTGTGCCGGCCAGCCAGGCCCAAATCTCCGTCCTGGACCAGGGATTTCTTTACGGCTACGGCCTTTTTGAAACCATCCTGGTGCTTGAGGGCCAACCGGCCTTGCTGGAAGCACACCTGAAACGATTAACAGAAGGGTGTGCTGCCCTGGGGATTATGGTCCCGCCCTCATTGGCCGGCCTGGACATACTGGTTAAACAGGTCATAAAATTAAACAATATAACTGAAGGGGCTCTCCGTATCACCCTTTCCGCCGGAGCATTACCCGGCAAAAAAGCCGGCAACCTGGTTATTTCCCCCCGCCCCTTTCCTTATAAATCTCCGGATTACAAGAAGGGATTCAGCGCCGGATGGGCATCAACCAGGCGGAATGAACAGTCCTTCCTGGTAAAATTAAAAACTTTAAACTACCTGGAAAATATCCTGGCCAGAAGGGAAGCCCGGGAAAAGGGATGGGATGAAGCAATTTTTTTGAATACTGCTGGTTATGTGGCGGAAGGAACGGTAAGCAACATTTTTCTGGTTAAAGACAACCGGGTGATTACCCCTTCTCCAGATCAGGGACTGCTGCCCGGCATCTTGAGACAGGTGGCGCTGGAAACATGCCACCGCCTGGGTATTATTGTCCAGGAGCGCCCCGTTTCCCCCCGGGAACTGGTCACTGCCGACGAATGCTTCCTGACCAATTCCCTCATGCTGGTAATGCCTCTGGTAAAAATAAACGGCTGCCCCATTGGAAAAGGGCAGCCGGGTCCCGTTACCAGGCGGCTCCGGGAAAACATTCTCCTCTTTTTATCCCGTTCACCGGGTAAAACATCCCTTTAATTCGCTACCGTATACACACTCTCAACATCATTACTGTCTTTGTTTAACCGGGCTATTTTTCCAATATGGAAACAACCTTTCCCTCTGGATAATAATTAACTTTAGCTTTAAGACCCTCACCGATAAAGCGGAGGGGAACCAGGGTACGCCCGCCAACGACTTTTGCCGGAACCTCGAGCATCACCGGCCTGCCGCCCACCAGCGCCTTTTTGTTACCTATCACCAGAGTTACTGTGTTGTTACCCTGCTTAATAACGATGGTGTTATCTCTATATTCGACGGTAGCACCCAGGGCTTCCGCCAGCGCTCTAAGGGGTACCAGAACGCGCCCTTTCTCCACGCGAGGGGTTACATCAAACCCGGGCATGGTTCCCTTAACGTAAACCTTAACCTTTGTATCTTTCATTTTAGCGAAGACTTTGTTTATAACAACATAGCTATCTTCGTCTTCCGGGTTGTTGAGCAGGGCCTCTTCCAGGAAGTCACGCGCTTTGAGCATTTCTCCCACTTCAATCAGCAATTCTCCCAGACATTTGTAGCACTCGCTCAGGGTAAGATCATCAATGGATTCATCTTCTTCCAGAGCTTCCTTTAACGCTTCTACCACCAGGGTAACTTCAACCCGGTTGTTCTTCCAGTTCTTAAGTGATTCCTTGGCCTTATAAACCGCTTCAGGAACACTTTCCCCTTTCAAAATTGCTTCCAGCGCCGCCCGGGCCACCGGGTTTTTAACATGCTGAAGGGCATTTTCAATCCCCGTATAAACATGTTTTTGAACGCTCCGTTTTTCATATACTTTTTCCCTTACACTGAATTTTTCCTGTTCCCTGTGCCTGTTTTGTTCCTGCTCACTCTGAACTTCCCTGGCTTCTACTTTCACATTTTTGTTATTATTTTTCTCCTTCTCCTGCCATGCATTTTGCTCCGCAAAACCTTTCGCCCGGTCAGGCAGGCCATTTGGGGGCGCTGCCCACGCTGCTGAGACAAGTGACAGCAGCAGAATAGCAACTACTGTCAGGGATAATAATTTACTCCCTTTCTTCAAATTAACCACCCTCCCTTTTTTTATTTCCATACACTTTATACGATTAACCAGTAAGTTTTCAGGGATAAAAACGATAAAAACGATATGAATTTTTCCAGAGATGCCGGGACCGATTTTTCAAAAGTTGCCAGTCCCCCGCCACGTCCAGAGCCCGGGCAATCCTGGCTTCTGCCCGTTCTTCACTTTTGGGCAGCCGAAAACGACAGTAAAGTAAGAAAAAAAAGGAAGGAAACAGATGAAGGGTGTGGCTACAGCCATACCGGCCAGAGGCTGTATCCGTACAGCCTCTGGCGAACAGCCCTCCATTTGATTTCACTTGCCAGGTAGAATACTCAACCATCCCTGAAAAAAAATTTTTTTGCTCCCTGTTTTGGCCTCTTTCAGAAGACCTGCAGCACGAAACATTTCAAATAATACGTTTCCGGCGAGGCAAGAAGCATGGGGTGATCCCTGGCCTGGCGGCGCATTTCCACCAGGCGCAACTGTCTTTTTACATCACGGGCGGCATCCAGCAATACCTCCATGAAAAGACTTTCGGTCATATGATAGGAACACGAGCAGGTAACCAGAAAACCGCCTGCCGGCAGGAGTTTCATGGCCCGCAGGTTGATCTCCTTATAGCCACGGATGGCACCTTCCAGTGCTTCCCTGGACTTGGTAAAAGCTGGCGGGTCGAGAATGATCAGTTCAAAGCGCTCCCCCGCCCGGTCCAGATCTCTCAACTCGTCAAAAGCGTTGCCCTCCCGGAAGGTGCAGACCCGGTCAAACCCGTTACGGGCTGCATTTTCCCTGGCCATCTCCAGTGCGTCACCTGCCACGTCAATACCCAGTACCTCCCTGGCCCCAAAGCGGGCGGCATATACGGAAAAAGTACCGGTGTGACAAAAACAATCCAGCACCCGGGCATCCCGGGCCAACCCCTCCAGGGCCAGGCGGTTTTCCCGCTGATCCAGAAAGTAACCGGTTTTCTGTCCCCCGGCCAGGTCAACCAGAAAACGCAGGCCGTTTTCTTCTATTTCCACTACAGGATTAAAAGGCCCCTTCAAAAAACCCGTCCTCAGGGGCAGCCCCTCCAGCTCCCGCACCGACACATCGTTTCTCTCATAAATGCCAGCGGGATTCAGCAACTCATCCAGGAGCTCGACAATGGTTTCTTTATACAGGTCAATTCCCAGGGCCAGGGTTTGCAGGGAAAGGTAGTCGCCAAAGCGGTCTACAATTAGCGCTGGCAGAAAATCCGCCTCGGCAAAAACCAGGCGGCAGGCATTGCTATGCCTGACCACCCGCCGGCGGTAATCTATGGCCGACATCAGGCGCCGGCGAAAAAATTCGCGGTCGATTTTTTCCCCTTTTTCCCGGGTGAGGAGGCGCACTATAATTTGCGAGGCGGGGTTAATGTAACCCCGTCCCACAAACCGCCCCCGGTAGTCCACCACTTCCACCACATCACCGGGGTTGAAATCTCCCTGGATGTCTTCCACCTCGGTCCGGTAAACCCAGGGGTGACCGAGTAATACCCGGTGATACCTGCGCCGGGTTAGCTTAACCACTGCCATAAAGCCACCTTCATTCCTTTGTAAGTTCCCAAACGCACCGGGGCCTGATAATACGATAAAGAATCCTATCCGGCACTAACTCCTGACAGCCCCCACCAGTTTCTCCGCGCGTTTCTGCACTTCATAATAAATCCTTTCTTCGTCAAGGGTAAGGATCTCTCTATTTTCCATCACCAGCCGGCCATCGATGATTACCGTTTCCACATCAGATGCCCGGGCTGCATAAACCAAATGGGCCATCAGGTTGTGGCGGGGATAAAAGTGGGGCCGGTCAAGATTGACCAGAATAATGTCCGCCTTATTACCAGGCTTAAGCGGGCCCACATCTTTTAACCCCAGTACCCGGGCACCGTTTACCGTGGCCATGGCCAGGGCTTCCTGGGCAGGGAGGGCCATGGGATCCATGGTGGCAACTTTTTGCAGCAAGGCTGCCGAACGCATTTCTTCCATCATATCCAGGTTGTTGTTACTGGCTGCTCCATCGGTACCCAGCCCTACCAGCGCCCCTGCGGCCAGCAGCCGGGTTACCGGGGCAATTCCACTGGCCAGTTTCATATTGCTTTCGGGATTATGAGCTATACCTGCACCCCTGGCCACCAGAATGCGGATATCTTCATCGGTAAGATGAACGCAATGGGCAGCCAGCACAGGAAAATTGAATAACCCTACCTCTTCCATCAGGGCTACTGGTGTTTTACCGTACTTTTGCTGAATTTCTTCTATTTCAGCCCGGGTTTCTGCAATATGGATATGGATACCCACCTTCAACTCATCTGCCATATCCAAAACCCGGGCCAGAAAATCGGGCGGGCAGGTGTAAGGGGCGTGGGGCCCCAGCATGGTGGTAATGCGCCCTTCTGCCTGACCATGCCACTCGCGGATAAAACGCCGGCTGTTGCTCAGGGCCTCCCCTGCCCCCGGAGAAAGCCCGATCAGGCCCTGGGACAGGCTGGCCCTCATCCCCGCCTTTTCTACTGCCCGGGCCACTTCGTCCATATGGAAATACATGTCGGCAAAGGTCGTGGTCCCGGAACGAATCATCTCCAGGCAGCTAAGCATGGCACCCCAGTAAATATCTTCAGGCTCGAGCCTTTCTTCTACCGGCCAGATTTTTTTTTGCAGCCATTCCATAAGGGGCAGGTCATCGGCATATCCCCGCAATAATGTCATGGATGCGTGAGTATGGCAGTTAATAAAACCCGGCATGGCCAGCATGCCCCGGGCATCAATTAGCCGGTCAAAATTTTGTTCCGGGGAAACGCTCCCCGCAGGACCCACATGGGTTATGTATTGTCCCTCAATAATAATTTCACCGTCGGGAATAAGGGCGCTGCCCTGCTCCATGGTTAACACAGCGGCCCCGCTGATCATTATTTTCATGATCGATTCCTCCAGAAATTGTGGTTAAAACAGGTCTCCAGCCTGCAGGCAAAACACCGGTTATTGCCGTTCATTTAGGGAGAAATTACGTACCATTGCCAGACTGTAGCCTTGAAGGTAGGAACTCCTCAGCGCCTCCACCTCTTCAGCAGGTAAAATGGCCGGCTGCCCAACCAGGTCAGCCCAAACATAAACTTTAGCTGACTTTTCCACAATTTGGCACACCATAAAAGCTTCCTCCAGGTTGCGTCCCACTCCCACCACGCCATGATTGGCCAGGAGCACCGCTCCCCGGTCTCCCAGTGCTTCCACCGCCGCCCGGGCCAGCTCCTCCGTACCGGCCCGGGCATAGCTGGCCACAGCCACGCCATTACCCACTGTCTGGGCCAGGTCTTCTAAGATAGGAGGAATGGGCTTGCGGGCCACGGCCAGGGCGCTGGCAAAAACGCTGTGGGTATGCATTACAGCATAAACATCAGGGCGGGCATGGTATATGGCCAGGTGTAACATAAATTCCGTGGAGGGACGTTTCTCTCCCTCCACCACCCGGCCGTCCAGATCCAGCACCACCATATCCCGGGCCTGCAGGTTAGCATAGGGTATACCGCTGGGTGTGATCACCACCAGTTCCTCCCTGGGCACCCGGGCAGAAATATTACCCCAGCTCCCTGTCACCAGACCGCTGGTAGCCATCCGCAGGCTCATTTTGTAGACCTGCTCTTTATATTTCTCCACTGCCACCGTCATAAATTCCCCATCCTCCCATCATCCTGCCTGCCAGCTCTGAAGGTAGGCCTTTTGATCCGGTGTCAGCTGATCGATTTCAACGCCCAAGGAAGATAATTTTATCTCCGCCACCCGCCGGTCCAGTTCAGGCGGCACCAAATGCACCCCGGGCTTCAAACAATTCCCGTTCTCCCGGATATAACGGGCGGAAAGAGCCTGCAGGGCAAAGGACATATCCATGATTTCCGCCGGGTGACCGTCCCCGGCAGCCAGATTCACCAGCCGGCCTTCCCCCAGGAGATATATACGTCGCCCGTCCGGCAGGGTAAATTCTTCTATATTTTGCCGGACAAGCCGGCGGGAAACCGCTATTCCTGCCAGCTCAGGTTTGTTAATTTCCACATCAAAATGACCGGCATTGGCCAGGATGGCTCCATCTTTCATCCGCCGGAAATGCCTGCTCCTCAAAACATCACGGCAGCCGGTAACGGTGATGAAAATATCTCCCACTTCAGCAGCCTGTTCGCTTTTCATCACCAGGTAACCGTCCATGTATGCCTCCAGAGCCCTGACCGGGTCCACCTCACAGACAACCACCTTTGCCCCCAGTCCTGCGGCACGCCTGGCCACCCCTTTACCGCACCATCCGTAACCCACAACCACCACGGTCTTGCCTGCCACCAGCAAGTTCGTGGTACGCATGATACCGGCCCAAACCGATTCTCCCGTCCCGTAACGGTTATCAAAAAGGAATTTGCAGCGGGCATCGTTGACGGCAATCATGGGAAAAAGCAACCGGCCCTCCTGTTCCATCGCCTTCAGGCGGGAAACTCCGGTTGTAGTTTCCTCGCATCCCCCAACCACTTCCCCGGCCAGTTCACGGCAACGGGTATGCAGCAGGTGAACCAGATCACCCCCGTCATCGATAACCACGTGGGGACGGATTTCCAGAACTTTAACCAGGTGTTCCACATATTCTTCACCGGTCGCCCCATGCCAGGCGTAGACGTGAATGCCTTCTGCAGCCAGAGCTGCAGCTACGTCGTCCTGGGTTGACAGGGGGTTGGAGCCGGAGATGGCCACTTCCGCTCCACCTGCTTTAAGAACTTCGGCCAGATAAGCTGTTTTGGCCTCCAGGTGAATACTCATGGCCACCCTTACCCCGGCAAAAGGACGTGTTCTTTCAAACTCTTCCCTGATAACATTGAGAACCGGCATATGAACCCGTACCCAGTCAATTTTCAGCCTGCCCCCGGGTGCCAGGTTGATATCCCGAATAAGATATTCCTGCATTTTTATTGCTCTCCTCCTGATAAAATACCCTGTTGGTGTTCTCATCGGCTCGGCCTTTGAAAAGCCCGGCCAGGCTTTCCCTGTAGGGCGGTCTGGCCACCCCTTGATCTGTAATAATGGCTGTTATCAGCCGGGCCGGAGTGATATCAAAGGCAGGGTTCCAGACCTTGATTCCCCGGGGAGCTACCGGTATCCCGGCCAGGTGGGTCACCTCTTCCGGCCGCCGCTCTTCAATGGGAATATCCTTCCCGCTGTCCAGGGAAAGGTCTATGGTGGACAGGGGTGCCGCCACATAAAAGGGCACGCCGTGTTCTCTGGCCAGGACAGCAAGGCCATAAGTACCGATCTTGTTCGCCACATCCCCGTTGGACGCAATGCGATCTGCCCCCACCACCACCAGATCTACCATCCCCCGGGCCATTAAATAAGCGGCCATATTATCAGTAATAAGGGTAACGGGTATATTTTCCTGGAGCAACTCCCAGGCAGTCAAACGCGCACCCTGCAAAAGGGGCCTGGTTTCACTGGCATATACACTGACCCGCTTCCCTGCTTCCCGAGCAGCCCGGATTACCCCCAGGGCAGTACCATAACCGGCCGTAGCTAAAGCTCCGGCATTGCAATGGGTTAGAATCCTTGCCCCGTGAGGAACCAGTTCCTGGCCGTAACGCCCGATGCGCTTGTTACCCTCCCGGTCTTCCTGATAAATTGCCTGGGCTTCATTTATTAAAAGCTCCGTTAATTCCCGGGTATCCTGAGAGAGGGTTGTTTCCAGCTTATGCAAAAGTCGGTTTAGTGCCCAGGTAAGGTTAACCGCAGTGGGACGGGTAGAAGCCAGAACTCCAGCCACCTCCCGGGCACGGGCAAGGAATTCCTGGCGGTTCCGGGGTCTGGCCGCCAAAACCCCCAGCACCAGCCCATAGGCCGCCGCTGCACCTATAGCCGGCGCTCCCCGCACCCGCAAGCTGCGGATGGCTTCCGCAACAGTCTCATGGTCCCGGCACTGAATATATTCAACCTTACCAGGCAACCTGGTTTGATCCAGGAGCAACAAAACCCCATCTTCCCAGCGCATGGTCTCCAAAACTACCAACTCCTTCCTATTTCACGGCAGAAGGAACAAGCGGGGTTTCGTGACAGAGACAGGTACGGTCCGGCTGCAATAACTCTATGGCCCGCATAACCAGACGGCGCAGGTTGGCCGTATTTTCAGCCATTACCTCCACCACTTCCTGGTGGGAAAGACGATTGGGCGAAATTCCGGCAGCAAAATTGGTCACCATGGCAATAGTTGCATAACAGATTCCAGCTTCCCGGGCCAGAACCACCTCGGGAACACTGGTCATACCCACAATATCTCCTCCCAGCTGGCGGAACATGCGGATTTCAGCGGGGGTTTCGAAACGCGGCCCCTCGGTACAAACATAGGTGCCCGCGGTATGATGTTCCAGCCCCAGCTCCCTGGCGGCCCGGGCAAGGGTAGCTCGCAATTCCGGGCAGTAGGGATCGGTCATATCCAGGTGAACCACGCCTTTCTCTATAAAAGTCTGGGGACGGCTTTTGGTAAAATCAAGAAACTGGTCCACAAAAACAAGCTGGCAGGGCTTCATCTTCGGATTTAAAGAGCCCACGGCAGCTGTAGCCAGGATACTCTTTACCCCCAGCTGTTTGAGCCCCCAGATATTGGCCCGGTAATTGACAAGGTGCGGTGGCACTGAGTGATCTTCCCCGTGGCGGGCTACAAAGGCCACCTCCCTCTCCCGGTAGTTACCAATTTTAACCCATACAGGACCAAAGGGAGTTTCCAGCCTCTTCTGACGAACGTCATCCAGGATACTGGGATCGTATACTCCTGTCCCGCCAATGATGGCTATACGCACGGTCATCTTCAAGCCCTCCATTCCCTGTAGAACGTCAACCTGGTTATTTCTAGACTTCATCTTAACCTTAGCTACTATTCGCCCTTGCTGCTTACTTTCCTTTAGTGACGATAAATTTTTCAAAATTACAGCCAGCCAGGGGGCCATTTGACAGATGGATTTATCTACTTTAAAATCGTAATATACAAATATAAAAATAGCAGGTGACATTATGAATAATGTCCATGATTATGAAGAAAAGGCTGAACTTTTAAAAGCCCTGGCCCATCCCGTCCGCCTGTGCATTGTCGACGGGTTGCTGCAAAACGAATGCAACGTGACCAAAATCCGCGAATGCCTGGAGTTGCCGCAGTCCACCGTTTCCCAGCATTTAAGCATTCTTAAATCCCGGGGCATTATTAAAGGACGGCGCCGGGGAACGGAAATCTGCTACACCGTGAGCAATGAACTGGTCAGAGAATTAATGAAAATTCTGACAGGAAAAAATGTGCATAGCCAGGGTCCTGAGGGTAAAAAATAAAGCTGAGGTGGTTTTGTTTGTCTCTCCTCAGCGAAAAGGAAATACTTAATTACGCTTTCAAAAAGGCAATTGAAATGGAACAGCGGCGACAGGCCAAGTATTCCTTTCTGGCCCGCAATTCCCGGGATAAGAAGCTACAGGAACTTTTCGGCAGCTTTGCCGTCACCTGCCGCCGCCATATTGCCCTGCTTAAGGAGGAAATGAAAAACTTAAACATACAATAAAAACGGTAACTTTATGAAGAAGGGAAGAAAAGGGTTGAACAAGCTGGATTTGCTTTATGATGCTCTTACTGACAAACTATGGAGCCAGCATTTTTACAACGAACAATTTCTCATGATCGTCAACCCAATCGCACGAAACCTCTTTGCGCGTTTAAGGGATGAGGAAAGCCAGCACGTACTGACTCTGCACCGGGCGATTGCCGCCATGGAAGCCAATCCTTTTCCACCGAGCCGGATTTTACCCGGACTCAATAAAAACCCGCGCTACCGGCTTTAATAATCCCCTTCCTACCCCCCCGGCTTGATCACCCCCAGCCACTCTCCCAGCCAGAATAATAAAGTAAAGCCAGTCACATTTAAACCCAGACTCCGCCAGAGCGACCAGTTATTGGTATGGATGAAGTTTCCGGTAATAATCATCAACCACTCCACCAATAAATACGCTGCAGATAGCAGGATAATGTAGGGCAACCGCAGCCAGCGCCTGGTCGGGTAAAACCGGGCCACCGTGACCCCGTTTAACATGCTGGCCAGAAAATATAGCGGCGGCAAACCGCCCAGAACCGGAAGACCGAACTTATAAGTAAAAGCCCCCAGCCTGATCAGGGTAACATCGAGTACGTAAACAACCACCAGGGCAACCAGTCCCATGGGCCAGAGTAAAACCCAGCCTTTTTTCCCCACGAGTAAAACAGACACAAAAAAGGAAACAAGAAACAAAACCAGCCAGGCCACAGAAATGCCTTCTCCTTCCCCGTCCTATTCTTAAACCTGCACCAGAGAAAACGTTCAATTTTCTCTCATAAATGCAACTTCTTGACCACCTGCAGCCAGAGAGCAACCGCCAGGGCCACTCCCAGCGAGAAAACTGTAAAGGTGAATAAATCCAAACCTTTCCCTCCCCATAAGAACCGTTTGTATTTACCGCCAGCCCTTGCGCTGGCTTTCTACCACCCAGGCCAGGAAAACAAAAACCATAAAATTTATCATTAAACTTGCCGGGTGGTACCAGTTGATATAATCCAGAACACCGGCCAGCATGAACATATGTTGTAGATTTTCAAATTGATTCGGGAAAAATCTTCAAATTAAATTGGAGCAACCAACTGGTGGAACAAAGGAAATTCTCATTTTAAACCGGTAATCATAAAAATAATTTTTAAATTCCGCTGGCATTT
>Ga0247720_100154_pt1 | contig 32709 bp, 29 predicted proteins | sample MSEWel2015_12_15_FD_189078 | JGI IMG/M metagenome (GOLD analysis project Ga0247720, IMG submission 189078) | Subsurface sediment microbial communities from gas well in West Virginia, United States - MSEEL Well Study Marcellus 3H_2015_12_15 | ecosystem: Environmental > Terrestrial > Deep... | reverse complement strand
TTCAGGCCCCGACCAACACCAAGTATTGCTACCGTTTGATTTCCTGCATCTTAAACTGACGACTCTGCACATTACCTTGTCCTACTGTCTCTTGCCCTTCGGTAAACGAATTATGCAAGACCCTCGAATATCAACGGTATTTCCGTTTTACCTGTTGACCTCCGGCACGCCTTGCATGTCGCCGCCTTGCCCAAATTGCACCGTGACCCATTCGACCGCCTACTCATCGCTCAGGCTCAGGTCGAACGCATTCCTATCGTCTCTGGAGATTCCCAAATTCGGCGGCACGACGTTGAGGTTATTTGGTGAAAGTCTCTGCTGCAGGCAGCAAATATAGAGCCATGGAAAAAGGCCGGGTGCGCTCGGGCCTCAGCTTTGGGTCAGCACCCGGCTTTTCGTTTCTCGTTCCGGTCGGGCGAAGAGCGAGCTATGGCCGACGCCGGTCAGTTTTCTATCCCTCGCCGGGCGGGGACACCCTGGCGGTAGTAGTGCTTCACTTCACGCATTTCGGTGACGAGGTCGGCCCGCTGGATAAGCGCGGCCGGAGCGCCGCGCCCGGTAATCACTACTTCCACGTTCGCCGCGCGGGCATCTAAAAGCTTAAGTACGTCATCCAGCTCTACCAGTCCCAAGGTAAGGGCAACGTTCAGCTCATCCAAGACCACCAGGTCGTACTCACCGCCGGCAACGGCCGCGCGCGCCAGTTCCAGCCCGTCCCGAAGTAGCCGCACATAATCCTCGGGCGGCTTACCCGGCTCAAATACCACCAGTCCCTTACCCATGGCTGCGGCCGCCTCGGGTGAGATTTGGTCCGCCCGGGCAACGAAGTAGGGTTTCCCCAAAGCAACCACTTTGAGTCCGGGCAGGGTGCTCAAGATGCGGTGCTCGCTGTAATCTGGTCGCTTCATAAACTGCAGGAAAAGCACGCGCCTGCCGGCCCCCAGGGCCCGGATGGCTAGGCCTATGGCCGCCGTAGTCTTGCCCTTGCCGTCGCCGGTATATACCTGTACGTAGCCCCGGGTCTCCTTTTTTTCCACTTCTTATCACTCCCTCTAAGGAGCAGCTGTTGCTGCCATTTGGTCATCTCTTTAGCCGGCTCAGCCCCGGGCCTAGAGTCGCTGCAGCCGTCCAAGTTCGCCGGGGAAAGCTTACTCGCACGGCCGACAAGAAAACAGGCTTGACGTTGCCCAGGAACAATGCATGGCCTCCAGGGGTTGCCGGCCGCGATCAGTTCAGCTGGGCGGCCAGGTCCGGGCGCGCGGCGAGCGCCTGCTGAATAAGCTTCTGGGCCTGAGCGCGGTCGCCCTGTTTAGCGGCCGTGAGGCCGAGCCAGAGGCGCGCCTCGGCCTGGACGTTCTGGTCCTTACTTTCGGCCAGGGGCGTCAGGATGGCCCGGGCCGCATCGTACTCGCCCGCCAGGTACTTCCCCGCGCCCAGGTAAACGCTAAGGCGCGGGGTAACGGCGAGGGGTGGGTCGCCCAACTTCCGGTATTTCTCAGGAGTGGCGGCGAGGAGGTTTTCAATGCGGCTCGGAAGGGCCTCCAGCTTCGCCAAGAGCTCCTCGGCCCGCGCCGTCTCACCCTGCTTCTTAAAGTAGCGGGCCGCCTCCACGTACGCCTGGGCCAAACTCTCATATTCGGCCGTGCGCCTGGGAATGAGCTCTACCGCCCTTTCGGCATATTTCAGACCCTCTTCCACCAGGCCGTGGCGGAAGACCATGGCCGCGCGGATGGCGGCGAAAGTGGGATTATACGGTTCTAGTTCTTGGCCTCGGCGTACCAAGTCCAGCGCGCGCCGGATAAGTTTTTCATCCTTCTTTTTTTCGCCCGTCTTTTCCAGGCACTGAGCGAGGTCGATTTGGTAGGAAGCCGTAAGAGGATCGTACTTTATGGCCCGCTCAAAGCGGTTGATGGCAAAGGGGATGTTATTATACTCAAGGAACTTGGCACCCTGCTGGCCGTAGTTGAAGCCAACGAGTAGCGAGCCGGCTCCGGCCATGGTTACGCCGGCCAGAAGCACGGCCACCGCCCCCGGCCAGGCGGCTCTGACGCGGGCAAAGGCAAAAGGCGGCAGGCAATCGCCCTGGTGGGCGGCCGCCTGCGTCAGCCCGAGCAGCGTCCAGAGGGCAAAAGAAACGGCCGAAAGCGAGAGGTTGAAGTCGATGAAGCTATGGGCGCCCAGGTTAAAGGCAGCGGCCAGGATTCCCGCCGTAAGGAGGCGCAGGCTGTGATCGCGGCTTAGGATAAGAACGCGCAGGGCAGAGAAGAGCGCCGCCCCCCAAAGGGCGAGGAAGGCCAGGAAGCCCACCGTGCCCACTTCAACCCACGTCTGCAACCAGTGGTTATGCACCTGATTGGACCAGTAGAGGTAGTACTGGTACTGGTGGTAGAGGGCATCCCACCCACCCCCGCCGGCGCCCAGGATGGGACGGTCCTGAACAATGCGGAAAGCATCGGCCGACCACCAGAGGCGCTCCGCGGCGCTCTGAGTGGTCAGGCTGATCGTGCGGAAGCGGGCGATGAGGTTCCCGGGAAGGAGTTTGGCCGGGCCGATTTTCACCACAGCCAAACCCAGCACGGCCACAAGGACGACAATGAGCCCCACAGCCGCCGCCCGGCGGTAAGGCCCGGAAGAAACCCGCCGAACCGGCAGGGCAAAAAGCGACAAAGCCGCGGCCAGGCCGGCCGCCAGCGCCGCCCACCGCCAGAGGAGTACGCCACCACCGCCTTTGGCCGCGAGTGCCGCTCCAAACGGCGCCGCCGAGGCCAGGGCCCCCGTCGCGGCCGCCAGGAGGTACCAGAAAACCTCAAGCCGCGTTCCCCGGGGCGCAGCCACGAGCAAAAGGAGCGCGGCACCCGGCAGGATGAGTAGCGCACCGCGCGACTGGGTGAAAAGAAAGGTTAGGAACATAAATCCTGTGGCAGCAGAAAGAAGCGGCTTTTCCCAAAGCCGTGGAGTCTCCGCCGCGAGGGCAATGGCGAGGAGCATCATGGTAGCCAGGTACGAAGCAAACGTGTTGGGGTACTGGAAGCTTGAGGCAAGACGCCCGCCCACGAATGCCCCGTTATAAGCGAAGGTGCCGGCAGCAACGCCAACTCCGAGCACTGCTGTAGCCACGCCGGCCAGCACCAGCGCCCGCAGGAAAAGACCCAGGTCCCGCCTTTCCCGCACCAGCTCCAGCGTCAACCAGAGCAGGAGGAAATAGTTCAAGTTCTTGAGAAGCTCACCTACGGCCGCGCGCGGGTTGGCCGCCACAAAGAAAGACAGGCCGTAGGCCACAACCAGGGCCAGTGCCGCCAGATCCACCGGGCCGTGAAAGAACCCTCCTGCCCGGAGAAGAAACCGCCGTCCCCACCAAAGAATGAAGAGACCGAGCGTGATGAGGAGCGCAATGAGTTGCTCTCGGGGGAAGAACAGGCCGCGGAAAAACGGCGGCACAAGGAGCAGGCCGAGCACGCCGATATATACCACCCAGTAAATGGCACCGGCCACTCGGGTGCCGAAAAAGGGGCTTCCACGCCGGGCCGGTCTACCCGAAGGTGCCTGCGGTGTCGGCCGCGCCACGCCACCGGCGTCCGGCGCAGCAGTTTTCTTCCACGCCAGTTTCTTTTTCTTGGCCAACGAGATCACCTTTTCTTTGCTTGGTTCACGATCAGTTTTCGACTGAACCTTCGATAATCCTTTCCGCCCACGGCAGAGAAAGGACCCGTAAACCTGGCGGCTTCTCGGCTCCAAGGGGTTTTTATTGCCCCTGGACGGGCAGGGCACCACTCGTGCGCCAGTACTCTTGGAAGAAGACCCAGAAGACACTGATCATAAGGCCCAACACTCCAGCCACGGCCATGTTGAGGGCCTTGCGCGGAGCTACAGGGCGACGTGGGATGTAGGCCTGGCTTAGCAGCATGCGGTTCGCCTCGCCGGCAGCCAGCGAACTCGCGCTTAGAGCCTCCGCGTACTTCGAGTTATAAAGCTTGTAGTTCTGCCGGGCGGTGTCTACTTTCTGTTGGAGCTGTTCGTACTTGAGCTGCTTATCCACTAGCTTTACCTGGATGTCCCGTACGTCCTTTTCCAAGCTGCTGATGCTGGCCTCGGCGGCAGCAATCTGGCTTCTGAGTTCGGCCACCCTGGCCCGCCGAACCGCCACGTCTTCCTGCAGCGCCATGTAGGCCTCGTTGGGCTCCTCGCTTTCCATCTTTAACCCGCCCAGGGCCGCCGGGGACTTGCCGCTTTTTTCCGCGGCCACTTGGGACAGATAAGCATCGTCGGCCAGCGCCTTGGTCGTCTTGATCACCGGCGGAGTCTGGGCCAGGGATTTTTCGGCTTCCCTCAGCCCCGCCTCAGCGCTGGCCAGCTCGATGCGGGCGCTCGCTACCCGGGCTTTCAGGTCTGTAAGAAGCTTCAGTTTTGCCTCCAGGTCTGCCTGAAGCTCCGTTACGCTGTCCGGTTCTTTGAGAAAGTTCTTCAGCTCCTCGGCACCCTGGGCAATGGTTTGGTCCTCGGCGGCGATTTGGTTTTTCAACATGCGCGCCGAGAGGTTAACCCGCTGCTGGTTCATGTTGGAAACAAAGTTAACCAGCTCCGTGGCCACAGCGTTGGCAATGTCAGCGGCCAGCTTAGGATCTTTATCCTGTACTTTTATTTCCATGAGGTTTGTATCCTTGGGCGTACTTACGTTTATCTTGGCGGCAAATTGGGCAATGGAGTACTGGTCGCCGAGCTTAAGGTCTTCGAGGACCTTTTTTAGGATGACCGGGTTCTTCACTTGCGCTGCATAGGTGGCAATGGTCATCTGGGGGAGCCGCGTAAGTGTGGCTAGAAACTCCGGGGTACCTTGTTCCTGAGCCGGTTGCTGGGGCGCTTGGTTCACCATCACGGTGGCCGTAGCTTCGTATGTAGGTGGTAAAACGAAAAAGCTCAGAATGCCGGCCACCAGCACGGCCACTCCGGTGATGACGGTTATGGTCACCTTTCCACGCAGGAGTACCTCAATCATCTCGCGCAGGCTGATTTCCTCTTCCACACTTTCAAACCTCCACAATCCTTGTTCCGGCGTAACTTCCACTTACTTCTTGCTGGTTCGACATGCAAATGGCAAATCCTGCTTGTCCGGCGGCGGCCCGCCTTCTTTTCTCGCGGCCAGGGTACTGGTGCCAGGTAACATCGGCCGCCCTGGCGGCATACATTTTGAAGAAGGAACTTAGCACCGGAATACCGCTTGGGAGGGCGGTCACATGGGACAGGATTTCAAAGTACCCGGCGTATTCATCCCCGGTAGTTACGGAAACGTCGCTCTTACCGTGCGGAACGTGCTCACGGGGGCCCAGGTGCCGGAATTCCGTTATCTCGTGAACGAGGACAACGTGGGCGATCCCCAAGTTGAACTTCCTGAAGACGAGCGCGACCCCAATCTCTTTCCCTCCTTGAAACCGGGTGCTAGTCACAGCCCCGTGGTGCTGGCGGGAGAAAGCCGGGGAGCCTCTGCGGCAAAATTCGCCCTGCCCGCCGGCAAGTACTTGATTAGCGTGCTCGCCCCGGGCTTTAAACTCGGCGGGAACTGGGTAACCGTGCTGCCCGGGGCGGAGGTCACCGTGGAGGTCAAGCTGCATCCTCATCCTCTACCCCTATCCCGTATCCGGGTGCACGTTTTTCACGACAACCACCCGGTGAACGGCGAAGACGATTTTCCGCTGGAGGCGGGGCTGGAAGGGTTTCGCATCGTCCTCACCGATGCCGTGGGCGAAGTCACCGTCGACTATTTCGGCAACCCGCTGGGAACCGCGTACGAGCGCACCCCGTCGGGAGACATCGTCTTCGACGAGTTCGGCCGGCCGGTCCCTATTCCGGGAACAGGCGGCGTGATTCTCACCGATGCCGCCGGGAACGCGCTCATCGATAATCTGGCTCCCGGTAAGTATGGGGTCCAGGCCATTCCGCCGGATGGGACGGACTGGATTCAAACCACTACAATTGAGGGAACTCATGTCATCGATGCTTGGATTGAAGAAGGCAACGACGGCTACAGCCCGCGCGAAGGCTTTCAGGCCCCCCTGGTCTGGATAGGATTCGTGCGGCCGCTGGATTTCCCGTCGCCCGGGTCAGAGAACACCGGTACGATAAAGGGCCGAGTGCGCACGATCATCGAGTTTATACCCCCCTTTAAGCCGTTAACCTTAGGAGAGCCGGTAGACCGCCCTTGGCTGGCCCTCAGTAACATCGGCGCCGACGACCAGCAGGTTTACACCGGGCGGGGCAACAGCGACGGCACTTTTCTCATTCCCAACGTGCCGCCGGGCTTGTACCAGCTCGCCATCTGGGATGAACCGCTGGACCATATCATTTCCTTCCGCACGGTTGAGGTGGGGCCGAACCAAACCGTGGATCTCGGTGAAATCGGCATCCCGCGCTGGTTTGGGTATATTCGGGGCACGGTATTTGTCGACCTCGACGGCGACGGCGTGCGGGAAGAGGGCGAACCGGGCATCCCCAACGTCGCCGTCAAGACGCGCTTCAAAGACGGCAGCGTGCAGTACACCACGGTGACCGACCCGCAGGGAGACTATCGGCTGGACGAAGTGTTCGAGCTGGAGCGTTTTGCCGTCGCGGAGGTCGACTTCACCCGCCTGGCCCGCACCGGAGCCACCGGCACGCCGGACTTCGGCATTCCCTTGGTGGACCCCGCCAACCCGGGCGGGCTTTGCCGCGATGAGGCCGGGCATTACGTGCGCTGCCCGGAAACCTACCCTAAAGCCCTTACCCTGGCCGAGCTCACCTGGGCGGCGAAGACAAACCGGATCGACTGGGGTAAGAGGCCCTACAATCCGGCAGAAAACGGCGGCATCTCCGGCATGGTGTACTACGCCACCATGCGCAACGAAACCGACCCCCGGTATGCAATAGCCGAAGACTACGAACCAGGCATACCCGGCGTAACGCTCAATCTTTACCGGGCCGAAGTTGACCCGGAAACCGGCCAGGTAGTCCAAGGAAAGCTCATCAACACGACGACCACCGATGCGTGGGAACACCCCACCGGCTGCATAGACCACGACGGCAATTCCGTGAACTGTACAGAAGTTCCCAATATCTCCAACCAGATTCGCCCTGGCGTTTTCGACGGAAGCTACGCCTTTGAGACTTATTGGGACCCCTATTACGGTGCGCCTGGTGCCGTGGAAAAGCCGCTTCCCCCCGGCACTTACATCGTCGAGGTCATTCCCCCGCCCGGCTACAAAATCCTGGGCGAAAGCGGGTCCACCAACAAGGAGCAAGGCGACGTCTTTGTCCCTTCTGCCAGGGCAGGTTGGTTACCAGGTTCGCCCGAGAGCGGGCAGCCGCGTATTCTCCCCCCACCGTACTATTCGCCGCCACCGGTTCCTCCTCCACCCTTTGAGTTCACCAAAAGAGTAGTGCGGGTGGTAAACGGGCTTAATGCCACCGCCGACTTCTTCTTGTACACCGACGTCCCCGTCCCGGGCCGGATAGTCGGTTTCCTGCTGGACGACGTAAACCTGGAGACAGGTCCGGCTTTCATTTACTACGGCGAAAAGCGCGGCATTCCGAATACGCCGGTGGGCATCAGAGACTTCACCGGCCGCCTGCTGACCACGGTGCATTCGGATATCAACGGGATATTCGAAGTACTGTTGCCGTCCACCTATACCTGTAACCTTCCCACTCCCTCCGGCGTTGCTCCCGGCATGTACCAGGTCGTCGGGAACGATCCGGGCGACCCGGACAGCCCCAACCCGAACTACAACCCCAACTACCAGTCGCTGAAAATGGTTTTCGACGTTTGGCCGGGTAAGACCACTTACGCCGACGTAGCTCTTTTCCCGATAACCGCCTTTGTCGCCGCCCCGGGGGTGCAGTTTGCCCAACCGCCTCAGTGCCGGGTGAGTCCGGACACACCGCAGATCTTCCTGGTAAGCCAAGTGTACGTCGACCTGCTCTCCCTTGATGACGGACCCAGGACTTTCGACATCTTCGGCACGGGTTTTGGGGACGGGCCCGGCAGGGTCACCTTAAACGGCCAGGCCATCCCGGTGCTGGAGTGGACGCCCTTCCACGTAAGAGCTCTGGTTCCATATGGTTTTCAGCCGGCCGGCCCGGCGCAACTTTCCCTAACCAACGCCGCGGGCAAAGGGAGCTGCACCGGTATTACCATGCACCTCTTAATGGAGGGCGTCTACCGGCCCAACTTGGCCGTCGTCGCCCAGGACGGGAGCGGCCTCTACGGCAGCATTCAGGCGGCCATCGACAACGAACCAGACGGCACGGTGGTGGTGGTTAAGCCGGGGATCTACTATGAAAGCCCGATCCTCTACAAGAACATCAAGCTCCAGGGCATGGGCAGCGGAGGAATCAGGGCGGACGGTTCCGGCGTGCAGGGCTCGGTTATTGACGGCAGGTTTTTCCTCTCTTACCAGCGAGAGTGGCTGGCAAAGCTGGAAAGCATCGATTTTGACGGGCCGGAACAGGTGCCGCCCGGCCAGGTTAAAGATATAAGCAGCGGCCAAGCGATCACAGTAGTAGCTAAGTCCGGAGCCTTCCGCGCCGATTTCGCGCCGCAAATAGACGGCTTTACCATTACCGGCGCCCGGGGCGAAGACGCCGGCGGGATCTACATCCATGCCCACGCCAATTACCTGGTCGTCAGCAACAACATCATCCAGAGCAACGGGGGAGGCTTCGGCGGCGGTATCACCATCGGCCGGGCTTACGCGGGCGACAACTACAATGCCAACATCCATATCCATCACAACCGCGTGTTGAACAACGGCGGCATTAGCCTGGCGGGAGGAATAGGCATCTTTAATGGGGCACGGAACTACCACATCGAGTACAACGATATCTGCGGCAATTACTCGGCGGAATACGGCGGCGGCATCTCCCACTACGGTTACAGCCCCGGCGGGAAAATCCACCACAACCGCGTGCTCTTTAACGCCTCCTTCGACGAAGGAGGGGGCATCTTCATCGGCGGCGAACAACCGGTGCCGCCTGCGACGCTGACCAGGGGGTCCGGGGAAGTTGAGATTTTCAACAACCTGATCCAGGGCAACATCGCCAACGACGACGGCGGCGGCATCCGCCTCCTGCAACCTTTGGACTTTCGGATCAATATTTATAACAACATCGTCGCCAACAACGTCTCCACCGACCTGGGCGGCGGTCTGGCCCTCGACGACGCGTCCAATGTCGCCATCTTTAACAACACCATCGCCAAGAATATCAGCACGGCCACCGCCGAGGACAGCGACGGCCGGCCCCACGGTGCCGGCTTGGTAAGCGAAGCGAACAGCGCCGCCTTCCAGGCTTACCTTCCGCCGGGCTCGCCGGCTTTCAGCAACCCGGTTCTTTTCAACAATACCTTCTGGGATAACCGGGCGGGCACTTACAACCAGTCCCTTAACGGCGGCCGGGGCGGTATAGCCGGGATCGGCGCTCCCGGGGACCCGGAACCGGTTAGGGTGATGGACCTGGAGGTCTTCGGCGCTCCCGGAAAGCTCAATCCCGAATACTGCAGCCTGTCCCAACCATATGAGGGCGGCAGCAACAATCTTACCGGCAACCCCGCGTTTGTAGCGGAATACGACACCCGCCTTACGGCCGTGGCCTTCAATATGGAACCTGACTTCCGCTCGGTCAAAATAGTGACGGCCGTCCCCGAACTCGAAGGAGATTACCACTTGAAGAGCACCTCGCCGGTCATCGACCGGGGCACCGCACAGGTCGTAAGGGATAAAGAAGTGTTTTCCGCTCCCGCCGACGATTTTGACGGCCACCGGAGGCCCCAGGGGGCGGGGTACGACATCGGCGCCGACGAAGTGGTAGCTGCAGGCTAGCGGTTGGACGAGAAAGGAGTTTATGACCATGGCCAGAATCGACAAGCGCTTTGGGGCCACCGACGGCTGGATTAGGATGCCCGACGGCACCGAGCATTATATCTTCGGCTTCGTCGACCTCACCGGCGTTCCCGAAGAACGGCTGGCGCTCTACCGCGGCCGAGCCACCCTGCCGGGGCCTTTACTCGAGGTTGGCGAAGGGGATGAGGTCTACCTGACCCTGACCAACCTGGGTTTTCCGGGAAGGCCGGAACTCGACGACACGCACACCATCCACTGGCACGGCTTCCCCAACCAGATACCGCTGTGGGACGGGGTGCCGGAGACCTCCATCTCCGTGCCCGTCGGCCGAAGTTTTACCTATTACTTTAAACCGGCCGACCCAGGCACTTACATGTATCATTGCCATTTCGAGCCGGTCGAACACATTCAGATGGGAATGCTGGGGCCTTTGATCGTCCGGCCGGCCCTGGAAAAAAACCCCGCCTTCGCCGGCCGGCTTTTTGCTTACAACGACACGGCTACGGAGTACCAGCGTGAAGTCATCGTTCTGCTCACGGAGCTAGACGCCGTGGCCCACAGCCGGGTGGCCACAGCCCAACCCTACGACTGGACGGAGTACCGGCCGCACTATTGGCTGATCAGCGGGCGGAGTTACCCGGACACCGTAAAGCCCGCCGACGACCCCTCCTTACCCGGCCAGCCCTTCTCCGCGCTCATTACTGCACGGCAAGGAGAGAAAGTGCTCCTTCGCTTTATCAACCTCGGTTATGAGCTGCACACCTTACAGCTCTTGGGCCTACCCCTTAGGATAATCGGGCAAGACGCCAAGCTCCTGCGCGGATACCACGGGGAAGACCTGAGTCATTCGGCAACAAGCCTCACCATTGCCGCCGGGCAGACCGTCGACGCTCTGGTTACCGCTTCCCGCCCGGGGATTTACCCTCTTTATAACCGCAGCTACCATAAAAACACCAATGCCGGGCTAACGTTCGGCGGCATGATCACTGAGTTCAGAGTAGTGCCGTAGTTTCCGCCGCCCGGCTTCCCGCCGGACAGAATTTAAACGTCTTGGGGGAAAGAAAATGCCGACTGTAGAGCTTTGGGCCAAAGACGGTTACTTAAGTATTCCCGACGGCAACAGCATCTATTTTTGGGGTTTCGCGCGCAGCCGTGAAGGCAAGGCCCAGTTGCCGGGGCCCGTGATAATCGCCAGGCAGGGAGAGCCTCTCACCGTCAGGCTGGTCAATCTTCTGCCGGAACCGGTTTCGCTTTCCTTTCCCGGACATATCGGGGTGACGGTAGACGGAAGCCCGGCTAGACCTCAGTACGAAGACGGAAAGTTGGTTTCTTTCACCAACCACGCCCTCCCCGGAGAAAGCGTGTCCTACACTCTCGTGCCAACCAGCCCGGGCACGTTCCTTTACGAAAGCGGGTCGAGTCCTCCCAAACAGGTACCCTTGGGCCTGTACGGGGCTCTGGTAGTGAGGCCCGCCGACTATAACCCGGAAATCGAGGAGTACAAGACGGCCTACGGTTACGGGACCGATACGGCCTTCGACCGTGAGTACCTCTTAATCACAGGCGAAATCGATCCCGAGTTCCACCAGGCCGCAGCCGAAGGCCGCCCTTACGAGCTAAGCCGCTACAAACCCCGCTACTGGACGCTCAACGGCCGCTCGGCGCCGGACACCATGCTCCCGGACAACGCCGCCCATCTTCCCCATCAACCCTACGGTGCCATGATCATGGCTCGGCCCGGAGAAAAGGTGCTGCTGCGGTACATCGGCGCCGGAACGGCGCACCACCCGCTGCACCCACACGGCAACCACACGCGGGTCCTGGCTCTCGATGGGAGGCTGCTCCGGAACGGCGCCTTCGACCGCTCCTACGAGCGGTTTACGGTTCTCGTCGGCGCCGGTCAGACCTATGACCAGATTTACCAGTGGTTCGGCTTGGGCTATTCGCCGGAAAACCCGATCCCCACAGGGCTACCCAACCTGCGCAACCTGGGCATCGGCGATGCCGGTTGGACCATGTGGAGCGGGAGTCCCTATCTCGGCCTTAAAGGAGACATCCCCAAGGGCGTAGTCTCCTTCAACGAGGAAGGCGAGTACTATTTCATGTTGCATTCCCACCAAGAGTTTCAGATAACCAACTGGGGGGAATTTCCCGGCGGCTTGATGACCATGATCGCCGTTTATCCGCATTTAAGCCCCGATATCGGCGTGTTGAAGTAGAGCGAAAGGGGTACGGGCTATGGGAACGGTCTTTAGCAGCCTGCAAGTTGCGCCTGGGTTTATAACCCTGGCCGGAAAGAGCATCTCTTTTTGGGGTTATACCTATGCTTACCACCCGCGGCCGAGGCCGCAACTACCCGGCCCTATTATTCAAGCAACAGCCGGTGATTTCCTGCGAATAACGTTGGTCGTCCGGCCCAACGCTCCCTTCGCGGAAGATCTGTCTATCATTTTTCCGGGGCAGGAAGGTGTTGAAGTGCGCCATGTCCCCGCCCCTCAGTTTCGGCCCGCGCAGCCACAATATGCCAACGGAAAAATGGTCTCCTTGACCGACTACCTGGCCGCGGGTAAAATTGGGGCGATCGAGTACCGCTTCCGGGCCCTTCGCCCTGGTGCATACCTTTACGAAAGCGGGACGAATTCGGCCAAACAAGTGCAGATGGGCCTCTACGGGGTAATCGTGGTACGGCCGGTCGGTTACCACCAACCGGGGCACCCAAATTTCCGCACGGCGTACGGCCAAAATACCGCTTCCAGACACGACATAGAGAAAATCTTGGTCTTAGGGGAAATCGACAGCGCCATGCATAAGAGCGTCGTTCCGGGGGCCGAGTACAACTTGCTCGACTTTCGGCCCGACCACTGGGTGATCAACGGCCGCACCTTTCCGGCCAGCATCGCCCCGGACGACAATTCCAGCCAGCCTTACGGGTCGGCGATAAGGTGCCGCTTGGGGCAGCGGGTACTTCTGAGAATCCTAAATGCCGGCTTTCAAGCCCACACCCTCGCCCTCGGGGCCCTGACCGGAAGGGTAATAGCCGAAGATGCTTATCCGCTCAAGATCGGCAGTAGCGACGCCACCTACGAGAAAACGGCGGTAACCGTCGGGCCAGGCCAAAGCCTCGATCTCCTTGTTACGCCGCCGTATCCCGGGGAATTTTATATCTACGACCGGGAATACCGGCATCTGGTAAACGATAACCAATTTCCAGGAGGAATGATGACGAAGATTACGGTTACTCCTTAATCTTACGCCTCGCGCCTCTTTAGCTGCGCGAAGGATATTTCGCCCGCGTGAAGAGAAGGCGCCCGCCACTTTGGCCGGCGCTTTTTTCCATCCCTTCCCAGGTGCCCGGCACCATCATTGACACAGGTGCCCGGCACCATCATTGACAAAACTATTTCCGGTAAGTATTATTTGCATGTGAAATATTTTCTCGGAGGAGTGTGAGATGGTGTGGCTTACACCCAAGAAGAGGCCTACAGGTGGGTAACCAGCCCCGCCTACCGGGTGTTGATCGAACTGCAGCGGGTAGAAGGGCTGATGATCGGCATTATCGGCCGGAACCTGCGTAAGTGGGGCCTTACTGTACCTAAGCTCAACATCCTGGCCCTCCTCAGGTACGGACCGGAAAGCGGATTGTCCCTCGGCGACCTGGGGAACCTGATGCTCGTTTCGCCGTCCAACATGACCGGCCTCATCGACCGGCTCGAACGCGACGGCCTGGTGAGGCGAAGCCCGGACCCGCACGACCGCCGCAGCTTTCGCGCCCTCATCACGGAAAAAGGCAAAAAGCTCCTCGAGGAGGTGCTGCCGCAGCACGTCGCTTACGTCGAGGATCTTCTGAGAAGCATGGACCGAGGGGAAAAAGAGCGCCTGATCACGCTTCTTTCCAAATTGGAGCAAGCTGCAGCAAAAGCAAGGGGGTAAAGGTATGCAGCTTTTTCGCACTAGAGGGCGGCTCGAGAAAAAATCTTTGGCGCTTGGGGTGTGCTTAATCACCTTTTTGGCCTCTCTTCAGCCTGTCTACGCCGCGCCATCGACGCCGGAACAGCAGAAAGTGCAGGAGTTAGACCTACAAAAATGCCTCGACCTGGCGCAGAATATGAACCCGGACTTGAAACTGGCCGCCTTAGAACTAGAGAGCAAGCGCCTCGCCGCTGACAAGGCCCGGTTTTACAGCAAGAAACTCAAGGACGCAGAAGAAGAGTTGGACCAAGGACGGTCGAGCCTCGCCCAGGCCTCGAACCTACTTAGCCAAGTGGAGGCCGGTATCTCCGCGCTCCAGCAGAAAAAAGAAAGCGTGGGTCTCACACCCGAGGAAGAAGCCCAGCTTAGTACCCTCGAGGCCCAGAAGGCCCAGCTCGCAGCCGCCATAAGCGCGGGGCAGACCCAGCTCAAAGAGGGCGAAAGCGCACTCACGAGCGGTCTAGAGGAGCTTAACAGCAAACTTTCGGAAAAGCTCGGGGCCGATAGCCCGCGGTTGTTCAGCGTAAACAGCACCCGCACCTTGGCCGAGCGGGTAGCGGACATTGCCGCCGACGTAACGCAGATCGGCTATTACACCGCCCAACATCAGGTAGCCGTGTTGGTGCAAAAGAACTATTTCGACCTACTCAAAGCCCGAGCTCTGGCAGCGGCCAAGAAGGCCGCCTGGCAGCGGGCCGAGAAACAATATGAAATCGCGCAGGCAGCTTACCAAGCAGGTCTAAAAGCCAAAGATGACGTGGTGCTAGCGCAAGTTCAAGCAAACCTTCTTCGGGCCGATTATGAAAACTCCCTGAAAGACATAGCTTTTGCCGAAGCAGAACTTAAGAAAGCCATTGGCCTGCCGGCGGACGCGGCCGTCACCTTTGTGGAAACGACGCCGGAAGCCTCGGCAACGGAAGCCCTGGAGGAAGGTCTGAAGCGGGGGCTGGCCCGCCGCCTGGAGATGCAACAGGCCAACGGTGAACTCGAAGCCGCTCAGCTCAACTTTGATTTGGTCAAGAAGGCCTACCCGCCGAATACTTATCAATACAAAGAAGCCGCCCTGGCCTTGGAGAAGGCAAAAGCCAATTTGACCAAGGCCGAAAACCAGGTACGGGCGGAAATTGTCGAATCCTACGCGGCGGTGCAGGCGGCGCAGAAAATGCTGGCGGCGGTGGAACAGACGGTAGAAAAGGCCAAGGAAAACCTGGAAATTGCCCAGTACAAGTACCAGGTTGGCTGGGGTGACGTAAGTTCCGCCAACCTCAAGTCCATCCAAGCCGAAGATGCCGCCGGCACCATTCTAGAAGTCTTCGCCGCCCAGGAAAAACTGGCTCAGGCGGAAGAAAAGGTTATCGAAATAAGGTACGGATACTACTTGGCCATAGCCAAATACCAGCTGGATACGGGTACCGGTATCTAAAAGGGAACGCACATTTAGAAGATCAGCCCCGCCTTGTTCGGCGAGGCCGATCTTTTTTTGCGGCTGTGGCCCAGGCGGCAGTTACGCCTGCGCAGGACTTACCGAATCGTCTGAGGTAGTAGGAGCGGGGCAGGTTGTGGGCACTGGGCACGATGGGGAAGCAAACCTTTTTTTGACGACCCACACGGCCACCGGGAACCACACCAGCGTGTAGACGGCCATGCCGGCAATGCTGTCCTTGACTGCGGCGAAGGGGACTCCCTTGAGAATAACGTCGGCGAATGGGCGGTGAAAGTAGATTAGCGGCCAGAGAGCTTTGATCATACGGACCAGATTAGGGGGCATTTGGGCCGTCGGCCACACGTAACCGCTGCTCACGAAGGTGGGCAGCGAGAGCATGAAAGATAGCTGGTACGTCTTTAGCTTATCCTTGAGCAGCGAAGCCATGATTGCAGCCGGGCAGCTTACCGCAAAAATGAAGGTTACGCTAAGTAGGAGCACCAACCACAGATTCCCTCTGATGGGTATGTGGAACAGCTCATGGGCCATACCTAAAGAAGCGAAGGTGGCCGGCACGGCGAAGAAACCGTAGCCGAGCACCTTGGCCGCCAGCCGCAGGAAGGTATTATCTCGGGCCAAGGTGGGGCCGTCATCGATCACCGAGAGGCCGAGGCTGGAAACCATCACCTGCTGCAGAAAAACCGCCACAAAGCCGGGCAACAAGTAGTTCATGTACGTCAGCCGGGGGTCGTACAGGGTGCGATCGTTAAAGGCAAAGGCCAAAGCTATACTTTCCGCAGTCGGCGGCAGCACCCCCTTGGCCGTAAGAATCTTGATCCCTACGCCGGCAGCTACAGTCTGAATGATATTGGCCGCTTCCGCATAGCAGTTGTTGCCGATAATCACATTGGTGCCGTCCACCAATATGAGTACCTCGGACGACTTAAGGGAAGTTACATCGCGGGCAAAGTTGGGCGGAATGTAAAGGCCCATATAGGCCCGTCTAGAATCGATCAGATCTTGCAGTTCTTCCCTGGAAGCAGCGTAATACTTGATGTAAAATCTTTCATTTTCGGCAAACTGGGTGATTATCATTCGGCTCAGGCTAGAGTTGTCTTCATCGAGTACGGCAATGGGTACGTCTTCGAGGTAAGTGTGCACATAGACGCCGCCGAAGAGCAGTGTAAGAAAAAGCGGGCCGAAGAGGAGTATAATTAGCGTTACCGGTTGCCTGGTCACCGCTCTTAGCTCTCCGGCTACCAGTCTAAGAAACCTCATTTGCGGCCGCCTCGCTTTCTCGGGCTTTTTCTTCTCCGAGCCCCGTTTTAAGCCTCAGAGTGCCCAGGATGGCCAGAATAATCATGGCTGCGGTAAAGATTGCCAACCATATTAGGTCCTGCCGCATGTAGGCGGCCGTCAGCCCCTTCAGCATTAGGTCACGCTGGTTATCGGCAAAGTGGGTAAAAGGCAGGAACGCCACGGCTTTTTGGTAGGCGCCCGGCATGGCCAACCTGGGCCACGTATACCCGGCCAGCACGGTATCGGGCACCAGGAGCACCGCCGCCACGATGGTGGCAATTAGGGGTTCGCGAAGCCACGAGGAGATCATTACTCCTAAGCCGGCCACAGCAAAGCTTAAAGCTGCGGCCAGGAGCAGCTCATCGCCAAGCCGGCCCCGGAAAGGCACCTGGAAAAGCCAGTTTTGCATTATCGCGCTAAGAAACAGCGACAGGCACCCCAGCCCGCCGTAAAAGGCGACTTTGCCCAGAACATGGCCTATCCGCTGTAGTTTGGATCTGGTAAGTTCAAAATCTCTTATCGCACTGACCGAAAGGAGGCCGATGCCCGATTGGACGAGGGCGGCACACAGGCCGATGTTGAGAAAGTTTTTGTAGCCGCGTGTAGGGTTATACAGGGTTCGGTAGTTGAAGTTTACGGCTAAAGCCATCTTCTTGGCCATATCCTCGGGAACGTCGAGCCTCGCCTGGATCTGCTTCAGCAGCACCCCGGTCTTTAGAGTAAGCAGGATTTCAGAGGCCCGGCTTTTGGCCGCCGCCGCCACGGCCAGCTGGCTGCCGTCGTACACCATGAGAATGGTGGGCGACTTAAGCGCGACTACATCTTTGGCAAAGGCAGGGGGAATTACCATGGCCACCCTGATTTTGTTCTCTTGAAAGAGCCTTTCCATTTCCGAAACGTTATCCAGGTAGTACCGGACGGCGAAAGTCTCGTTTTCGCTAAACTGCCTTACGATCGTGCGGCTGAGGCTGGAATTGTCCATATCTACCACAGCCATAGGTATGTTCTTGATTTGATTTTGGTAGAGCTCATAGCCGAGCATAAGGTTGACCAGGACAGGGATAAGGAAAAGGATAACGAGGATCATCTTTTCCCGCACGGCCATCTGCCATTCGGTGCGGATGGCCGTAAAAAACCCTCTGAGCATCGCGCCACCGCCTATTTGGAAAAAGTGACAAAAGCAGTCATACCGGGCCTTAATGCTTTGCCCTTGTCGTCGATCTCCACTTTTACTCCAAAGGCTACGATGTCAAAAGAGCCGTTGTCGTTGGTAGCCCGCTTCACCGCAAAGTCCGGTTTCTTGTTAATGCGGGTTACCCTGCCCTGAAAGACCTCGTTGGGGTAACTGGGCAATCTTACTTGTACGCGCTGGCCGAGAGAAATCTTGCCGAGATCTGTCTCCTTGACGTTAACTTCGATCCAGGGGTGGTGAAGGTCAGACACGGTGGCGATGGCCATGCCTGTGGAAACAAGCTCGCCTTCGTCGACGTTAAGTTCGGTTATCGTCCCGTTGATGGGCGACACCAGGCGGGTATCCTTAAGGTAGGCCCTGACTTCTTGCAATCCCCCTTGAGCTTCCTGGAGCTTGGCCAGCGCTGCCTGTTCCATGCTCTTGGCCTGGATCACCATGGCCTGCGCCGCGCTGATATCCTCGCTCCGAGCCCCTTCTAGGGCCAGGCTGAGTTTCTGCGCGGCTATGTCCATCTGGGTTTTGGCCTCATCGCGCTTCTGGGCGGAAACAGCCCCTTTTTCGTAAAGCTGCTGAACCCGCTCGTAAGTTTTGACCGCTAAGTCGTAATACTCCTGCGCTTGGGCTATTTCTTGCTTCCTGGCCCCGTTTTTCGCTTTGTCCAGCATGGCCTGAGCCGCCGCAACCTGCCCTTTAGCCGCTTCGTACGAAGCTTGAGCCGCCTGAACCAGGGCCAGGGCTTGTTTTTCCTTGGCTTTGAGCTCGTCACTCGCGATCTCCGCCAGCACCTGCCCGGCTTTTACCTCTTGGCCTTCGGTTACATACAGCTTAGCAATTCTCCCGGGTATTTTGCTGTTAATGCTGACCTCTTGGGCCTCGATAGAACCCTGGTAAACGAGGCCATTGCTTCCCCCGTTGGTCTGGGCGGTTCCTCCTTGGCTGCAGCCGCCTAGCAGCAACATTCCGGCCGTTGCCACTAAAGCAATGATCTTGGCAGCTTTCGGTTTGCTCATTATCGTTCTCCCCTTCCCTAGAGTATGGACCAGCAAGCGACAGGCCTAAGGGCAGCCAGTTCTTTAGCCGGCGCCGCTCACGCCGAGATGCCCATACCGGCTTTTGCCGGCGTCAGCCCTCGATTAGACCCCTCTGCAGCTTGCCCATGATGTCGATGAGCTGGCTTTTTTCGCCGTCGCTCAGCACCCTTACCATTCTCGCGGACCATTCCTTGTACCGCTCGATAATCTCTTCAGTAAACCTTTTCCCTTTTTCAGTCATGGCAGCCTTTATCTTTCTCCTGTCCGTCTCGTCTCTAATTCGCCTCACGAATCCCTGCCTTTCTAAGCGGTCGATAAGGCCGGTAATGTTGGCCTTGGTTACCAGCATCTCCTCCCCAATTTCGGAAAGCATCATACATTTCTCGGGGTTTTTATAGAGGATGACGAGTACATTGAATTTAGCGTCGGAAATGCCGTACTTGCGGAAGTGGTTATTGAACACCTCCTCCAGCATCTCATGCGTCCTTTTTATCTCCACGATCGTTCGGCTGGCCATCTCCTCTACCCAGTTGTAGCTTTGGGCCATCTTGGCTAGGTTCCTCATGCTTAGCCCCCTTCTTAGAAGGTGAACACACCGTCTATGTCTATTTTACACCTAAATTGTTTATATGCTAATACTTTATGCATTGACTATTTGCCTACGTAGCAGCGTGTATCTTCTTAGGAGCTTAAAGCACCAAGAGTATCGCCTTCTTGCGCGTTTTTTCTCGCCGCGACTATTCCTGCCTTTGCCGCCTCAAAGGTGCCGGGCACTGGTCTCCGGCCTACTAAGGTACCTGGAACTTATCCTGGCCTTGGCGAGGGAGAATGGCTTATATATAATAGAAGTTGGCCAGTTGATTTACCGCCAGACTTTGGAGGGGTGTTATATCCCCGCCCGAACTAGGGTGGGAGCTGATTTTGCCTCGATTGAAGAAAGGAAGGAGCACTCCCAAAGTGACTAGCTCTAAGAGAAAAAAGGAAACTACGATCAAAACCGCAACTGTGGTAAATATGAAATACCCTAGCGGCACCGGCGAAAAGAAAAAGAGCAACCTTAAGCAACTCGAAAAGAAGACGGAAGAAATGACTGGACCGGTCGGCGTGCTGGAAGAACTGCTCAAGGCGTCCATCGACTTCTCGTTTCTACGAGAGCAGCTGTCAAACCCTACCTGGCAGCAGGTTTCTCCGGCTGTTGACGCAGTGTTGGCGGGGAAAATACCGTTAACTATTCCTCTTTACGCCGTTATTAACGGCGTCCTCACTTTGGTCGAGGATGCGCTGCAGCCGATGAAGGCCCTTAAGAAGGGACCCAAGCTCGGATTTTCAGCTTTGGAGACGATGGTCTCGGCTTGGGCGGTCAAACTCATAGCCAATGTGTTTAGGCAAAGCTTGAGGGAAAAGGATAACCATTTCTTCAAGGAAGCCCTTGCAGAATCCCTGCAGTCTTGGTTAAAAGCACATTCCGAAGAAGAACCGCTCTACGGGGCCGTACAAACGCTCAAGGAGAATGTTACGGGCAGTCTTGGCGAAAACAAACTGGCAAGCCAATTCCTCTACCTCAAGGCTGTGGCCAACGTCCTGTCGGAGCCCGACTTAGAAAAACTGATCAGCGCGGAGTCGCTGGAGCAGTATGCGGCTCAGCTGGAAAAAGAGGGGCGAGCCGATGCCGCCGCTCATGTGCGCCAAGCCGTCTCCGGCATGGCCGTGGCCGGTGACCAACTACGGCCTTAAGCGGTCGCAGGTGTCCAGCCCCCTTGCACTTTCGTTGCTCGTCATGTTATCATTGATGTGTGTAATGATGTATAGGGGGAACAAATATGATCCGCACGCAGATCCAATTGGACGAAAGGCAACTGGCTGCCCTTAGGTCTAGAGCCGCCCAAGAGGGGGTTTCTATGTCTGAGCTTATTCGCCGTGGCGTAGATCTGCTTTTAGCTTCAGCACCGGGGGGTAACGCTGAAGAAAGAATCAAGCGCGCCATGGCGGTCGCCGGACGTTTTCGTTCTGGAGTACCGGACCTTTCCACCGACCACGACCGCTACTTCGCGGAGGACGGCAGAAAGTGATCGTTTATGTAGACACCTCGGCCTTCTTGGCTGTACTGAATGCTGATGACAGTAACCACGCTGAGGCCAAGAGGGCTTGGATCCGGCTTTTACAACAACACGCAACCCTGGTCTGCAATAATTATGTCCTGGTTGAAACCTTTGCCCTTATCCAGCGCCGCCTAGGTATGGAGGCCGTAAGGGCTTTTAACGATAACGTCGTACCTGTGCTGCGGGTGGAGTGGGTAAACGACCTGCTCCACATGCAGGCAATAAACGCACTCCTGACCGCCGCTCGGCGCGGTCTCAGCTTGGTAGATTGTGCGAGCTTCGTTACCATGAGGAACCTTGGGATTTACGAGGTGTTTGCCTTTGACAAACATTTTGCCGAACAAGGATTCCAATACGTGAACAATATGCCCTGAGCGTCTCCGGGCGTTTTCCTACGTCTTTTCGGGTGGCCGGCACATAGAGAAGCCCCTGCCATATCGGCAGGGGCTTTCTTCCGCTTCTGCCTAGGTCCGGCAAACAGCGATCACTTGCTCTTTACATACTCTGCCGCCTGCTGGCCGGCAATGCGCCCGAAAACCACGATGTCGGCCACGGCATTACCGCCCAAGCGGTTCGCGCCGTGGATTCCACCCGTTACTTCGCCGGCGGCGTAGAGGCCGGGAATGGGCTTCCCATCCTTGTTTAGCACTTCAGCCTTGGTGTTTATGGCCAGTCCGCCCATGGTGTGATGCACGGCCGGCGTTACCTCTACGGCGTAGAAGGGCGCCTTTTCCAGCTTGCGCTGGAGGTGCTGGCGGCCGTAGTCACTATCTTTGCCGGCGGCGACAAACTCGTTGTACTTTTTCACCGTCGCCTCTAGATTGTCGGCGGGAATACCTAACTTACCGGCTAGCTCGCTTAGTGTGTTGGCTTCAACGAGTAGCTTCAACTTGGCATACTCTTCGACGGCCTTTAGATTATCCCGCACGCCCTGGTCGAAAAGGACGAAAGCGGTTCCCTTTTCTTGGTTCAAAATGGCCTTGGACACCACATCGCGGGTCTCAAGCTCGTCCACAAAACGCTCGCCTTTATGATTCACCAGTATTGCTCCGGTACCGCGTACGGCCTCGGTGATCAAGATGCCTTTGTGCGGCACTACCGTCGGATGCGTCTGGATGTTTTCCATCTGCACCGTAGCCGCGCCTATAGCCGTAGCCATCTTGATCCCGTCTCCCGTTGCCCCTGGATGGTTGGTAGTGTCAAACCCTTTTAGGGCCGGGTTGTACTGGGCAACCATCTCCGGGTCGGCCCCAAACCCGCCCGTAGCCACAATCACGGCCTTGGCCTTTATAACCAGTTCCCCTTTGTCTTTGCTTACGGCCTTTACGCCGGTTACCGTTCCCTTCCCGTCGGTTAAGATCTCCGTAGCCTCAGTATCGGTAAGAATCTGGATGCCCTGCTCCTTCGCCGCCTTCTCCAGGGTCCTAATAATCACCGGGCCTACCGGTGCGCCGCCTTCAGGTGCATGGGTGCGCGGGTTGGTTGAGCCGCCGGCAATGACCACATGCACCAGGTTGGCCCCCATGCTGTTCAGCCATTCCAACGCGCCGTTGGCGTTGTCCACCAGGGTGCGCACCAGCTCCGGGTTGTTCTTGTTCTTACCGCCTTTCATCGTATCCGCGTAATGTATGTCCGGGCTATCTTCGATGCCGGCCGCCTCTTGGTACTTAGTACCCGCTGCATTGAGGCCGCCAGTCGCCCGAAGAGTGTTGCCGCCAATAAAAGGCATCTTTTCCAGTACGATTACGTCTGCACCGGCACTTTTGGCCGTAACTGCCGCCGTAAGGCCGGCACCGCCTGCACCTATTACTACGATGTCCGTGCTGAGTTCATTAGCGGTGCCCTTTACCTCCCCTCCCTTAGGCGCCTGAGCACAGCCGCCGAGGGATAAGGCTAGCAAGGTGAGAACTACGGCTACTACTAGGTACTTTTTCAAACCGCTTTACCTCCTGCTGCTTATGTTCTAATCGGTTACCATCTTAACAAGTTCGTTATACGGTTGTCAATCCTTCCGGAGAGCTGACCAAGTCCGTCTTCTTTTGCCGGTGCCCCGAAACCATAAAAAGCTGAGAAGGTCCTCGCCGTTTCGGCAAGGACCTTCTTCTACCTACTCCAAGTTACCCGCACCCAGGCGCCTTTTCGCTCCTCTGATGTTTCTCGATGGTTCGTGTCCGGGTGCCGGGCTATATTAAGTTGGTTACCCCTACGGCTGCAGCCACTCCGCTGACCATCCAGTGCAGGATTGCTCCTACGCTTTTATTATAATAACCCGAAGGCATATTGTCAACGGCCTCCCAGTGGGCATCACCACTACTGGTTATTAGACAGGCTCCCGGCGATGGGTAATAATAAGGTATTGGAAGGGAGTGCTGGTCGTGGGCCTGAGAGCAGACCGGCTTGTGGAGCTTCGCCGTGCAAAAGGCCTCTCCCAGGAACAATTAGCCAGAGAGCTCAATATAAGCCAAAGCCTTGTCTCCTATTACGAGACGGGGCGCAAACAACCGGGATATGAAGTACTGGCTGAAATGGCCCGGCTTTTTTCTGTCTCTATTGATTACCTCTTGGGCCTTTCCGACGATCCCCGGGGGACCCATCTAGAGAAGGAAAATCCCTCTGCAAAGGAGGCGCCCTCTCCTTTGTCCGGCGGCGAAGTTCTCAACAACGATCCCAGCCTTCTCTCTTACTCACAGAAAATCGCCGAACGGGAAGATCTTAAAGCTATGGTCCGCGAAGCGAGCAATCTAAAACCCGAAACGGTGTGTAAAATAGTTGAGCTGATGAAGCTCATCCGGGACGAGTAAGGGTGGGTGCCGGGCATCTCGGGTACCTGGGAAGCACTTCCAGGTGCCCGGCACCATTGACGAATGAGGTCGAGAAATGATAAAAATATATCGTAAAGGAAATTGGCAAAGGAGGCGCCAAGGCTTCCTTTTTTTACTGCTTCAGAGAGGGGGCATATTATGGACTTGAAGGAAGAGATCGCGCGTGAAGTACGCGAAGAGACGGGTATAGAGGTCACCGCTCGGGACGTAGCGGAAGTCATATCGGGCTTGCTGGTCACTCCCGATTTTTGGGAAGCGGTCTGGCTGGCCCGCCTGCCTTTTAATGTGGTAGCCGGAACCATAAACTCCCTGGCCCGGCGAGGTTGGGTAAAAGTTACAGGAGAGGGAAAGATTAGTTTTACTCCCGCCGGCAAAGATATGGTGGACCGGAAAGGGGTAAGGCCCCGGAGGATTTATACTTGCCCGTCCTGTGAGGGCCGGGGAGTGGCTTTGAAGGGGCTGGAGGACCTGCTGCGGAAATTCAAAGAAGTGAGCGCCCAACGTCCCCAGCCCGTAATCGAGTACGATCAGGGGTTTGTAACGCCGGAGACTACAGTGAGCCGGGTAGCCCTAATGGCCGGCCGGGGCGACCTGGAGGGCAAGAAACTTCTGGTCCTAGGCGATGACGATCTGGTCAGCCTGGCAACGGGACTTTCGGGAATGCCGCGCGAGGTAGTGGTGTTGGAAATCGACGAAAGGCTTCTCGCCTTTATCAACGAAGTGGCCCGGGAAGAACACCTGCCGGTAACTGCCCGGAGGTATGATTTCCGGGACAAATTGCCCGATGAATACGTAGGCCACTTTGATACCTTCATTACCGACCCCCCGGAGACACTGGAAGCCCTGGAGGTTTGTCTAAACCGGGGTCTTAGTGGCCTTAAGGGGGGAGGATGTGCCGGTTATTTCGGGTTAACCCATACTGAGTCTTCTTATAAAAAATGGAATCTACTGCAACAACTGTTGGTAGGCAAGTTCAAAGTAACCATCACCGATATCATCGAGGATTTCAACCACTACGTTAATTGGGACTACCTTCTCCCCAGCCTCAAAACCAATTTCCCCTTCGTTAAGGTGCAGCCCCGCCTGAACTGGTACCGCTCGACCATGTACCGCATCCAGACCCTGGGACAGGTGGAGGGGATTAAGAACGAGCCGGCGAATTGCGAGCTTTATGTGGATGAGGAAGCTTTGCCGTACGACAACGAATAAGCCCCAAGATTAAACCCGCGAACCAGGCAGGGTTAAGGCACCTGCTCGATCTTGATAGAGACTCAGCAACTGGGGTAAGCTTAGACTAGCTGGGCTACGAAGGAGGGTAGGTAGGCATGAAAGTCATCCTGCACCAACCCCAGAGGCGAGAAATAGAAATAACGGGCGGAAAAAGGCTCGCCGAGATTGCTAAAGAACTCGATATAAATCTGGAAGCCCATTTGGTGGTACGGGACAGCACCATCCTTACCCGGGATGAGTTTGTCCAAGACAGCGATGTAATTGAGATCTTTCCGGCAGTATCGGGGGGATAGGCGATGCTCTGTAGGGTTTGCCGGAACAAAGCCACGGTGGAAGTACGGCAGCATAATACTGCTTACTGCAATAACTGTTTCGTGAACTACTTTCTTAAGCAGGTGCAGCGGAACATCCAAGCCCAGAAAATGTTTTCTCCCCAGGATCGTATTCTGGTGGTGGTTTCCGGGGGCAAAGACAGCTTAAGCCTGTGGGACGCCTTAATCCGCTTGGGCTATCGGGTAACCGCTCTTTACCTGGACTTGGGGATTAACGGGTATTCGGAACGTTCCGGAGAAAGGTGCAGGGCTTTGGCTGCCAAAACCGGCACCCCCCTCCATATAATGTCGATTAAGGAAGAATTTGGCTTGAACGTGCCCGAGCTGGCCCGTAAAACGCGGAGGATTCCCTGTGCCGTATGCGGCCGGATTAAGCGCTACCTTTTCAACAAATTCGCCTTGGAAGGCGGATTTGACGTCGTGGCCACCGGGCATAACCTGGACGATGAAGCAACCGCTCTGCTGGGTAACCTGCTTCACTGGCAAACCGGATACCTGGCGCGGCAACAGCCCAACCTGCCGGCTTCCCATCCTAAACTAGTAAAAAAGGTGAAACCGTTATACACCTTAACCGAGCGGGAATGCCTGGCTTACGCCCTGATCCAGCAAATTCCCTACCTGGCCGAGGATTGTCCCTATGCAGAAGGGGCGACGAGTATTACCTACAAAGAAGCCCTCAACCACATCGAACAAGCAGCACCCGGAACTAAACTCGCCTTCTTTAAGGGCTTCCTGAAGCATAAAGATCTTTTCAAGCAGGAGGAAGACCTGGAGCTTAGGGAATGCTCCCGCTGCGGTCAGGTGACTACTGGAGACTTATGCTCAGTATGTCGACTTTGGGAAAAAGCTCTATCGAGCGGTAACCGTAGCCAGGCATAGGATAGAAAAGAGAGCAATGGGTAAGGTGGCAGTGGTAACAGGAGCCAGTTCGGGAGGCCGGCCAAAGTTTTGGGCGCATCGATATTCTGGTTAACAATGCAAGCAAGCATAATGGATGAAATGATGCCCGCCGGAGAAGTATCGGACGAACTTTGGGAGACGCCTGCCACACCGGCCGGCGCATCTTTTCATCTCACCCCAGGTGCCCGACACGAATTACTGTACTGTATAGCATTCGACTAAGGATATAACTTATAATAAGAGCAAGAAGCTTAGGTACTGTGGGGGGAAGAATGTGTCTAAGGGCCGCACTCTAACTGTACTCATCGAAAAAGATGCGGACGGCTACTACGTGGCCACAGTTCCGGCGCTAAAGAGCTGCTATACACAAGCTAGGACCTTGGAGGAGCTCTATCCGCGAATCAGAGAAGTAATCGACCTATGTTTAGAAGTCGAAGATCCTGTCCCTATGGAATTCGTAGGTGTCCAGCAAATCGAAATTGGTGCATGAGGCAATCGAACAGTGAGAATGCCCACTATCCATGCCGAGCTCATGATCGATTTCCTACAGGACCTGGGTTTCAGCGTGGTTAGACAAAAGGGCTCGCACATCTTCCTTCGCCATCCGGACGGGAGAACAGTAACCGTGCCTTGTCACGAAGGCGAGGACTTGGGTCGAGGGATAACCAGCAAAATCCTTAGGGATGCCGAGGTAACACGCGAAGATTTCCTCGCTTGGTATGCTAAGAAGTAAACCACGGGTTCTAAGAGCCCCAACCCCGGCGCTCTAAAATACTGTGAGGGCGAGGGGGAATAGCTATGTCGCAGTATAAGGTAATAATAGAAAAGCATTCAGACGGCTATGTGGCTTACCCCTTAGGGCTAAAAGGCATAGTTGTTGGTGAGGGCAGCACGTACGAGGAAGCACTGCAGGACGTTAAATCCGCAATCCGCTTTCACATAGAAACTTTTGGGAGCGAAGTGTTAGAAGCTGACTCGGCATTGGAGGTTTTCGTTGCGGAAGCTGGAGTCGCGGTGTGACGAACTGCCTTGCGCCGTGCAGAAAGCGGCGCCCGTTCTTTTTTATGCCAGTTCTCCGGCCAGCCATACCGTATGCTTGCTTGTACCATGCCTGGGAAGCACCAGGGCTCCTTCCATTCTTTCCCAGGTGCCTGGCACCAAAGGTGAACGTACCTCCCTGCTACCTCGATATACTTCTGCCTAGTATGCTCCCTTTCCTCAACGGCCCGCCACATCTTCGCCCACCTTCGAGGCCAAATCACTAACACGGCAGCAGCTTCTATAGCCTCGCGTGCAGTTTTCTCGTCGTAAAATTCGAATGGACTTCCGGCCGGGTAGGGAACACTGGCTTTATTCTATCACGGCCGCCAAATGCGGGCAACGAGACAGGGTAAACGGCTTGGCGCACAGGCCATCGCCTTTTTCTATTTCGTCCCAGGTGCCCGCAGCGTGACCAACCTAACCGGGTTACTGGGGGGAGCTTACCCATGGATTTCCACCTGGTAGGGAACTTCAATTCGATGTTCGCCCAGCGGCGGTATGTCGAGTCCCTTCCGCAGTCTGAGCAAGAGCCATCCTTCAATAACATCGGCCAGGTTCCGTCGGTACTGTTCTAGTGTCTCTCCTGTTGCCATACGCCTGCCAGTTCAGGTACCTCTGCGTAGTACGGTTCTCGTGGGTTGTTAATTAGCTCATATGTTGCCTTCTTCTACTTGCTCCCAGGTGCCCGGCACCATCACCAGCAGGCATGGAGCCTCACCGGTACTCGTAGTTATCTTCGAAGGCCTCTTCGAATCCTTCGAAAAAGCCGTCGATAAAGCCTTGGGTATAATCTTCTTCGGCGTCTTCATCCAGGTGATAGTCGTCGATGAACTCGTCAATAACGTCGGTCTCGTCGTCCGGGTCGATGTTCCAGTAGTCATCAAGGGCATCTTCCCAATCCAGGCTTTCTTCCTCTTCGTCGTTGTAGTACTCAGCCGCTTCTTCTCCGTAGTCGAGACCTTCCTCGTAGCCGTCATCCCAGCCTTCGTCGTACTCGTCATTGTTCTTGTCGCTGGCCTCTTCGTAACCGTCGTCGTAACCATCGTCGTACCCTTCGTCGTACCCTTCCTCTTTACCTTTCTCGTAGCCTTCATCGTAGCCCTCTTCGTAGCCCTTGTCGTAAGAGCTCTTGCTCGCTATAAGCTGTCCTTGAACCAGCCCGGCATTGTACCCTTCCTGCCACTTGGCCTGCTCTTTTGCCGGGTCGGATTTGGGGGTGGTGGTGATCAGAACGCGGTTGTTCGTACCATCCCAGCTGACCTGCGCCCCCACGAGTTCGCTCACATAGCGAAGGGGCACGTAAACCCGCCCGTCGATGATAAACGGCTCTTCTTCGGCTGCCGCAGCCGCCTTGCCGTCTACCACTATGCTGATGTTTCGGTAGACGGCCTTAACCGTCTTGGTGAAACTGGCCCCTTGCGCAATCCCGTAAACACCGAGAACAGCCACTACAAGCAAAAGAGCCGTCCACCGCGCACGCCGCATTAGAACTCCTCCTTTTAAGTTTTATGTTCTGGATCTAATCTTTTGGACGCGTTTCTGTAGCCAATGGTTCCCAGGCGGGACATTGCGTTTTTTTCGCCCCAGTCGGCCGCCGACACCCTTCGGCCCCCGGCGTGCAGTCAGCCGAAAGCGGGTTTTCCCCAATTGACTCATTCATACTGCAGGGCGTCAATAGGATTCAGTTCGGCAGCACGGCGGGCCGGGTACAGCCCGAAAAACACGCCCACCAGCACGGCAGAGCTGAAGGCCACCGCTGCCGGCCAGAAGGTTATCTTGGTGGGAATGTTGAGGAAGCGCTCCAAAGCCAGGCAAAAGCTCGTACCCAAAGCCAGCCCAAGAACCCCGCCGCTTCCGCTCAGGACCATGGACTCGATGAGGAATTGGGTTAAGATGTCGCGGCGTTTGGCCCCGAGGGCTTTGCGGATGCCGATCTCGCGCGTGCGCTCAGTCACCGAAACCAGCATTATGTTCATAATGCCAATGCCGCCCACGAGCAGAGAAATCCCGGCAATGCCGCCGAGCATCAGGGTGAGCGAATCGGTTACCTCGTTCACGGTCTCGAGCATTTCAGCCTGATTAAAGACGCGGAAGCTGTCTTCATCGCGAAATCGCTTAAGCATCCACTCTTTCAGGGCGGCGGCCACATCGTTCACCGTGCTCGGCGAGTCGGCTTGAACGTAAACCGTGCGGATATTCCGGCCGCCCAAGATCAGGTTGGCGGAGGGAAGAGGAATGAGAACGCGATCGTCCAAAGACATAGCCCCGCTCCCGCCTTTACTCTCCAGGAGGCCAACCACGGTAAACTCGAGTCCGTTGATGAGCACGCGCTTACCGACAGGGCTGGTGTTTCCGAAAAGCTCCTCGGCCACTTCTGTCCCGATCACCGCTACTTTGTGGTGAAAAGTTACGTCCAGAGGCGAGAGGAAGCGGCCGGCCTGAACTCCGACATTGCGCGCCGAGGAATAGTCGGCATTGGTGGCTTCAACGTTAGTGTCATGGGACTTGTTTTCGTATTTGACGGTGGCGCTTCCGGTCATAGTCGGAGCCACGGCGCTTACATGCTCCAGGTCTTTCAGGCTCATGGCCTCGTCGTAGTCAATGTAGGTGGTGCCGCCGCGGCCAAAAACCTGGATGGTAAGGAGGTTCGAGCCAAGCGACTGGATGCGCTGGGTTACCTGCTCGTTGGTTCCGGCTCCAATGGCCACCAAGGAGACCACCGAGGCCACGCCGATGATCACGCCGAGCATCGTAAGAAGCGAACGGAGCTTGTTGGCCACAATTCCTTGCCAGGCCAGCGAAACCGCCGTAAGAAGTTCCATTAGGCTACTCCCTCCCCAACCACTTGTCCGTCTTGGATGGAAATCACCCGCGGGAAGCGATTGGCCAACCCGAGGTCGTGAGTGACCACGATTAGAGTGGTGCCCTGGGTGCTGTTCAGCTCAAAAAGCAGGTCCATGATTTCTCGGCCGGCGCGGGAATCGAGGTTGCCGGTGGGTTCGTCGGCGAGGAGAAAGGAAGGCCTGGTTACCAGGGCGCGGGCGATGGCCACGCGCTGCTGCTGCCCGCCGGAGAGCTCGTTCGGGCGGTGGTGGATACGCTCGGCCAGCCCGACCTGCTGCAGGGCCTCCAGCGCGCGCTCGCGCCGTTCCTTTAGGCTTATACCGGCGTAAATGAGGGGAACCTGCACGTTCTCCCAAGCGCTAAGCTGGGGTAGGAGGTTGAACTTCTGGAAAACGAAGCCGATCTTTCGGTTGCGCAGCTGGGCCAGCTCGTTGTCCGACAGCTTCCCTACCTCTTTCCCTTCCAGCCAGTACTCGCCGCTTGTCGGCACGTCGAGACAGCCGAGAATGTTCATGAGCGTCGTCTTGCCGGAACCGGACGGTCCCACAATGGCCACGAGTTCCTTGGCCGCTATGGAGAGGCTCACGCCCCGTAGGGCGTTGACGGCCACTTTACCCATCCGGTAGACCTTGGTCACCTCACGTAGTTCAATCATCTCTACACCTCCTACTAAGGCCGTGGGCCCGCCGGGCCAAAGACGCCGGGCATCATTCCCGGGCCGGGAGGCGGCCCTTGGTTCTCTTCTCTCTTCGAGGTTATAGCGCTGCTCTGGCTTACCAGCACCTTATCGCCCTCATTTAGGCCGGCAAGCACCTCTACATAACTTTCATTGTGCAGCCCTACCTTGATCTCTTTCCTGGTAAGCTGGCCACCCTGGGACGGCGAGGAAGCCGGAACCAGGACGAAGTATTGGCCGCTGCTCTCCTGCACGGCTTCCACCGGAAGAAGCAGGGTACTCTCTTTGCTGGCCACATGGATGCGGGCGTTGGCGGTCATGCCGGCCTTTAGACCGGAAATGGGAGGAAGGCTGATCGTAACCGGGTAATACGCCGCGCCGCTCTGCACTATTCCTTCTTCGGCGATCTCGACCACCGTTCCTTCTAAAGCCTGGCCGGGCAGGGCGTCAATAGTGACTTCGGCCTTCTGTCCGAGCCGAACTTGGCTTATGTCCAGCTCGTCAATATTCACCACAACTTCATAACTGGAATTGTTGACTATCCGGCCGACCGCATCGTTGGGCTCGAGCTCATCGCCCACCTGGATCGGACAGGTTACTCCCGAATTGCCACTATCCGATGTGTCCTCGTCGTTTTCGCGGAATACCCCGCTGATGGGAGCGGTAATGACCAGCTTGGCCATCTTGCTTTCCTGGCTGGCAAGCTCCATTCTGGCCTGCCGCAGGGTATCTTCCTGTTCGGTGAGAGAGCCGGGAAGATCTTCATTGGCCAGCTCTATTAACACCTGGCCGGAAGTTACCTTGTCGTTGACTTCGACGTTCACTTTCTTCACTTCACCCGCAACCCGGCTTCGGATCTGCGCCACCGTCTTTGGCTCTATCGTTCCCGGCTCCAGCGCTTCGAGCACGCCCTGCTTGGTTTCGACTTTAACCATGGCGCTCGATCCTTCCTCCAGCGCTCCCGGATTAGGAAACTCTACGGTTACCGGATAGACCACGGCCCCGCCGCTACCCGGCTGGCCGGCAGTAGCCACTTTCACCACTTTGCCTTTCAGCGAGCTTAGAAAATCCGGCAAGAATACCTCCGCCTGATCCCCGACTTTTATCTGCTCACGTTGCGTCTTAAGGAAGTTTACCGTGACGGAAAACGTGTCGTCGTCAACCAGGGTAAGGAGTGCCTCGCCTTCGCCCACCTGCTGCCCTTCGCTTACGGCCACCTCGGTCACCCTACCGCCTTCCGGCGCAGTGACGCGAAGTGCCCCAAGATCCTCTCGCAGCTCTTTCACAGCTCGGCTAAGGGTTTCCACATTTCGCGGCCAGTCCCAAGATACACCCTAAGACAATGATCCGTGCCTTCCCTTTCATGTTTTGCCACCTCGCGCCTCTTCCTTATTTTCTGCCTCTTTTCGGCATTTTCTAGCGATAACCGTACTCATCTTTGTTCGTTGCAGGCGCAGGTAAAGATTTCCGGCGCCTAGCTTTTCCCTTTCCACCCAATGAAATGCCTACGTGGCCATTTTACCCCAGAATTGTGAACAGACTGTGTGCAAAAGTTTATCAAAAACCGAACCCCGTGCCGAATGATTTCGGTTTTCTTTCGGTTTTGTTGCGCTTTGTATTTCGCAGCTCCACAGCACCTTTGTAATTGTTAAGGCCCCTGCCGCGTCGGCAGGGGCCGTTCTTCCAGGTGCCCGGCACCATCCCCTCCCCGGTACCGCCGGCACCAAAGGTTTCTACTATGCGCCTTATCTGCACCCAAGCAGAAATAAGCAGGGACGATCTCCTAGAGGCGTACGAAGATTCCTGACTTCGGCGAAAATGCCAACTGCTTGCGCCGCACAGAAAGCGGCGCCTTTATCCGTAAGCGTAAAATAGTCCCCACCTTGCAGACTGGTGGGGACTTAGATAAGCTTTAGAGGAGTCTTCTAGTTGCTAGAACGGCATATAGCAGGAATTGACCGCGACCAGGGAAGAACTTGATCCAG
>Ga0247720_100152_pt1 | contig 32779 bp, 29 predicted proteins | sample MSEWel2015_12_15_FD_189078 | JGI IMG/M metagenome (GOLD analysis project Ga0247720, IMG submission 189078) | Subsurface sediment microbial communities from gas well in West Virginia, United States - MSEEL Well Study Marcellus 3H_2015_12_15 | ecosystem: Environmental > Terrestrial > Deep... | reverse complement strand
GAACAAGGTTACTTAACTTACGCTGAGGTTAACGATCATCTCCCGGACTCGATTACAGAAAGCGAACAGATTGAAGACATCATTCAGATGCTTCAAGACGTTGGTATTCCTGTGCATGAACGTGCGCCAGAAACTGACGATGCGATGTTTGGCGAATCGACTGAGGCTGCTGATGAAGTTGCAGAAGAAGAAGCTGCTGCAGTATTGGCTTCAGTTGAAAGTGAGCCTGGTCGTACGACTGACCCTGTTCGTATGTATATGCGCGAAATGGGTACAGTTGAACTTCTTACTCGCGAAGGCGAAATCAGTATTGCAAAACGTATCGAAGAAGGTATCCGTGATGTTCTACACTCGATCGCTTACTGGCCAAATGCTGTTGAAGTCGTTTTACAAGAATATAATGATTTTTTAACTGGCGAGCGTCGTCTTGCCGATATTCTTTCTGGCTATTTAGATCCAGAAACAGATGATGATATTCCAGAAGTACTGGAAGAAGAAGCTGTGCTTGAGGATGCTGAAACTCCAGCAGCACCAGCAAAAGATGTAAAACTCGACGATGATGATGAAGATGAAGAGTCTGAAGGTGATGATGATTCTGAAGGTGATTCAGGTCCTGATCCAGAAGTCGCAAAAGTTCGTTTTACAGAATTAGAATCTGCTTGGAATGACACAAAAGCGATTATTGAAAAACACGGTCGTAGCAGTGAAGAAGCGAAAGCAGCGCTTGAATCTCTAGCAGCTGTGTTCATGATGTTCAAATTTACTCCACGTTTATTTGACATTATTTCAGAAATGATTCGTGGCACACATGATCAAATTCGTGCAAATGAACGTGAGATCATGCGTTATGCTGTACGTCGTGGTCGTATGGATCGCAATCAGTTCCGTACAACGTTCCCAGAGCAAGAATCAAATCCGGCTTGGTTAGATGAACAGATTGCTAAGGCACCTGCTGAAATCAAACCACACCTTGAAAAAGTTCGCCCAGATGTACTTGCATTCCAACAAAAGATTGCTGACATCGAAAAAGAACTAGATCTAAACGTTAAAGAAATTAAAGATATTTCTAAACGTATGGCCGTAGGTGAAGCAAAAGCCCGTCGTGCTAAAAAAGAAATGGTTGAAGCCAACTTACGTTTGGTAATTTCGATTGCGAAAAAATACACGAACCGTGGCTTACAATTCCTTGATCTTATTCAAGAAGGTAACATCGGTTTGATGAAAGCCGTAGATAAGTTTGAATACCGTCGTGGTTATAAATTCTCGACTTACGCTACGTGGTGGATTCGTCAGGCAATTACTCGCTCTATTGCCGATCAAGCCCGTACTATTCGTATCCCAGTACACATGATTGAGACGATCAACAAGATCAACCGTGTATCTCGTCAACTTCTTCAAGAAATGGGTCGCGAACCAACACCTGAAGAATTAGGCGAACGTTTAGAAATGGACGAAGTTAAAGTTCGTAAAGTACTTAAAATCGCCAAAGAACCGATTTCGATGGAAACACCAATCGGTGATGATGAAGATTCGCATCTTGGTGACTTCATCGAGGATTCAAACATCACTTCACCAGTGGATGCTGCGACCTCTGAAGGCTTAAAAGAAGCGACTCGTGAAGTACTTGAAAACTTAACTGAACGTGAAGCAAAAGTTTTGAAGATGCGTTTTGGTATCGATATGCCAACTGACCATACTTTAGAAGAAGTAGGTAAGCAGTTTGATGTAACGCGTGAGCGTATCCGTCAGATTGAAGCGAAAGCGTTACGTAAACTTCGCCACCCTTCTCGTTCTGAACACTTACGTTCATTTCTGGAAAACGACTAATATTGAGTGTGTTTTACTCAAAAATCAAAGCTCTAACAGTGCATTCTGTAGGCTTTGATTTAGGGGTTGAAGTCTAGTGCTTTGTCCCCATTATTGTATTAGATCATAAGCGCCTGCACTGATGCAGGCGTTTCAAATTAAGAGGTTGCTCATGTTAGACCGCACTCCTTCTCGTGAATTGCAAGAACATCTTTGGGTTTTCCCAATGGACTATCCAATCAAATTGATTGGTAATGCAGGGGATGAACTTCGAGTGGCTGTTGTTGATATTTTGCAGAAGCACTTCCCTGAGTTTGATGGTGAAACAGTTACTGTTCAAGCTTCTCGCACAGGTAAATATCATTCTTTAACTGCGCAATTACGCTTTGAAGAATTAGAACAAGTTCATGCACTATATGCTGATCTTGCTGCCTGTCCATTAATTAAGACAGCGCTATAATCAAGGAATCCAAAATACGAAAGTGTTTTGGATTTTTTATGTATGCAAATAAAACCTCTGATCAGTTAAACCATTCATAACACTTCTATATTATTCTTTCTTTTTCGATTTATGATTGCGAAATAGCTGATGAAAACGCAACGAATTTTACTATCATTATTTACAGTATTTATCCCATCTATCAGTGATGCGAAAATAGCAACTTTTTCATGGCAAAATGAACTGTGTGAATATAAAGGAGTTTATGAAACCAATAAATTCACAGTTAAACAATTAAATGACACGATTAAAATGATGCAATCACGTCATTCGACACAATTAAATAGTAAATCTTATGCCTTTCACCCAGATGACATTGCTAAGATCAATTTAATTGCAATTCAAGAAGAATACAAAGTACAGAAAAAAGCATTAAATAATCTACACCCCTTGCCTATTAAAGAATTTCAGCAACTCAAAAATGATCTTATTCAAAATCTAGATCAGGAATACCAACATAATTATTTGACAGCTCTCGCATTTACACAGCCTACGAAGTTACTCACTTCGACTTTTGCACCACAATGTTTAAACCAAGCCAAGGCTTTAAATGCACAAGATAAGCTATCACTGATTAACAATGCCAAACTTTCTCTGCAACGTGAAAATCAATTAGAGTTAAAATTAGGTAATGATCCACAATTTCTCATGAAACGCAGCAAAGATTTTGATATTAAATTAAAAAGCAAAAACGCAGTTCAATATGCCCAAATTCAACTCATTCGTGAGTGGTCGAATTGTGCAAATCCACATGAAACGAAAAACGATCAGTTAGAGCAGATTTTCCGCAAAAAAGTATTTATTCAATCAAAGGAAGTTTATTGTGACCAACCTTGATAAACCATCCTTAATCATTCGATGTTTTCAGGATCTACAAGATTACACGACACGATTTGAAGCGATGAAAGATTTTACAACTCATCGTGATGAAACAACACCTGATGAGCTTTGGCTACTCCAACATCAAGATGTTCTAACTCAAGGACAAGCAGGTAAACCAGAACATATTCTCATGCATACTCAACTTCCTGTTGTGCATACAGATCGTGGTGGTCAAGTGACGTGGCATGGTAAAGGACAATTGGTTGCCTACTTCCTGTTTGATCTTAATCGTTTGAAATGGCATGTCAGAACGTTAGTTAGCTTCGCTGAACAAGCGATGATCGATTTACTCAAGAAATACGAAATCAATGCTTATGCCAAACCAGATGCCCCAGGAGTCTATGTTGATGGACGTAAGATAGGGTCTTTAGGTTTTAAAATTAGAAGAGGAAGGAGTTATCACGGGCTTGCGCTAAATATTGATTGTGATCTAAGTGGTTTTCAAACCATTAATCCTTGTGGATACGCAGGTTTAGAAATGGTACGCTTACAAGACTTGCTTGAAGATTATCCAAATTTCGAGCAGCTCTGTAATGATTTCGTTGAATATTTTAAAAATGCAGATTTGTTTAATGACCTTGAAGTCAAATCTGAATAAATTACTTTTAAAATCTAGAGAAATAAATTAGAGTAAATACTCTAAATTTGCTTTTGCATAATTTTAACAAGGGATACGCAAGTGATTTCGACCAAAGCAGTGAAGCCCACTTTGCAATTTGCCTACGTAAAACTCATGATGGACGTTGTTGGTCGTGGTTTAGTAATGGCAAGCCAAGTGGACAGTGAAGTTCAAGAGGAAGTTTCTAAATTTCCTGTGGGCTTTATACTCTCGATGAATGTTTTTCCTAATGGTCCTGCATTTATCGCTCGGGTAACAGAAGAAAAACAATTAGAGCTATTACCAAATTATAAAGGTAAGCCTGATTTAACCATTACATTTAAGCATCTGACTCATGCCTTCTTAGTTTTTTCTTTCCAAGAAAGCACAGCTCAGGCCTTCGCAAATGACCGAATGATTGCGGATGGTGATGTATCAAGTGCGATTCGCCTTGTCCGTTGCTTAAATAAAATGGAAGCACTGATCTTACCTAAGTTAATTGCTTCACTCGCAGTAAAACGCTACCCAGCCGAATTGACATTAAAAGAAAAATTCACGGGTGCTAAAAATATTTACCTGAAAGTCGCTAAATCATATTTCCAACGGAGTGCTTAACATGGCTAAGCCTTATTACGAATTTTTCTGCCCTGTAAAAGTAATTGCTGGTAATGCCGCGTTAGAGCATATCCCTTTTGAACTTGCAACTTTAGGTGCAAAACGCCCAATGATCATTACTGACAAGGGTGTTCGCGCAAATGGCTTATTGAATCCAATTGAAGCTGCTTTCAGTACGACTGATGCTGTTATTGGTGCAATTTTTGATGATGTACCACCAGATTCAAGCTTAGAAGTTGTTCGTTTAGCAGCAGAACTTTATCGCAAACAAAAATGTGATGCGATTATTGCAATTGGTGGTGGTTCAGTTATTGATACCTCTAAAGCAACTAACATTCTGGTATCTGAGGGTGGTAATGATTTACTACAGTACTCAGGTGCACATAACCTATCAAAACCATTGAAACCGTTCTTCGTGATTCCAACGACATCTGGCACGGGTTCAGAAGTAACAATGGTTGCTGTTGTTTCTGACTTAGAAAAGAACGTAAAAATCCCATTTACGTCATATTATCTAATGCCGCATGCTGCGATCCTTGATCCACGTATGACTCAAACCTTACCACCGCATCTTACAGCTATGACTGCAATGGATGCGATGACACATGCTGTTGAAGCCTATACGTGCTTGGCTGCTAACCCTTTAAGTGATGCTTATGCAAGTGCTGCTATCAAAAAAATCAGCGAAAACTTGTTTAAAGTTCTAGATAATCCTAGTGAACCACAAGGTCGTTTAGAGCTTGCACAAGCATCAACAATGGCTGGTATTGCGTTCTCGAACTCAATGGTTGGTTTAGTTCACTCTTTAGGTCATGCTTTAGGTGCAGTAGCTCATCTGCCTCACGGTCTATGTATGAACTTGTTCTTGCCATATGTGCTTGAATACAATAAAGAAGTAAATGGCAATAAGATTGGTGAATTATTGCTTCCATTAGCAGGCGCTGACATTTATGCTCAAACCCCTGCAAATCAACGTGCAGATAAAGCGATTGCTACAATCCTAACGATGCGTGATCGTTTATTCAGCTTAACTAAGTTACCTCGCAATTTGCGTGAAACTGGTAAAGTCACTGAAGCTCAACTTGATGATGTTGCAGAAAAAGCGTTGAATGATGGTTCAATCATTTTCAATCCAAAAGAAGCAAGCTTAAAAGATCTACGAGCCATCTTGCAGAAAGCTTGGTAATCAATTGATTTAAATCATAAATCATGCAGAAATAGCCCTGATCATATAAAGTGATCGGGGCTTTTAAAATTTAGGTGAACTTTTATTCATCTTTTTTTCTCCACAATTGGCAAAAAAATTGCTAAAAAAAGCATAAAAGTACTGACAATGAATACCAATTTAGGATAGATTGGCGGACTTCTTTTTTCTGTAGGGGGGATCATTTCGTCTCAAATGATCCTTAAACCATAGCTGATCCTTGATCAACGATTATGAGGATAACGCCGTTGACAAATATCTCTGGGACTCAATCGGCAGCTAAACTGCAAAAAACGCTAGGTCTCTGGCACATTATCATTATTGGTTTAGCTTATATTCAACCTATGACTTTGTTTGACACTTTTGGTCTAGTATCAGAAGAAAGTCATCATCATGTTCCTACCTCATACATAGTGGCCTTAATTGCAATTTTGTTCACATCTTTGAGCTATGGCCACATGATTCGCCGCTATCCATCGTCTGGTTCGGCATATACCTACGCGCAAAAATCCATTCATCCCAATGTTGGTTTTATGGTAGGTTGGTCATCTTGGTTAGATTATTTACTCTCACCAATGGTCAATATCATCCTTGCAGTGATTTATCTTGAAGCATTATTTCCAAGTGTAAATCATTGGGTTTGGGTTATTGTTTTGACTGCGTTCATGACTGGCGTAAACTTACGTGGCGCCAAGTTTGTTGCTAATTTCAACAGCATGATTGTTTTAGTCCAGCTGATTGTAATTGCTGTATTTACCTATTTAGTTTATAGCAAATTACAAATGGGACTTAACGCAGAAGGACCAATAACAGCAGAAACTCGCTATCAGCTTTGGAGTCTTGAACCATTTTGGAACGAGTTAACCTCAGTTGGCGCATTAATTACTGGTGCAACCTTACTTTGTTTCTCGTTTACAGGGTTTGACTCTTTAAGTTCACTTGCAGAAGAAACCAAAGATACCGAAAAAACGCTTCCAAAAGCTATTTTCTTGACTGCTCTATTTGCAGGGATAGTGTTTATCATCAGCACATATTTCATGCAAATTTACTTTCCAAATGATCCTAAAACTTACTTCCAAGATGTCGCAGCAACACAGCCTGACATTTTGCTCTTAGTTGGTGGCTCATTATTCCAGTCTTATGTTCTTGCTTTTGCAATCGTGACAGTGATGGCATCTGGTATTTCTGCACATGCAGGGGTATCGCGCTTGATGTATGTAATGGGTCGTGATGGCGTGATTAATAAAAAAATCTTTGGTCATATTAGTCCAAAGAACTTTACACCGTCATACAACATCATGATCGTAGGTGCAGTCGCGCTATGTGCTGGATTTATGAACCTTGATACCGTTATTTCATTGATCAGCTTTGGTGCTTTAACTGCATTTACGTTTGTCAATTTATCGGTTATTTCTCGCTATGCATTACGTGATGGGCGAACTAAAAATCTTAAAGATATTTTAAACTTCGTTGTGATTCCATTAATGGGATTCATCAGTATCTTTGCATTGTGGTTAGAAATTGAAGATACCTCACTAAAATATGGCTTGTGGTGGGCTATGTTTGGTGTGTTATACCTTGGTTATAAAACTAAAGGCTTCAAATATTCTGCACCTCAGCATAATGAGTTTGATGACAAACTTTAATCAACATCATAAAAAAGGCGCTTCATGCGCCTTTTTTATTATCATCTATTAAGATGCATGAATTTTTTCGACAATATCTTTAACTCGTTTTGCATAGAGCTTAGCTGTTTCCAAATCACCTGAAGGGATTTCATCAACACCTGCATCTGATGGAGTTTGTACTAATAAACCAACTGAACCACCTAAATTGTTCACATCCTCACGGGTTGCTGTTTTAGTATTTGCTGGTAATAAGCCTAAACTTACCCAAATTCCACCATGTTGAGAGGCTAAAGTTTGTAAATGGATTAAGGTAACTTGTTTATCACCATTTAAACTTGCACTATTGGTAAAACCTGCAAAAACTTTATCTTTCCAGCCCTGTGTAAACCAGATTTTCGAAGATGCATCAGCGAATTTCTTAAATTGCCAAGGCGCTGCTCCCATATATGTTGGTGTACCAAAAACGATCCCCTGTGCTTGATTTAGCAGCTGCCAATCTTGTTCTGAAATATCACCATTTTGATCAATTTCGATTAAATCTGCTTGTATGCTTTGAGCAAATGTTTCAGCAACAACTTTCGTATGTCCATAACCAGAATAATAAACCACAGCAATGTTTGACATGAGAGAATCCTTATAATTTCAAAAAAGTTCGATTTAATGATATATTTTAGAAACTAGGTGTCAATTAGTTACCAGTTGGTAACTATGTTGCTATTCGCATTAAATACTGGGTTAAAAAGATGAATACCGCTTTAAAATATAATATTTATCAACAACATTGCCCTGCTCGGTTATTTTTTGAAAAAATTGCTGACAAATGGGTTTTACTGATTATCAATGTCCTCGCAGATGAAACTCAGCACTTCAATCTTTTAAAGAAAAATATTCAAGGTATTTCACCTAAAGTACTATCTCAAAAACTAAAAATGCTAGAGCGAGATGGATTTATCCAAAGACAAGTCCAAAATACCTCTCCAATACGTGTTGATTATTCATTAACATCGTTAGGATATGAAGTTGCCAAAATGGCATTTCAGTTAAAAGATTGGGCTGAAACTAATATTGAAAAAGTGATATCGGCTCAACAAAAATTTGATTCAAGCCCTAAACAAGAAAACGACTTAAAGTAGATCACTTTAAGTCGTTTTAGCACTTGAGCAATAAATTAAACTAAAGCTTTAAATCCTTGTTGACGCCAAGCTTCATAGACAATAACAGCAGTTGCATTAGATAGATTTAAACTTCTTGAGTTTTCAGCCATTGGTAATCTTATCCACTGCTCTTGTGGGAACATCATGCGGACATGCTCAGGCAAACCTCTAGTTTCAGGTCCCATCAATAACGCAACTGGACGATTGAGATCAACTGTATGTGGTGTCGCACTGCCCTTGGTCGTAAGTGGAAAGACATGCTCAACACCTTTAGATTTGAGATCAGCAAGACACAACTCAATATTGTCCCATATCAACATTCTTGCCCATTCATGATAGTCCAAACCTGCGCGCTTCAATTTTTTATCATCTAGCTCAAAACCTAAAGGTTTGACTAAATGTAGCTGAGCACCTGTATTAGCGCATAAACGAATGATATTACCTGTATTTGCTGGAATCTCAGGTTCGTATAGGACCACATGAATCACAAATTTTCTCTACTTTTCATAATCCCTCCTAGTCACCCTTTAAAAAAGAGAGGAACTCACTCTCTTTCTAAAGTGGGATTAGGAAAGATTTATTGCCATTTTAACTGTTCTCGTAGGCTCACAACTTCACCAATAATAGTTAAAGTCGGTGCTACGATATGATGTTCAGATACCTTTGTTGCAATATCAGCCAAAGTTCCAACAACAACTTTTTGTTCAGGCGTTGTACCTTTAGAAATCAATGCAACAGGCATCGTTGGACGTTGACCATGTGCAATGAGTTGCTCACAAATGCGTTCTAATCCGACCAAGCCCATGTACAGAACTAAAGTTTGGTTTTCATAGACCAATTCACTCCAAGGCAACTCAGGTGAACCTTCTTTTAAATGTCCTGTTAAAAACCGCACACTTTGCGCATAATCACGATGTGTTAACGGAATCCCTGCATAAGCGGAGCAACCTGAAGCCGCGGTAATCCCTGGCACAACTTGGAATGTCACATTGGCTTCGACCAATTCTTGAATCTCTTCACCGCCACGCCCAAAAATAAATGGATCACCGCCCTTTAAACGGCAAACACGCTTACCTTGTTGTGCATATTCAACCAACAAAGCATTAATGCCTTCTTGCGGAACAGAATGATTTGAACGTGCTTTACCCACATAAATTTTTTCGGCATCACGACGACACAAATCTAAAATCGGACCTGAAACCAAACGATCATAGATCACAACATCAGCTTGTTGCATCAAACGCAACGCTTTGAGTGTCAATAACTCTGGGTCACCAGGTCCCGCACCAACAAGATATACTTCACCTTTAGGTGCAGACCATTCAGTTAGAGCTTGCTGGATCAGTTGATTTGCAAGCTCAAGATTGTCATTGAAAACTTGTTCTTTTATAGGACTTGCATATAAATTTTCCCAAAAGATACGTCGCTCATCTGGGTTAGAAATTTTTTCTTTAACTTGCTTACGCCATTGTCCAGAAAACTCAGCGAGTTTACCCATCCCGTGCGGCACAATAGTTTCAATCTGTGTACGCAATTGTCGAGACAATACTGGCGATGCCCCATTAGACGCAACAGAAATCACTAAAGGTGAACGATCAATGATTGCAGGTACCATGAAACGGCAATTAGGTATGTCATCAACACTATTGACTAAAATATTGCGCTGCTCACAATGATCAAATACGGCTTTATTTACATCTGTTTGGTCTGTCGCAGCAATCACTAAGCGATAGCGCGTATCAAGTACAGATTCTGAGAAGCTTTCTTGGATATACTGACCTGTTGATTTCTCAACTAAAATCATTAAATCAGGTTCAATCTCAGGTGCAACCACATCAATGATTGCACCTGCCTTGACCAATAAACTTGCTTTACGATAGGCAATACGCCCACCGCCTACAATCAGACAACGTTGCTGTTGCAACTTTAAAGAGATTGGAAATATTTCCACATCTAGCCTCTTCTATATTTTCTATCTGATTGAACTAAAGCAAAAACTATGCACAAAATCGATGCATGTTTTAATCAATGAAGCTTACGCCGCCCATATATGGACGTAAAACTTCTGGAATCTCGATTGAACCATCTGCACGTTGATAATTTTCCATTACCGCAAGCAAGGTACGACCCACCGCAAGACCTGAACCATTCAATGTATGCACCAATTCGATCTTCTTCTGATCTACACGATAACGTGCTTTCATACGACGCGCTTGGAAATCACCCATATTTGAACAACTAGAGATTTCACGATAGGTATTTTGGCTTGGTACCCACACTTCGAGGTCATAAGTCTTAGTTGCGCCAAAGCCCATATCACCACCGCAGAGCAAAATCTTACGGTATGGCAAACCAAGTGCCTGTAAAATGCCCTCTGCATGTGCAGTTAATTCTTCAAGTGCCTGCATAGAGTGCTCAGGCTTAACAATTTGCACCATTTCGACCTTATCGAATTGATGCTGACGAATTAAACCACGGGTATCACGACCATAAGAACCAGCCTCACTACGGAAACATGGTGTATGTGCAGCATATTTTAACGGTAAACGATCTGCATCAATGATTTCATCGCGCACAAAGTTAGTAATCGGCACTTCGGCAGTAGGAATCAGGTAGTATTCCTTTTCACCTTGGAGCTTGAATAAATCCTCTTCAAACTTAGGTAATTGTCCTGTACCACGTAAAGTATCTGCATTTACTAAGTAAGGCACATAAGCTTCGGTATAACCATTTTTAAGCGTATGTGTATCTAGCATGAATTGAGTCAGGGCACGTTGCAAACGAGCCAATGGACCTTTCAACACGCTGAAGCGAGAACCTGTTAGTTTTGTTGCAGTCTCAAATTCAAGCCCCCCCATCCATTCACCGAGATCAGTGTGATCTTTAATTTCGAAATCAAACTGGCGTGGTGTACCCCATTTCAAGATTTCTAAATTGTCACTTTCATCTTTACCTTCAGGTACAGATTCATCAGGCAGGTTTGGAATCGCCAGTGATTTTTGTTCTAACTCAGTTTGAAGTTCTGCCAAAGCAACTTCAGCAGCTTTGATTTCGTCACCAATGGCAGACATACGTGCCATGATTTCGGAAGCATCTCCACCAGACTTTTTGATTTGACCAACTTGTTTAGCACCCGCATTGCGTTCAGCTTGTAAATTCTCAGCTTTTGACTGCAATTCTTTACGGCGAACTTCTAAATCAGCCCATTCTTGCGCATTAAGCTGAACACCACGTTTTGCTAAAGCAGCATTCACTGCTTCAATATTATTTCTGAGTAATTTTGGGTCAATCATAATCAATCATGAATAGAGAAAAAACTGGCTATAGTGTAAGGCTTTAACCCAAAAAAATACAGCGATAGACAACAAAGACTCAGCACCTACACATGTTGAGATGCTGAAAATCAATTAATTTGGTTCTTTTGGTAAACTTGGTAAATATTCAGCTTTAATAAACTGTTTCGCTGCATAATAGGGCAACGTTAACTCACTCATTCCTTCAGCATAAGATGCAAGCTCATATAAAGGATAGACAAAAACAATACCATTCACTCCATAGTAATAATTGTCACTGAGCTGTAAATCTTGTTTTTTAATATTATGATCTTCTAACCAGCTCTGATTAGACGCATATAGTTCATCACGCAGTTTGGTATTCATCTCAGGTTTAATCAATTCACTGACAGTGATATGTTTTTTATTAGAAAGATCAAAATTCACAAACTCTTGATGTGACATACCATGTGCTGCGCCCGCAGAATATGAATACGACTGAATCGCAAATGTCGCTAAATTATAATTTTGTCCTATAAAACGAACGTATGTACTACTCTCACTCAATGAAGGTTCATCTGCAGGAACTTTAACTTTCTGATCAGGAAGATTAGCAAAAGCATTCGGCTCAGCTTTTTTCATACGATTGACAAAATATTCATCGATCCATTTTTGATTGGTTTCGACGGTTTGCAAATCATAATTGGTACAACCATCCTCCAAACAAACCTTTTGCTTGGGAAGCTTAACTGGAATTACTTTTGCTTGAATTAATGGTATGTCTAATTTTGCAGTTTCTTTGGATGATTCTTGTTTAGGTTGACATCCGACTAAAGCAACAACTATAAGAATTGGAATAAGTTTTGATAATTGTGAAGTATTCATCGTCATGCAAGTCTCTGATGTTTTTCTTCACTATACAAAGCCTTGTGAGGATATAAAATTTTAAAATGTATCTTTCAGACAAGAAAAAGCCGCAAATATGCGGCTTTTTTAACTGATTACTGATCAATAATATCTGTACCTTTAGGTGGTGCAAAATTAAATACTGATGCAGGGATCTTTGGATTGACTTTAATATTGCTGAATCGAACATAAGTCGTTTGACCTAAAGAATCCTGTAAAATCATAAGGTTTGGTGCTTTATTTGCACCAAAACTAATGGTCATGCTTTGGAAAGCACTGTCCTCTTGTTTTGGATACAAAGTGTAATAAAGTTTAGTGCGGTCAGGCTGCGTCACACGATAAGACTGCATGATCTGATTAGTATTGCCCGATAACAATAATGCTGGTGTATTGGCAATTTGATCATCTAAACTCTGACGAACAGCTTGTTGTAAATCTGGATCATAAATCCAAACAAGCTTACCTGTGGTCACAATGGTCTGCTTCGCTGGGCTAGTCGTTTCCCAATAAAACTTTCCAGGACGTTCTACTTTCATTGTACCTTTGAAAGTTTGATTCATATGTTGTGCAGTTAAGCTTTTATTTTTGCTCGGCTTACTGTTCGTAACTTTTGTAGTTTGTTCAAAATCTGCTGTTAAACGTTGCAAGCCAGATAACTGCTTCACCAAACTTGAGGTTGCTTGCTGAGCAGATGCTGCTGTTGGTGCAGCAGATAACTGTGTACTCACAACTGGAGCCAGTGTCATTGCACCAATTGTTGCAGCATATGCCATTTTTTTTACGAAATTCATAAAATGAACCTTCTATCAGATTTCTACTGTTATGACGACATCTTACTGTTTTTGATCATTAAAAAAATGAAGAAAAGCACAGGTTTTGTGTATTTCGTGTCGCAAAGTTCAGCATTATGTATGAAGATGCGGTCTTTATGTAGAAATTGTAAGGATGCAAATCCACAATTTGACAAGATTTTAAAATCAATCATGTAGCTAAATTTTTTGATATAGGAATTATTAATAAAGAATAGACTAGACCTGAATCAACTTTTTGATAGTCTTACTAGAATTCATAAAATAAGCATAAACTATGAAAAGTCTTGCATTCATCCATCGAAATGACACTCGATTCGCTATTGGCGACTTTTACCCTGCACTTTCAGTATTCTCTTACCATGAACTTGGTAATACAACATCACCCTTTCTACTGCTTGATCATTTAGGACCAGGAAAACTCGAACCTAAAAGCAAAAAGAAAGGCGTAAATGAGCATCCACATCGCGGTTTTGAAACCGTGACCTTTGTATTTGCGGGTGAATTACAACATAAGGACTCCACAGGTGGCGGTGGCTTGATCAAACGAGGTGATGTTCAGTGGATGACTGCTGCCTCTGGAATACAGCACATAGAACAGTTTAGTTCCGAGTTTCGTGAAAGTGGTGGTCCCTTTGAAATGGTACAACTCTGGGTAAATTTACCAGCCAAAGACAAAATGTCTGCCCCTCGCTATCAAAGTTTATTAAATGAAGATATCCCTAAAATTATTCTCGATGATCAAACTAGCTATATTCGCGTAGTTGCTGGTGAATTAAATCAAACAACTGGAATCGCAAAAACATTTACTGCGATGAATGTCTTTGACATACATCTTGTGAAAGACCAACAAATTACATTACCTGCTGCCGAGGGTACGACAACCTTGATCTACTTGCGTAAAGGTAAAGTACAGTTTTCTTCTGATGAAGAATCTCTCTAAGAACAAGCGATGGCTGTCATGTCGAGGTTAGGAACTGGCGTTCAAATCAACGCTCTAGAAAACTGTGATTTATTATTTTTATCAGCACAGCCCTTAAACGAGCCAATTAATGGACAAGGGCCTTTCGTCATGAATAGTTATGATGAAATTTTACAGGCTTATGATGATATTAAGACAGGAAAATTCGGACACTATTCTAATTAGACACCTTATAAAATGTATACCCATAAAAAAAACCCGCTAAAAGCGGGTTTTTCTGAACTATTAAAACTTACGCTTCAACAGTTACATAGCGACGGCCAAATTGACCTTTCACTTCAAATTTTACTACGCCGTCAGCAGTAGCAAATAAAGTATGGTCACGACCCATACCAACATTCGCACCAGCGTGGAACTCAGTACCACGTTGACGAACGATGATGTTACCAGCAGTTACAGTTTGACCACCGTAAACTTTAACACCTAACATCTTAGGATTCGAATCACGACCGTTCTTCGTCGATCCACCGGCTTTTTTAGTTGCCATGTCTATTTACTCCTCGTGTTAGCCTGCGATACCAGTAATTTTCAACTCGGTAAACCATTGACGGTGACCTTGTTGCTTACGGTAGTGTTTACGACGACGCATTTTGATGATGCGGATTTTGTCGTGACGACCATGGCCAACTACTTCTGCAGTTACTTTTGCGCCAGCTACAACTGGAGCACCGATTTGAATGTTGTCACCGTTAACAACCATTAATACGTCATCAAACGTAATAGTCGCGCCAGTTTCAGCTTTCAATAATTCTACTTTAAGGGTTTCACCCTCAACAACACGGTGCTGTTTACCACCGCTTTGGATTACTGCGTACATAATGTACTCCAACTTGCCCGTGTCGTCGTGCCGATAAAGGGACATATCGATCTTAAGACGAACGCCACTGGGGTTATATAAGGGGACAAATTTTAAGTGAAATTTGATGAAACAACAAGTCATTTTATACAAATGCAAATAGATTCAATCAATTTTTAGATTTTCTAATAAAATCAATTAGATTGAAGTTCTACAGTTTTGATTGATTCTTTCTGTGATTTGCAATACATTTTTAAAAACAAATTGCGACAATAACAAACTGTGTTTTTACAAAGTCATAAGTAAAGTAATGATGTTTGGTGGGCAAGCTCTTTTTTCTGTCTAAATTAAGACCAAAAAACTCATCATAATGTTTTAAATGACGGATTACACAGCCTGTATAACTGTTTAGCAACAGATTAATTGATACACTTAGCGCACTACCCACCTATACGAGGTTTTTCTTCATATGGTTATCGATTTTAAGCAAGACGTTCTTTCCCCTGTTGCGACAGATTTTGCTGCGATGGATTACCTGATCAATGAAGGAATTAGCTCTAAAGTTGGCTTAGTCATGTCTGTAAGCAAACACGTCGTAGAAGCTGGTGGGAAGCGTATGCGTCCAATCATGTGCTTACTGGCTGCAAAAGCTTGTGGATTGGCAAATATGCAGCAAGCACAACATTTAGCTGCCATCATTGAAATGCTTCATACCGCAACTTTAGTGCATGATGATGTCGTCGATGAATCAAACCTCCGCCGTGGTCGCCCAACCGCAAATGCAACGTGGAACAATCAAACTGCTGTTTTGGTGGGGGATTTCTTAATAGCACGTTCATTTGATCTATTGGTTGATTTAAATAACATCACACTATTAAAAGATTTCTCTACGGGCACATGTGAAATTGCTGAAGGTGAGGTTTTACAACTTCAATCTCAGCATCAACCCGAAACAACCGAAGAAACATATTTGCGCATTATTCATGGTAAAACATCTCGTTTGTTTGAACTTGCTACTGAAGGCGCAGCTATTTTGGCAGGTACAGAAGAGTACCGTGAACCTCTTCGTCGCTTCGCTGGTCATTTTGGAAATGCCTTTCAAATTATTGATGATATTTTGGATTACACATCTGATGCTGAAACATTAGGTAAAAATATTGGTGATGATTTGATGGAAGGTAAACCTACTTTACCGTTAATTTCAGCATTGGCTCATTCGACGGGTGAAGAACATGAGATTATCCGTCGTAGTATCGCCACAGGTGGTATCGAGCATCTAGATAAAGTTATTCAAATCGTGCATAACTCGGGCGCAATCGAATATTGCCAAAAGCGTGCCCAACAAGAAACGGATGGCGCATTAGAGGCTTTAAAAGCCTTACCTGATAATGAATATCGACAAGCACTGATCAATTTGACCTTAATGGCCTTACACCGACTCCAATGATGTTCTAATTGCCTATGCATTTAAATTTATCTGATTTATTTTTAAAAATGCAGGAACAGCTTGAGCTACCTCAAGCTGCTCTTGACGAAAACCTAATTATTGAACTGGTCAATCGTATACGACCAGCTGATCCTAACGATGCCAATGAAGTAAAATCACGTATTGATGCATTGGTTAGGATTTTATTACTCACTCCTGCATCCTCCATTTTGCTTCAAAACTTTTTATTGCGTCTGATTAGCCAATATAAACAAATTAGCTTGTATGCCGACAGTGGCATTCTCTCTTTGGATGGCTTTTGGAACCAGTTAAGCCAACGATTAGGCGCTCATTTTCTTCCTTTAATTGAAGATGGTCAGCAACTCAGAACATTGGTTGGTAAAGTTTTTCACCAAGAAACTGATAGCGATTGGTTAGCTTTAATTGATACACAAGATTGGATTCGTTTATTTAGCCTAATCAGTGAAAGTCATAGCAATAGTAAAGAAAAACTCTATTCTAAAAATGAATTAATAAAAGCGATTACTGTTCTTTCATATCGAATCAGTGGCATTGGCTTATATCCTGAGTTTATTAATGCCTTACCTGACATTATTGAATACGAATCTCCTTTTCTGGTTCAAAACCGAGAAATTGTCGAATTTATTGAGAAGTATAAAAAACAGATCGAAGATCAAGATAGCATTGTAGTTCTCCCGCCTCCTGATGCATCACAAGCATTTGTTATGCTGGATCAATGTCGCGAAGTTGTACTCAAAATCCGCAGAGCAACCAAGCGTATTGGTGTAAGCATCAGTTTGACTTATTTACTGTCACTGTTGGAACAAGCACTTGATCGAATTGAATTATTGCTTAGTTTATTGGTCAGCAAAAATGAAATTCGATACCGATCATCGGGTGAGTTAATCACAGATCTAACTCAAGCGAATTATGATGAAAAAAGTGTGCGTCACTTACTGAGTTCTACCAGTGAGTTAATTGCGTTACAAGTTACTGAGAATGCAAGTAAAACAGGCGAACATTATGTAAGTACTGACAAAGCAGGCTTTTGGGGAATGTATAAGGCTGCTGCGGGTGCAGGTGCAATTATTGCGACCATGGCAACCTTAAAAATACTGACAGCGCGTTTGGTCTTGGCCCCATTTGGACATGCATTCCTATATAGCATGAACTATGCGTTGGGTTTTATGCTGATTCATGTGCTGCATTTCACCGTTGCAACTAAACAACCAGCAATGACAGCTGCTGCTCTCGCAGCAACAGTGCAACATCAAAAAGGTAGTAAAACCGCACAAATTGCTGAACTCGCAGCTTTAATTATCAATATTATTCGTACTCAATTTGTGGCTATCCTCGGCAATATCTCGATTGCGATTCCAGTAGCTGCACTTATTACTTTCTTATGGCAATACAACTTACATGAACCTTTGCTTTCACCTGTTAAAGCAAGTAAAACACTGCACTCCTTAAATCCATTCACTTCTTTGGCCGTTCCACATGCAGCAATTGCTGGTGTGTGCTTATTTTTATCAGGTTTACTTGCAGGATATTTCGATAACCTAGCCGTATATCGAAAGGTAGGTCCTCGTTTAAAACAGCATCTTCGTTTGAAACATTTAATGGGACAAGAAAGACTGGATAAGTTTGCTAATTATATCGAAACCAACTTAGGTGCTTTAGCTGGTAACTTCTTGTTCGGTATCATGCTTGGAAGTATGGGGACGATTGGTTTTATTCTAGGCTTACCACTAGATATTCGTCACATTGCCTTTGCATCTGCAAATTTTATACAAGGCTTAATGACTATTAGTGGATCACCTGATATTGGTTTAATCCTTGTATCGTTCCTTGGTGTCATGCTCATTGGTTTAACCAACCTATTTGTTAGCTTTACTTTGACTATTATTGTTGCTTTGCGCGCTCGTCGAGTACGTTTCGCACAATGGAAACCATTAGCAAAATTGGTACTCACCCACTTCTTAACACGACCAAGTGATTTCTTTTGGCCACCAAAACAACCAATCGAAGTAGATGATGATGCATCAAGTGAACAAAAAGTGAGACATTAATCAATTTTTGTTATGTTTTTTTACTGAACCTTAAGAAAATCTGAAAATGAAATTATCATAAAATTTCAAGACTTGACCAAAAGTGTACTCACAAGTACACTTTCAAACATTATATAACCCTGAACAATGGTTAAGCAAATAATGAGGTTCGCATGCCGTACCTACTGCTTTGTATTGGTTGCATTTTTTTGATAATCGGTGTGATTGGGCTGTTTTCTCCAAGCATATCAAATTTAGACCTTAGAGGTGTTCAAATGCTATTTGAACACCGTTCGTTTGCGCTTAACCACGTAGCCGTTCTGTTTTCTCGCCTAGGAGGCATGCCCTTTTTACTGGTTTTAACGTCGTTTTTTTGTATCCCTCAAATTCGAAAGAAAAACTATAAAAAGGTCATATTTGTTGCCCTGAGCGTGATCGGTAGCATTGTGATTGGTTGGCTTCTGAAATGGGGCATTGATCGACCAAGACCATTGGCGTTTTATCATTTAGTTCAAAGTTATGGAGCATCCTTCCCAAGTGCCCATAGCCTGTATGCTGCAACCCTATCGAGTTTAGTTCTGTTGCTATCACAACAGCACAAATATCGTTCCAGTATCGTTTTAGTATCTGTTTTATGGTTAATAATCATGGGGATATCTAGAGTTTATGCAGGGGTTCATTACCCAACTGATGTATTGGCTGGTTGGGGTATTGGGTTGATTTTGACTTCGTTGCTTTGGTTTTGGCTGTATCAAAGCAATTTCAGCAACAATTTGTTTTTAGATAAAAAATCTAAATTGAGGTGGAACAATGATGTCGGCTAAGCTTTGGGCACCTGCCCTCACTGCTTGCGCATTAGCAACAAGCATTGCGCTTGTTGGTTGTAGCAAAGATCCTAAAGATGAACAGCAAGCTGCTGCTGCTCAAAAAATGCCGCCTCCAGAAGTTGGTGTTATCGTTGCTCAACCACAAAGTGTTGAACAAAATGTTGAACTTTCTGGGCGCACTTCTGCGTATCAAATATCAGAAGTTCGTCCACAAACGGGGGGCGTTATTTTAAAGCGTTTATTTGCTGAAGGCAGTTATGTCGAAGCAGGTCAAGCGCTTTATCAAATAGATGCTAATACCAACCGTGCAACTGCTGACAATGCTCGTGCAGCTTTATTGCGTCAGCAAGCTAATTTAAATGCATTGCGTGTGAAAGAAAATCGTTATCGCCAATTGGTTGGTACTAACGCCGTTTCTAAACAAGAATATGATGATATTAATGCTCAAGTAAAATTGGCTGAAGCAGATGTAGCTGCAGCTCAGGCAGCATTGAAAAATGCTGAAATTACTTTAGGTTATTCAACTGTTCGCGCACCTATCTCAGGGCAATCTAGTCGTTCTTCGGTAACTTCTGGTGCTTTAGTTACTGCAAACCAAGCAGATCCGTTGGTGACAATCCAACAACTTGACCCAATCTATGTAGATATCAATCAATCAAGCGCTGAAATGCTCCGTTTACGTCAGCAGTTGAGTAAAGGTAGTTTAGATAGTAGTAATAATACGCGCGTCAAACTCACACTTGAAGATGGTTCAGATTATCCTATCGAAGGACAACTCGCATTCTCTGGTGCGAGTGTTAACCCTGAAACAGGATCAGTGACTTTACGTGCCGTTTTCCCAAATCCAAATCACTTGTTATTACCTGGTATGTACGCAACTGCAAAAATTTCTCAAGCAGTTCTACCTAATGCATATCTGATTCCACAAGCAGCTGTAACTCGCTTACCTACAGGGCAAGCAATTGCTATGGTCGTAAATGCGAAAGGTACTGTAGAGACTCGACCAGTGACGACAGCAGGTGTTCAAGGTCAAGACTGGATTATTACCGATGGTTTAAAAGCTGGTGATAAAGTTATTGTGGATGGTGTTGCAAAGGTAAAAGAAGGTCAAGAAGTTAAGGCTAAGCCTTACCAACCTCAAGCATCACAAGGTCAAAATGCTGCCCCTAAAGCAAATGAACAAAAACAAGCTGACTCTTCAAAAGCTGAACAAAAAGCTACTTCACAAGTTTAAGGGGTAGATTGCATGGCTCAATTTTTTATTCATCGCCCAATTTTTGCATGGGTGATTGCACTGGTAATTATGCTGGCGGGTATTCTCACCCTCACCAAAATGCCAGTTGCGCAATACCCAACAATTGCACCGCCCACGGTGACAATTTCTGCAACATATCCAGGTGCTTCAGCTCAGACTGTTGAGAATACGGTTACTCAAATCATTGAACAGCAAATGAATGGTTTGGATGGTTTGCGTTATATCTCTTCAAACAGTGCGGGTAATGGTCAAGCATCGATCAACTTAAACTTCGAACAAGGCATTGATCCTGATATCGCTCAAGTTCAAGTTCAAAATAAATTGCAATCAGCAACTGCTCTTTTACCAGAAGACGTTCAACGTCAAGGTGTAAGAGTGACCAAGTCTGGTGCAAGCTTTATGCAGGTCGTTGCTTTTTACTCACCTGACGGCAGTTTGTCAGCATCAGATATTAAAGATTACGTCAATTCAAACATCTCTGAGCCACTAAGTCGTGTTGCAGGTGTAGGTGAAGTGACTGTCTTTGGTGGTTCTTATGCAATGCGTATTTGGTTAGATCCAGCAAAACTTACTAGTTTTAATCTCACACCTTCAGATGTTGCAGCAGCTATACGTTCACAAAATGCTCAAGTTGCCGTAGGTCAATTAGGTGGTGCTCCAGCAGTTCAGGGACAAGTTTTAAATGCGACGGTAAATGCACAAAGTATGTTGCAGACTCCAGAGCAGTTTAAAAACATTTTCCTAAAAAATGCGGCTGATGGCGCACAAGTGCGTTTAAGTGATGTTGCACGTGTTGAGTTGGGTTCTGACAACTATCAGTTTGACTCTAAGTTCAATGGTAATCCTGCAGGTGGTGTCGCGATTAAACTTGCGACGGGTGCAAATGCGCTAGATACAGCTGCTGCAGTTGAAAAACGTTTATCAGAATTACGTGTTAACTATCCAAGTGGTTTAAAAGATAAACTTGCTTACGATACGACACCATTCATTAAGCTTTCGATTGAAAGTGTAGTACACACACTGATTGAAGCTGTTGTTCTTGTATTTATCGTCATGTTCCTGTTCTTACAGAACTGGCGTGCAACGATCATTCCGACACTTGCAGTCCCTGTAGTTGTATTGGGAACTTTTGCGGTAATCAATATTTTCGGCTTCTCAATCAACACGCTCACCATGTTTGCGATGGTGCTTGCGATTGGTCTGTTGGTCGATGATGCGATTGTAGTCGTCGAGAACGTCGAACGTGTTATGCAAGAAGAGCACCTTGAACCTGTACCTGCTACTGAAAAGTCGATGGGTCAAATTTCTGGTGCTTTGATTGGTATCACTAGTGTATTAACGGCGGTATTCGTACCAATGGCCTTCTTCGGGGGGACAACTGGTGTAATTTACCGTCAATTCTCTATCACTTTAGTAACGGCAATGATTTTATCTTTGATCGTTGCGTTAACATTTACCCCCGCCCTTTGTGCAACGTTATTAAAACAACACGATCCAAACAAAGAACAAAGCAACAGTATCTTTGCGCGTTTCTTCCGTGGTTTTAATAGTGGGTTCGAAAAACTTTCAGAGAAATATCAAGGTGGCGTCAACCGTATGACCCATCATAAGTTGTTCTCTGGAGTCATTTATATCGTTGTTATTGCTGCTTTAGTTGGTTTATACAAGATGTTGCCTTCGTCTTTCTTACCTGAAGAAGACCAAGGTGTTGTTATGACACTTGTTCAATTACCACCGAGTGCAAGTCTTGAAAGAACAGATAAAGTCATCACCACTATGACTGATTACTTCTTAAATAAGGAAAAAGAGCATGTAGAGTCGATCTTTACTGTGTCTGGCTTCTCATTTACAGGGGTTGGGCAAAATGCTGGTCTTGCTTTCATCAAATTGAAAGACTGGAGCGAGCGTACAACACCTGAATCACAAATTGGTGCCATCATTCAACGTGGTATGGCATTGAACATGATCGTAAAAGATGCATCTTACATCATGCCATTACAGCTTCCTGCAATGCCTGAATTGGGCGTATCGTCTGGTTTTAATATTCAGTTGAAAGATGTAAGTGGTCAAGGTCATGAAAAACTGATCGCTGCTCGTAACGCTATTTTAGGTATGGCATCACAAGACAAACGTCTTGCAGGTGTACGTCCGAATGGTCAAGAGGATACTCCTCAGTACAAAATCACAGTTGACCAAGCGCAAGCTGGTGCAATGGGTGTGAGTATTAGTGATATTAACAGCACCATGAGCATGGCTTGGGGTGGTTCTTATATCAATGACTTCGTTGATCGTGGTCGTGTGAAAAAAGTTTATGTTCAAGGTGAAGCAGATACCCGCATGATGCCTGAAGACCTAAACAAATGGTATGTACGTAATAACAAAGGTGAAATGGTTCCATTCTCAGCTTTTGCTAAAGGTGAATGGACATATGGTTCACCACGTTTAGAACGTTACAACGGCGTATCTTCTGTGAACATTCAGGGTTCTCCTGCACCAGGTGTCAGCTCAGGTGACGCGATGTTAGCAATGGAAGAAATCATTGGTAAGTTACCATCGATGGGCTTACAAGGTTTCGACTATGAATGGACAGGCTTATCTTTGGAAGAGCGTGATTCTGGTAACCAAACAGTTCCATTACTCATTCTTTCATTATTAATCGTTTTCCTGTGTCTTTCAGCATTGTATGAAAGCTGGGCGATTCCAATTTCGGTATTGTTGGTTGTACCACTAGGTATTATTGGTGCTTTCACGATGACATGGTTAGGAATGGTGATTAAAGGTGATCCAAACTTATCCTTTAATATTTATTTCCAAGTCGCAATCGTAGCCGTGATTGGTCTTTCTGCAAAAAATGCGATCTTGATCGTAGAGTTTGCAAAAGAGCTGCAAGAAAAAGGCGAAGAGTTATTTGAAGCAACATTACATGCTGCAAAAATGCGTTTACGTCCGATTATCATGACTACACTTGCATTCGGATTTGGTGTTTTACCACTAGCCCTAGCAAGTGGTGCGGGTGCAGGTAGTCAACATTCTGTTGGTTATGGTGTACTGGGTGGCGTAATTTCTTCAACACTTTTAGGTATCTTCTTCATCCCTGTATTCTTCGTGTGGATTCGTAGTATCTTTAAGTACAAACCTAAAACTTTAAATACTCAGGAGCATTGATCGTGATGCAAACTGTTTGGTCTATTTCCAGTCGTGGCATTGCAATCTCTGCACTCGCGCTGTCTTTGGCTGCCTGCCAAAGCATGCGTGGGCCAGAGCCTGTTGTGAACACAGCGATTCCTGAAAGCTTTGCGTCATATAGTAATGCTTCTGGAACTTCTATCGCAGAACAAGGCTACAAAGACTTCTTTGCGGACCCTCGTTTATTACAAGTGATTGATATGTCACTTGCTAATAACCGTGACTTGCGTACAGCGGCGTTGAATATTCAAAAAGCGCAACAGCAGTACCAAATTTCAGAAAACAACCAATTACCAACGATTGGGGCAAGTGGTAGTGCGGTTCGCCAAGTCACGCCATCTCGTGATCCTAACAACCCCTACTCGACTTACCAAGTTGGTTTAGGTTTAACGGCTTACGAGTTAGATTTCTGGGGTCGAGTTCGTAGTTTGAAAGACGCTGCTTTAGATAGTTATCTTGCGACACAAAGTTCGCGTGATGCAACTCAGATCAGCTTAATTGGACAAGTGACACAAGCATGGTTGAATTATTCATTCGCCAGTGCACAACTCAAACTTGCAGAGCAAACGCTCAAAGCACAGCAAGAGTCATTTAACTTGAACAAAAAGCGTTTCGATGTCGGAATTGATAGTGAAATTCCTGTGCGTCAGGCTCAGATTTCAGTTGAAACTGCACGTAACGATGTAGCTAACTACAAAACCCAGATTGCACAAGCTCAAAACTTGTTGAATTTATTGGTCGGTCAACCAGTTCCTGAAAACCTGTTACCAAAACAACAAGTTGCTCGTATCACGCAAAAGAATGTGTTGACAGCAGGCTTACCAAGTGACTTGTTGAATAATCGTCCTGACGTCAAAATGGCTGAGTATCAACTGAGTGCTGCGGGTGCAAATATAGGTGCTGCGAAAGCACGACTATTCCCAACGATTAGTTTGACGGGTTCAGCAGGTTATGCATCAACAGATTTAAGTGATTTGTTTAAATCTGGCAACGCACTTTGGTCAATTGGTCCGAGCATCGATATGCCAATCTTTGATTGGGGTACACGTCGTGCGAATGTCAAAATTTCTGAAACAGATCAGAAGATTGCCCTTTCAAATTATGAAAAGTCAGTCCAATCTGCATTCCGTGAAGTGAATGATGCTTTAGCAACTCGTGCCAATATTGGTGATCGTTTGAGTGCTCAACGCCGCTTAGTTGATGCCACTAACACCACTTATAAACTATCAAATGCTCGTTTCCGTGCTGGTATTGATAGCTACTTAACGGTGTTAGATGCCCAGCGTTCAGCATATTCAGCAGAACAAGGCTTATTATTATTGCAACAAGCTGATTTAAATAATCAGGTTGAGCTTTATAAAACCTTAGGTGGTGGACTTAAAGCGTCTTCAACTGAGACGATTGCACGCCAACCATCTAGCGCTGAAAAAAATAGCGCTCAATAATAAAAAACTTTGTCATAAAAAAGCTCACTTCGGTGAGCTTTTTTATTGCATGCATGCGGAATATTTCTTATCTTCAATACTGAAATATTAAAGACTTAGAAAAACGCTATGTTATTAAGCAGTTTAGAATCAGTTCCTGGTCACGAGATTTTACGTCAGCTAGATGTCGTTTACGGCAGTACGGTACGCAGTAAACATGTTGGTCGAGATCTTATGGCAGGATTAAAAAACATTGTTGGTGGTGAACTAACAGGCTATACAGAGTTGCTTGAAGAATCTCGCCAAGAAGCGACACAACGTATGATCGATAAAGCACGTGCTTTAGGTGCCAACGCTATCGTCGGTATTCGTTTCTCGACCTCAAATATCGCTCAAGGTGCATCTGAACTCTTTGTCTATGGAACAGCTGTCGTCGTCCAGCCGATCACACCAAAACTTCCTGATCCATTTAGCGCTTAGGCATGTCTATGAGTGGATTAATTTTTCAGGTTATTCTTTTCTTGATTCTGTTTTCAGTCGGATGGGGATTTGGTCGTCATATCGAACAAAAACATTTACGTGAACTAGATGAAAAAGAAAAAAAATTTGCCCATATTCGAATTGATACCAATCGATTTGTTGAAACATCAGCAAAGGGGCAATTGGTGAGTAGCAATGTCGTCATCTCACATGATTACTTTAAATACATACTTGCCAATATTCAAAACTTTTTCGGCGGTCGCCTGACCAGTTATGAAAGTGTGGTTGAACGTGCACGTCGTGAAGCGATGCTCCGCCTCAAGCAAGAAGCACATGCAATCGGTGCTAGCCATATCATGGGGGTTCGTCTCAGCACGACTGAACTCGGTATGCAAGGTGGGATGGTTGAAGTGTTTGCATATGGAACAGCGATCTATCAGCCATCTTGAAGACGTATGTCCTGTTGCACATGCTGCATCAGGACAACTCAGTTACTCTGCAAAAATCGCTTGCCAATAGTGATAGGTTTTTTCTTCCCCATTCTCTAATTTAAAGTCATAAGACATTTGACGAGTTTCTACAATCTCAAATTCAACGGGTTGTTTGAACAATGCTCCAGCATAAGCAAAAGTATGGTATTCGCCATTTTCTCCGCAGATATCGATATCCTCAGGCATCCGTTCTATCAATGCTGCATCTATATCTTGACCAATAAAAGAACGATCCAATTTACTAGCATCTGTGACGATGATTTTAGTTCTAATGCCTGAATCCAAAAAGTGTTTCATCACTTCAGTTGAATCAAGATTCCAGATTGGCTCGACCACTTCAATTCCTAAAGGATGTAAACGGTCTTCTCGATATTTACGCACGTCACTAAGATAAATATCACCAAAAATAAAATGTTCTACCCTCTGTGCCTTGAAATGCTGAGCAGCATCTAACATGCGCTGCTCATAAACAGGTAGGTTCTTGGGTAAAAATACAGGATAAAGAGGGATACCAATACTTTCAGCTTGTTTCATCAATAATGAAAATGGAATCGCATGCATAGATGACAATTCCGTTTCCTCATTGACTGTGGTCAACAAAGCAACCACTTCGAATTGTTTTTGCTGTAATACGGTATAAAGTGCGAGGGCGGAATCTTTTCCACCACTCCAATTAAAAACGGCTTTCTTAGGTGTTTGCACTATCATTTAACTCGTGTTTTACGAATCATTTTATATAACAAGCTTGGTGATAAGCGAGAGACTAATACTCCGAGTTGTTCTTTTTTCCCGCCAACAACAATATATTCATCACCTGCCATTAATGAACTCACCACCCGTTCAGCAAATACATCTGCTTCAAGTCCATTTTCAATCGCTTCATCCTGATGTCCTTGTGGTTTACCTTCACCATTTAAAGCATTAAACGAAACATTGGTTTTCACAAAACCAGGGAAGACAACAGAAACTTCCACACCTTCTTTCGCAACCTCAGCACGTAAACTATTTGCCCACATGTGAATCGCTGCTTTCGCCGCAGAATAACTCGCTCTATATTGCGTTCCTAATAGACCAGCAACGCTCGATACAAAAACAACCCGTCCAGATTTTTGCTTTAACAGGGTTGGTAACACAGTTTTGGTAAAAAATACTTGTGAAAAATAATCTACTTCCATGATCGCACGTTCAGTTTGCATAGTCGTATCTTGAATCAATGCACGTTGACTCAAACCTGCATTATTGATCAGCCAATCAATACGTCCTTTGCACGCGAGAACTTGTTCATAGGCATGACGGACTTGTGATTCATCCGTAATGTCTGCTGCAATCGAAAGATGTTGTTCAGGCTTGAGTAAGCCAACACGAACAGACTCCAATTCATCATAGCGACGTGAGGTCAGTACCACCTGAGCACCTTGAAGTGCGCACTCTCGTGCTAAAGCTTTACCTAGACCTGATGAAGCACCTGTAATCCATACGACTTTATTTTCAAGACTTTTAAGTTTCGCCATGTCATATATCTCCTTTATTTATGCAGGGTGACGCATAAATTTAAGAAAGTGATCTACATAAGTTGCCGCAGCTTGTTGATCAAGTTGAGTACCTAATTTTTCTAAACGCTTATACCCTAAATGTGTCGTCATATTAATGACGCCATTTAAGGTTTTATCGACTACAAAATTAAATTTTAGGCTCTTTTTCGGCTCACGAATTAAATGAGTGACACCTACATCAATCACTTCTGTGAGCAACTTCAGTGAATTGGCAATTTCCCGACTTTCCCCTTCAGCTAATTTTTGACTCGAAGCTTTAACCTGTTGAGTCAACTGTTGCTCAATCGGATAAGTCATATATACCGACTCATCTTCAACTCGAATTGTTTTAGATAAATGTTCAATCAATGGAACTAGACGATCATTCCCAAAGAATGACACTGACCATGGCATATATTTTCGGATTGCTTCTAAAATCTGCTGAATCACTTTTTCAGATTCACCTGTGAGTGAATGATGTTGATTGTCTTGCAATAGCACCATAAAAACTTGTTCTATCACTTCACATGCAATTTCAGATAAAACTGCCCCCAAAGCATTTGCTTGGCTTTCTTTACTACCCTGTAAGAGCTGATCTCGAATATGAGCAAATCGAGCATAAGTATCTGTGTGAATATTAAGATAAACAGCGGTATTCATTCTAATAACCCTAATTCTTAGACTTCTTAATAAAAAAAGAGGCTATTTAGAAGCCTCTTTTTTATCCATCAATCTGTTTTTATATCATTTTTGGCTTTGTACTCGCTGAATTTAGCATATTCTGTTCGCTATCGACATGCATAAATGCCAAAAAGTGATTCACACAATCTGATGCCGCACTACTATCGACTTGATCACTCATTTTTTCCAATCGCTTATAACTTAAATGTGCGGTCATATTGATGACACCATTTAAAGTTTTATCAATCATCATATTGAAATTCAAACATTTCTTTGGCTCTCGAATTAGATTCGTCACCCCTGAGTCCACGATTTGAATCAGGGTCTGAAAAACATCTACCATGTCATGAATTTCATTATTATGAAGTCGATTGGCTAATGAATGTACCTGTTGAACCAATCCACGATCAATCGGATAAGATACATAGACCTGTTCATCGTGATATTTGATCATATCCGAAAAATAATTCACAAAAGGACATAAACGTTAATTGCTAAATAATGCGATTGACCACGGCATATATTTACGCACAGCAGCAAGAATTTGTTGAATCACCTTCTCAGATTCAGCAGTGTATTTTTGTGAAAGCAAAGTTGGTTGACGATTTTGAATCAATAACACAGAAAAAACTTGCTCGACGATATCACATGCAATTTCTGAAAGAACCTCACCCAATACACGTGACTGACTTTCTTTGATCCCTAGATTTAACTGCTGACGAATAGCTTCGAATCGTCCATGTGTACCTTGGTCAATTTTCAACAAAATTGAATAGCTCATACCCGTTATCCCTATTATGTTCGCATTTTTATATTGTTGTTTTATGCATCTACATCTTTTATTTATGTGATCCAGTACACATAAATTTAACGTTTTTGTCTAAAAAAACCACCGCATTTCGTCGGCTTTCTGAATTAAGCACATACAGCATCGTATCTACTCTCATTCGGAGACATACCACTTATTTTTTAAACTGAAAAAGTAAGGCTAATTTATGATGACACATAACAAGTTGATCACTTGGATGGATCGATCTAAATAAGAATGCATCTGCTTAGATTTGAAACCGATCCACATGACCGAAATGCCTACAGAAGCGAGGATTTTTTGCTACAATAGATGCAATTTTTTATTCTATTTTGATCTTCTGTACTATGACTGACGCTCAATCTGCTCAAAATATCGCAACAACTTACGATCCAACCGAGATCGAAAAGAAGTGGTATCAAATCTGGGAACAAAACGGTTATTTCAAACCATCAGGTCAAGGTGAATCATTCTGTATCATGATTCCACCACCAAACGTTACGGGTAGCTTGCACATGGGTCATGGCTTTAACAATGCCATCATGGATGCACTGACTCGTTATAACCGTATGATGGGTAAAAATACCTTGTGGCAACCTGGAACCGACCATGCGGGAATTGCAACACAGATGGTTGTGGAGCGTCAACTTGGTCTACAAGGGATTAACCGCCATGACTTAGGTCGTGAAAAGTTCATCGACAAAGTATGGGAATGGAAAGAACAATCAGGCGGAACAATTACACGTCAAATCCGTCGTTTAGGCTCATCAGTCGATTGGTCACGTGAACGCTTCACGATGGATGAAGGTTTATCCAATGCTGTAAAAGAAGTGTTTGTTAAACTTCACGAAGATGGTTTGATCTATCGTGGTAAGCGTTTGGTGAATTGGGATCCAAAACTACAAACTGCCCTGTCTGATCTTGAAGTTGAAAGCAAAGAAGAAAAAGGCTCATTGTGGCACTTTAAATATTTCTTTGAAGACAAGTCGCTTAAAACCAAAGATGGCAATGACTACCTTGTAGTTGCAACGACACGTCCTGAAACATTATTGGGCGATACAGCCGTAGCGGTACATCCTGAAGATGAACGCTATGCACACCTTATCGGTAAAAACATTGTTCTACCGATCACAGGTCGTTTAGTTCCTGTTGTTGCTGATGAATACGTTGAAAAAGATTTCGGTACAGGCTGTGTAAAAATCACGCCTGCGCATGACTTCAATGACTATGAAGTAGGTAAACGTTGTGGTCTAGCGATTATCAATATCTTCAACAAAAATGCAGAAGTTTTGGCTGAGTTTGAATACATCGCTAAAGCAGGCGAGCAAATTTCACAACTGCTTCCTGCACCTGCTGACTATATCGGTTTAGAGCGTTTTGCAGCACGTAAGAAATTGGTTGAACAAGCGGAAGCTGAGGGCTGGTTAGATCAAATCCAACCGTATGACTTAAAAGCACCACGCGGTGACCGTTCAGGTGTGATCGTTGAACCATTATTGACAGACCAATGGTATGTGAAAATTGCACCACTTGCTGAGCCAGCAATTGAAGCAGTTCAAGATGGTCGTATCAAATTTGTTCCTGAGCAGTACACCAACATGTATATGTCTTGGATGCGTGATATTCAAGACTGGTGTATCTCTCGTCAACTCTGGTGGGGTCACCGTATCCCTGCTTGGTATGATGCTGAAGGCAACATTTACGTGGGACGCAACGAAGAAGAAGTTCGTAGCAAGAACAACATCGCTGCTGATGTAGAACTGAAACAAGATGAAGACGTTTTGGACACATGGTTCTCATCTGCACTGTGGACATTCTCAACTTTAGGTTGGACTGGCGACGCACAAAAAGATGCAGCAAATGATTTCCTTAAAACCTTCCATCCAACAAATGTGTTGGTGACTGGTTTTGACATTATCTTCTTCTGGGTTGCACGTATGATCATGATGACCATGCACTTCATGAAGAATGAAGATGGTTCATCACAAGTTCCATTCAAGACGGTTTACGTTCACGGCTTAGTACGTGATGGTGAAGGTCAAAAAATGTCGAAGTCTAAGGGTAACGTCCTTGACCCATTAGATTTGATCAACGGCATTGATTTAGAAAGCCTCGTTGCGAAACGTACAACGGGCTTAATGAATCCGAAAGATGCTGCGAAGATTGAGAAATCAACGCGCAAAGAATTCCCAGAGGGCATCAATGCTTATGGTACGGACGCAGTACGTTTCACCTTCTGTGCGCTTGCAAACACAGGTCGTGACATCAAGTTCGACTTAAAACGTGTTGAAGGCTACCGTAACTTCTGTAACAAGATTTGGAACGCAACTCGTTTCGTTCTGATGAATGTTGAAGGTCAAACTGTTGGTCAAGAAGCGCGTCCTGATCTTTGGGAACTTCCAGAACAATGGATCATCAGCCGTTTGCAAAAAGCAGAAGCTGCGGTACATCAAGCATTTGCAACATATCGTCTAGACCTTGCTGCACAAGCGATCTATGACTTTATCTGGAATGAATACTGCGACTGGTACGTTGAGTTAACTAAACCTGTTCTGAATGATGCAAATGTATCTGAAGAGCGCAAAGCTGAAGTTCGCCGTGTACTCCTTGCGGTGATGGAAGCATCTTTACGTTTGGCTCATCCGTTGATGCCGTATTTGACAGAAGAAATCTGGCAGACCCTTGCGCCGATGTTAGGCAAAGGTGGTGCAACGATTATGACTGCACAATACCCTGTTCCTGATCAAGCGAAGATCAATGATCAAGCTGAAGCAGATATGCAGTGGTTACAAGGTTTGATCGGTGCAGTACGTAATATTCGTGGTGAAATGGGCTTAGGTAATGCACGTTTATTACCTGTATTGCTTAAGAATATTTCTGATGCAGAACGTGAGCAAATCATCCGTATCGAAGCGTTGTTCAAAGCACTCGCAAAAGTTGAAAGCATTGAGTTCTTGACCAATAAGCAAGAGCCACCTCTCTCATGCTCTAGCGTTGTAAGCCATGCATCTGTATTTGTACCGATGAAAGGTTTGATTGATCCTAAAGCTGAATTGGGTCGTTTGCAGAAAGACTTGGATAAGGTTCAAAAGCAACATGACCAAATCGCAACTAAACTTTCTAACGAAGGTTTTGTTGCTAAAGCACCAGCAGCCGTAGTTGAAGGTGAAAAGGTTAAATTGGCTGAATTTGCTGATCAGTTAAGTAAAATTAAAGCGAGTATGGAGCAAATTGCTGCGCTTTAAGTTGTTGCATATTTAATCTAATCTGTTGTATAAAGGGCTGAATAACCAGCCCTTTATATTTAACATGAAGTATTTAAAGTCTTTTACCATTAATAATCATAACTTAAAAATTCAAGGTAAAAATTTAATTATTACAGGAAACAATGGGGCAGGAAAAACAATATTATTAAATGAGCTTTATAATGAAATTAAAAAAAGCATAGA
>Ga0247720_100151_pt1 | contig 33162 bp, 29 predicted proteins | sample MSEWel2015_12_15_FD_189078 | JGI IMG/M metagenome (GOLD analysis project Ga0247720, IMG submission 189078) | Subsurface sediment microbial communities from gas well in West Virginia, United States - MSEEL Well Study Marcellus 3H_2015_12_15 | ecosystem: Environmental > Terrestrial > Deep... | reverse complement strand
AGCGCACCCGCAACGGCAATAGGCAGGCCGCAGGCAGCCGATGTTCCCACCGCCTGCTGCATCCGCACGTTGCACCAGTTCAGATAGGGAACCGTGAGGGTTCCACCCCCGATTCCGAAAATCGCCGAAGCCCAGCCGATACCACCGCCGGCAACGCCCAGACCGGCGATGCCGGGAACATCACGACCCGGCTTGGGATCGACCTGGAAAAACATCTTCAGCCCCACCAGGATCACGAAAATACCGATCAACAGTTCCAGGGCGCGCCCACTCATCAGGGACGCCGTCCAGGCCCCAACCAGGGCGCCGGCCACAATCCCCGCGGTCATGGGCCGAAACAGATCCCAGCGCACGGCACCATGCTTGTTATGGGAGCGAATGGAGCTGAGCGAGGTGAAGATAATCGTCGCCAGCGAAGTGCCAACCGCCAGATGGGGAATAATTTCCGGATTGATTCCCTGCAGACCAAAACTGAACATCAGCACAGGCACAATAATCAGCCCCCCGCCAATACCGAACAGACCCGCAACGGTGCCTGCCAGCGCTCCGAGGGCCAGATACGATGCTATTACGTAAATCAGGGTCATGGTTTTCGTGCACCCGGGAAAATCAAGGCTGGTATGATACACAGCGCAAGAGTCAACTTCATTAACTCCGGGGGCCCTCCTTCCACCATGTGCCTGATCGCCTTTAGCCTTGGCCAGAATTCTCACTTCCCGCTGGTCGTCGCGGCCAACCGGGACGAGTTCTTCCATCGCCCCACCGCAGCTATGGACTGGTGGTCAACCGACACCGGTGCCCGGGTGCTGGCCGGCCGGGATCTTCAGTCCGGCGGAACCTGGCTGGCTGTCTCCGCCGGGGGCGAGGTCAGCGCTGTCACCAATGTGAGGGAAGGCACTCCGGAAACCGGCCGTATCAGCCGGGGCGAACTGCCCTTGCGGGCTCTGACCGCCTCCCGGGACCAGCTTGAGAGCTACCTGCACGACAATGCCGATCAGTTTTCCGGTTTTAACCTGGTGCAGCTGACCACCCGGGACGGCTGGTACTTCAGCAATCGGGACGCCCATCCCGGCCGGCATATCCATCGCGGGGTCTACGGCCTGAGCAACCACCTTCTGCAAACGCCCTGGCCCAAGCTGGTGCGGCTACGCGAGGCAGTTGGCGCTGTCGTGGCAATGGCCGGCAACGAGGCCGGCACCCTGCATGATGAACTGCTGACCCTGCTCCAGGACACCACGCCGGCGCCGGACAGACTGCTGCCGGACACCGGCGTCAGCATCGAGACCGAGCGCTTCCTGTCGTCCCCGTTTATTGTCGGCGAGGATTACGGCACCAGGGCAACGACCATTCTCAGTGTTTCCGGCAGTGGGGAAATCCGGGTTACCGAGCAAAACTGGGGCCCTGATGCCCAGGCCGGCGAACGCCGTCACTTCCACTGGCAGCGATAGCGATCAAGCTCTGGTATAATCCGCGAAATTCCGCCACCCGATCGGAGGGCCCGTGATGGCCGGTGAACAAGGCGCCACATCCATAGCCGATTTCGAAAAATCCCTTGATGAACTGGAAAAGCTGGTTCGCGATCTGGAGCAGGGAGAGCTGTCTCTCGAACAGTCCCTGACCGCCTTTGAACGCGGTGTCAAACTGACCCGGGAGTGCCAGCAGGCCCTGAAGAGTGCCGAGCAGCGGGTTGAGCAGCTGGTCCAGAACAGTGACGGTACTCTGGAGACCCGTCCGTTTTCTCCGGACGATGCCGACTGATGCCGGAACAGAACCAGCTTGCCGTGGACTTTCTGGAAACCTGCCGGGCCCGGGTGGATGCGGAACTCGACCGGTGCATTGAACAGGAATCGGCATCGGGCCGCCTTCTGGAAGCCATGCGATACAGCGTACTGGGCGGCGGCAAACGTATCCGGCCGGCCCTGTGCCTGGCCGCTGCAAAGGCTCTGGGCCAGTCGGGTGACCAGGCCCTTGTTCCCGCTTGCGCCATTGAGTTGATCCACGCCTACTCACTGATCCACGATGACCTGCCCGCCATGGATGATGACGAACTCCGGCGAGGGAGGCCCACGACCCATATCGCCTTTGATGAGGCGACCGCCATTCTTGCCGGAGATGCCCTTCAGGCACTGGCGTTTGGCTGGCTGGCCGAGGCGCCCGGCTTGCCCGGGCCGACACGACTGGCCATGGTGCAGGAACTGGCCACCGCCAGCGGCCACCGGGGAATGGTCGGTGGCCAGGCCATTGACCTGGAATCGGTTGGCAAAACGCTGGCTCTGACCCAGCTGGAGACCATGCACCGACACAAAACCGGGGCATTGATCGAAGCCAGCGTCCGGATTGGCGCCATCACGGCGCCTTCGGTCAGCGAGCAGACCCTGGCATCGCTGACCCGTTACGCCAAGGCCCTTGGCCTGGCTTTCCAGGTCCAGGACGACCTGCTGGACATCGAAGGAGACACTGATGTCATTGGCAAGCCCCAGGGCTCTGATGCCGCGCGATCCAAACCCACCTACCCTGCCCTGCTCGGAGTGGCCGGTGCCAGGGAACACCTTGCGGCGTTGCTTGAAAGCGCCCAGCAAAGCCTGCGGGAATTCGGCCCTGAAGCAGACCCGCTGCGGGCAATGGCCGATTACGTGGTGGCAAGAACCCATTGAACCCCGGCGCCCCGAAGGCGCACACTGACCGTAAATATTTTCGTAACAACTGGCCCGGTTTGTGTGAAAGAGCTTCCCCAGTACCCTTATAATGCCAGAGAGTTACAGAACGTACCGGAAAAGACCCGAGCAGATGCAGGACACTTATATTTTCAAGGAAATCCCGTCGCAGCGGCCCAACACGCCACTGCTGGACCGGATTGACGAACCGGCCCAGCTCAGAGAGCTGGCCCCGGAGCAGCTGACCCAGCTGGCCCGGGAGCTCAGGGCATTTCTGTTATGGTCCGTGGGCCAGACCGGCGGCCATTTCGGCGCGGGCCTGGGCGTGCTCGAGCTTACCGTTGCCCTTCACTATGTTTTTGACACCCCAGGCGACCGTCTGGTCTGGGATGTCGGCCATCAGGCCTACCCCCACAAGATTCTGACCGGCCGGAAGAACGCCATGGGCAGCATCCGGCGCAAAGACGGGCTGGCCGGCTTCCCGAAGCGGGCCGAAAGCAAATATGACACCTTTGGCGTGGGCCATTCCAGCACCTCGATCAGCGCGGCACTGGGCATGGCCATCGCCGCACGCCTGCAACAGACCGGTCGAAAAAGCATTGCTGTCATCGGCGATGGCGCCATGACCGCCGGGATGGCATTCGAAGCCCTGAACCATGCCGGTCACCTGCACGCTGACATGCTGGTGATCCTCAACGACAACGACATGTCGATCTCGCGGAATGTTGGCGGACTGTCCAACTACTTTGCCAAGCTGCTGTCCAGCCGCACCTACAACCAGGTCCGCGACAGCAGCAAGAAGGTTCTGCAGGGGGCGCCACACCTGATGGCGCTGGCCAGGAAGACCGAGGAACACTTCAAGGGCATGATTGCCCCGGGCACCCTGTTCGAGGAATTGGGCTTCAACTACATCGGCCCCATTGACGGCCATGACCTGCCCCTGCTGGTGGAAACCCTGGAGAACATCCGCGAACTGGAAGGCCCGCAGTTCCTCCATGTGGTAACCACCAAGGGCAAGGGCTTTGCCCCGGCGGAAGCCGATCCGATTGGCTACCACGCCATCAACAAGATCGAGCCGGTTCCACCGAGCAAGCCCGAGCCGGTCAGGCCGAAACCGAAGAAGCCCAAATACGCCAACGTCTTCGGCCAGTGGCTCTGTGACGCCGCCGAGCAGGACGAACGCGTGGTGGGCATAACCCCCGCCATGTGTGAAGGGTCGGATCTTCTGGCGTTCTCACAGCGTTTCCCGGAGCGCTATTTCGATGTCGCCATCGCCGAACAGCACGCGGTCACCCTGGCCGCCGGGTTGGCCTGTGATGGGGCCAAGCCGGTTGTCGCCATCTACTCGACGTTCCTGCAGCGGGCTTACGATCAACTGATTCACGATGTCGCCATCCAGAACCTGGATGTGCTGTTCGCGATTGATCGCGCGGGCCTGGTCGGTGAAGACGGCCCGACCCACGCCGGCGCCTTTGACATCAGCTACCTGCGCTGCGTGCCGAACATGGTGGTGATGACACCGTCGGACGAAAACGAAACCCGCCAGATGCTCCAGACCGGCATGCTTTATGAGGGGCCGGCGTCAGTGCGCTACCCTCGTGGAACCGGGCCCGGCGCCGAGATACAGCAGGAATTGACCCCTCTGGAGATTGGCAAGGGCCGCAAGATACGTACCGGCAAAGGGGTGGCCGTTCTCAACTTCGGCACCCTGCTGGCGCCTGCTCTGGAGGCCGCGGAAGCCATTGGCGCAACGGTCGCCGACATGCGCTTCGTGAAACCCCTGGATGAGGAACTGGTGCTGGAACTGGCGGAGCAGCATGAGCTGCTGGTAACTCTGGAAGAGAATGCGATTGCCGGCGGTGCCGGCAGTGCTGTAACCGAATTCCTGAACAGCCGCCTGGTTTCCATGCCGGTACTTCAACTGGGCCTGGCGGATACCTTCATGGACCACGGCAAGCATGGGGAACTGCTGGCCGAATGTGGTCTGGACGCCACTGGTATTGAGTCGGCCATCCGCACCCGGATGGAGACCCTCCGCCACCAGAACCTGAAAGTCGTCAAATAACCAAACGACTTAGTTGAGAAAGCAAAAAGCCCGCAACGGATGCGGGCTTTTTCATATCCGGAACCGAAATCGGTTCAGAGCTCGGGATCGTCGTCCTGATGCGTCTCCAGCCAATGCCCCAGCTTGCTCTGCTTGGTATCGAGGTAGTGCTCGTTATGGGGATTCCGGCCCACGTGCAGAGGCACCCTTTCAGTAACGTCGATGCCATAGGATGACAGCGCTTTTACCTTGCGCGGGTTATTGGTCATCAGCCGCAGGCTCTTGATACCCAGGTGCTCCAGCATGTCCTTGCACATGCTGTAGTCTCGGAGATCGGCCGCAAACCCCAGACGTTCATTGGCCTCAACGGTATCGGCGCCCTGATCCTGCAGGTGGTAGGCGCGGATCTTGTTCAGCAGGCCGATTCCCCGCCCTTCCTGACGCAAATACATCAGAATTCCCCGGCCTTCCCGCGCGATGCTTCGCAGCGCCTCTTCCAGCTGGTAACCGCAATCGCAACGCATGCTGTAGAGCGCGTCGCCGGTCAGACACTCGGAATGGGTGCGGGCCAGCATGGGTTCGTCACTGTCCAGGTCGCCCAGGGTCAGGGCAACGTGTTCCTTTCCGGTATCCGGTTCTTCAAAGCCGTGCATATCAAATACCCCGAACGGGGTCGGCAACCGGCAGGTCTGGATGTAACGAACAGCCACAGTGTTTCCTCGTGGTTCAGTCAATCGGGCCGCGCATTCTATCACGGGCCCGCCCGCTTGGCGTAGTCTCGGCACTGTCGCTCCTCCGGCATGGTGCTAGTACCCAACACTTACGAGCGCGGAGGTCCGCCAGATCAGGCGTTATCGGCGACCCAGTGGCCACTGCGGCCGCCTTTCTTCTCCAGCAGACGCACCGAACCGATCTCCATGCCACGGTCAACCGCCTTGCACATGTCGTACAGTGTCAGTGCCGCAACGCTCGCCGCCGTCAGCGCCTCCATCTCGACACCGGTCTGGCCGGACAGTTTGCAGCGGGTAAGAATATGCACAGAAGCACCATCGCTGCCCGGGGTCAGCTCGACTTTCACTGAGGTAAGGTTCAGTGCGTGACACAGGGGGATCAGATCATGGGTTTTCTTCGCAGCCATGATACCCGCGATCCGGGCAACGGCCAGGACGTCCCCCTTCGGATGCTCGCCCTCAATAATCATGTTCAGGGTTTCCGGCGCCATGCGGATGGTGGCTTCGGCGCGGGCCTCACGTTCGGTGGCTGCCTTGTCGGTCACGTCCACCATGCGGGCTTCGCCCTTATCATCGAGATGGGTCAGTTTGCTCACGGTATCTCCCGGAATCGGTTGTGCAGGATGATGAAAAATGCAGGAACAACAGCATATCAGACAGGGCCCCGGCGTCGCTGACAAGTATCAGCTTTGCGGCCACCAGAAGCCGATACCGGCGATGCCCTGGCCGCCGCGCTGACGGGCTTCCTGAAGATCGCCGGGCGACAGCCCACCGAGGGCAAAGACCGGCAGCGCGGCTTTGGACACCAGGTCAGCAAAGGCTGGCCAGCCCAGGGCCGGCGCATCCGGGTGGCTGTCCGTCGGCTGTACAGGCCCCAGAGTCACGTAGTCCGCGCCAATAGCCGTCGCATGGTCAACTTCCTCACTGTCATGGCAGGACACCCCCAGCCAGACATCCCCCGGAACCGGTCGGGCCGAGAGCCCGGCCGCATCACGCCAGGGCAGGTGCAGGCCGCGAGCTCCGGGCGTAGCACGGAATACCTCGGGACCGCCGTGGACAATCAGGGCAGCACCAGCCTTTTCACAGACCGGCCACGCTTTCGCCGCCAGCGCCCGATAAGCCTGCGCGCTCATGTCTGGCGCGCGCAGCACGACCAGGGGTGGCCGAGCGGCTTTCACCCCCTCCTGAAGGCGCGCAATCGCCTGCTCCAGATCGGTCTCTGAACCGGTGATCGCCAGCTGCCTGGGCAGCCTCAGGGCGCGAATGATCGGCCGGTTGGCGGCGGGGAAATCCTCGTCCCGAAGCTGCTCCGGGGCAAGCCATTCAACCGGCTGCCCCTCACATCCCTCGGCTTCGCCTTCGGCGGCTCCGGTTTCCCAGACGTCCAGGAAAACCCGTTTGTCACCGTAATCGTGGCGAATGCCGATAACCGGCTCCAGGGAGGCCTCAGGCACCCGGAGGCTGGTTTCCTCGGCGATTTCACGTACCAGCGCCGCCTGAACACTCTCGCCCGGCTCCACCTTGCCCCCGGGGAACTCCAGCAAGCCCCCCTGATGGACGTGATCCGGTCGTCGGGCAATCAGCACCCGTCCATCCCGGACAATAACCGCAACCGCAACGTGAACTTCTTTCACCCGGGCTTCCGACGCTGACATGATCAGGAGCGGTACTCGGCGTTGATGGTGACGTAATCGTGAGAGAAGTCACAGGTCCAGACGGTCTCCCGAACATCACCCCGCTTGAGATCAATGGCAATGGTAATCTCTTCCCGGTCCATCACGGCCTGTCCACGGGCTTCCGAGTAATCCTCGGCCCTGCCACCGTTGCGGACCAGGCAGACATCGCCCAGATGGATTTCCAGGGCGTTGAGATCCAGCCCGTCGACACCGGCGCGCCCCACCGCCGCCAGGATCCGGCCCCAGTTCGGGTCCGAGGCAAACAGCGCGGTCTTGACCAGCGGCGAATGGGCCACGGTATAGGCCACGTCCAGCGCTTCCTGCTGGCTGGCCGCGCCGCTGACATCGATGGTGACGAACTTGGTTGCGCCCTCGCCGTCGCGGACGATGGCATGGGCCAGTTCCAGATAGACCTTTTGCAGCGCCTCCCGAAGCTTCGACAGCGACGGGCTGGAAGCCGTAATCTCGGGGCCGGAATACTGGCCACTGGCCATCAGCATGCAGGCATCGTTGGTGGAGGTATCACCATCAATGGTAATGCGGTTGAAGGACTGCTCCCCCAGTTCCAAGGCGAGTGTCTGCAGCAGCTCGGCCTCAATCCGGGCATCGGTGGCAATGAAGCCGAGCATGGTCGCCATGTTGGGACGAATCATGCCCGCACCCTTGCTGATGCCGGAGATGGTCACCGTGTGGCCGTCCAGCTCCAGCTGACAGGAGGCACCTTTGGGACGGGTATCCGTGGTCATGATGCCACTGGCGGCTTCAGCCCAGCGATTCCCGGCCATGTTTCCCAATGCCTCTGGAAGCGCGCCGACAATCTTCTGGACCGGCAACGGCTCGCCAATCACCCCCGTTGAGAAAGGCAGCACCTCTGCTTCACTGACGCCCGCCTCGGATGCCAGCGCCTGGCAGCAGGCGCTGGCATCCCGCATACCCTGCTCCCCGGTACCGGCATTGGCATTGCCGGTATTGATCAGGAGGTACCTGGGCGAGGTCGCCGTCAGATGGCGGCGGCTAAGGGTAACCGGAGCCGCACAGAACTGGTTTTTCGTGAAGATACCGGCAACCCGGCTTTCCGGCGCCAGTTCGAACACAACCACGTCCTTGCGCCCCGGCTTCTTGATACCGGCGCTGGCAATACCAATCTTTACCCCGGCCACCGGGTGAAACTCAGGCAAGGCTCCAGGACCTACCGCCATTCTGTCGCTCCTCTGTCTTTAAACCTTTACAAGAGACCCATCGGTCTGCTCAAAACGAAAAAACCCGCAGTCCCAGCTCTTGCTGGCAGATTGCGGGTTTCCGATTCCTGGTCAGCCTACTGAATCAGCTGACCTTGCCATGACACTGCTTGTACTTCTTGCCGGACCCGCAGGGACAGGGCTCGTTACGGCCCACTTTGCGCTCCTGTCGCACAAAGGTGTCGGGTGTCGACGGCCGGGCACCATCCGCGTCGCCCTCACCCTGACTCTGGGCGGTGGCACTGGTTTCATCATGGCGAAGCCGGGCACGGGCCAGTTCTTCCTCGAGCTCCTGCTTGCGGCGACGCTCCACTTCCTCCATCTCTTCCCGGCTCTGGACCCGCACGTGGCAAAGCACCCTTGTGACATCCCGCTTCATGGTATCAAGCATGGTTTCAAACAGGTTGAACGCCTCGCGCTTGTACTCCTGCTTGGGATTCTTCTGGGCATAACCCCGCAGATGGATACCCCGGCGCAGATGGTCCATGTTGGAAAGATGTTCTTTCCACAGGGTATCCAGCACCTGCAGGAACACCTGCTTTTCGAATTTGCGCATGGCCTCGGAACCGGCAATCTCTTCCTTGGCTTCGTAGGCGGCAACAATTTCGTCCAGGATTTTCTGGCGGAGATTTTCTTCGTACAGCTTGCTGTCTTCTTCCAGCCATTTCTGTACCGGCAGATCGATTGCCATCTCGGACTGGAGCTGGGACTCCAGCCCGGCAACATCCCACTGCTCCGGCATGCTCTGGGGCGGGATGTATTCGCTGATCAGGGAGTCCACCACATCTTCCCGAATGGTCTTGACCATGTCGGAGATGTCCTCGGAGGACATGACCTCGTTACGCTGCTCATAAATCACCGTACGCTGGTCGTTTGCGACATCGTCATATTCCAGCAGCGTCTTCCGCATATCAAAGTTGCGGCCTTCTACCTTGCGCTGGGATTTCTCGATGGCATTGGTGACCATCCGGTGCTCAATGGCCTCGCCCTTCTTCATGCCCATGGCCTGCATCAGGCTTTTCACCCGGTCAGGCGCAAAGATGCGCATGAGGTTGTCTTCCAGGGACAGGAAGAACCGCGAGGAACCGGGATCGCCCTGACGACCGGCACGACCGCGAAGCTGGTTATCAATCCGGCGGGACTCGTGACGCTCGGTACCGATGATGTGCAGACCGCCGGCCTCAAGAACCTGATTATGGCGCTCGGTCCATTCGGCCTTGACCCGGGCAACCTCTTCTTCCGAAGGATTGTCCATGGCCGCCACTTCGTGCTCCCAGTTGCCACCGAGCACGATATCGGTGCCACGGCCGGCCATGTTGGTGGCGATGGTTACTGCACCGGGACGGCCCGCCTGGGCAATGATGTGGGCTTCGGATTCGTGCTGCTTGGCGTTCAGGATCTTGTGTTCGATCCGGGCCTTCTTGAGCAGCATGGAGAGTAGCTCGGACGCTTCGATAGATGCGGTACCGACCAGGATCGGACGCCCTTCAGCGGTGACATCCTTGATCTCATCAATAATCGCGTGGAATTTCTCTTCCTGGGTCAGATACACCAGATCGTTGTAATCGGTCCGCTGGATCGGCTTGTTGGGCGGAATGACCACCACGTCCAGGCCATAGATCTGGCGGAATTCGAAAGCTTCGGTGTCTGCGGTACCGGTCATGCCGGCCAGCTTGTCGTAAAGCCGGAAATAGTTCTGGAAGGTCGTGGAGGCGAGCGTCTGGCTTTCGGCCTGGATCTTGACACCCTCTTTCGCCTCAACCGCCTGGTGCAGGCCCTCACTCCAGCGACGGCCCGGCATGGTACGACCGGTGTGCTCGTCGACAATGACCACCTGGTCACCCTGGACAATGTAATCCACGTCTTTCTGGAACAGGTGGTGGGCACGGAGGGCCGAGTGGACGTGGTGCAACAGGCTGAGGTTGGCCGCCGAATACAGGCTCTCTCCCTCTTTCAGCAGCCCCCGCTCCAGAAGAAGTTCCTCGACCTTTTCGTGACCCGCTTCAGTGAGTTCAACCTGGCGGGACTTCTCGTCGATGGTGAAATCACCGGTGGGCTCGCCCTCCTCGGGAACTTCGCCTTTTTCCAGGCTGGGAATCAATTCATTGATCGCCTGGTAAAGTTTCGAGCTGTCTTCGGCGGCACCGGAGATGATCAGCGGTGTCCGTGCCTCGTCGATAAGGATGGAGTCGACTTCGTCCACGATGGCGTAATTGAGCCCCCGCTGTACCTTGTCCTCGGTACTGAAGGCCATGTTGTCCCGCAGGTAGTCGAAACCGAATTCGTTGTTGGTGCCGTAGGTGATGTCCGCCTGGTAGGCTGCACGCTTTTCTTCGGGTGGCTGCCCGGAAGCCACCACCCCGACCTGCATGCCCAGGAAGCGGTAGAGCTTGCCCATCCAGTCCGCATCCCGGCGGGCCAGGTAATCGTTCACCGTGACAACGTGTACGCCCTTGCCCGACAGCGCGTTGAGGTACACCGCAGCTGTGGCTACCAGGGTCTTGCCTTCACCGGTCTTCATTTCCGCGATCCGGCCTTCGTGCAGGGTGACTGCCCCGATCAGCTGGACGTCGTAATGGCGCATACCCATGACCCGGCGGCCCGCTTCACGAACGGTCGCAAAGGCTTCCGGCATCAGCGCGTCCAGTGATTCGCCCTCGTCGAACCGGCGGCGAAACTCCGCGGTTTTGCCTTGCAACTCGGAGTCGGACAGGTTGCCATACTGTTCCTCAAGTTCATTAATGCGCAATACGGATTTACGCATTCTCTTGATTTCTCTGGCGTTTTTACTGCCGAACATCTTCGTTGCAAGCTTTGTGAACATAGACCACTGCTTCTTTGATTAATCGGAGGAAGCCGGCATTCTAACCTTATTTTGTAACAGGACAAAAGGCAGGCCTCACACGGGAGCCATCAGGCTATAACGAGGCGCCGGATTCCGTCATGAAAATAGAGCTTAACGCCGGTTGGCGGAGAGAGCTGGAAAGGTATCCGCGAGCCGAGGCAGGATCAACGGCTCGCACGTTTGATGTAGGTCTCCGGATTCTCGGACTTGCCGTTGCGGATCACTTCGAAGTGAACATGCGGCCCGGTCGAACGGCCCGTGCTACCCATCAAAGCCACCAGCTGGCCCTTCTGGACCACATCACCCACCTCAACCTTGACGGTCTTGCAGTGGGCATACCGGGTAATGAGGCCATCGCCGTGATCTATCTCGACCAGGTTGCCATAGCCATAGCGCTCACCCGCATAGGTTACCACACCGCCAGCGACTGAAATGATATCACTGGCATCCTTGCCGGCCAGATCCACCCCGGCGTGCCAGGTCCGCTTGCCGGTGAAAGGGTCGGAACGGTAACCATAGCGCGATGACAGCCAGCCCCAGGTTATTGGCCGGCCTTCGAGGTAGAGCTCTTCTTCAAGTCTCTGACTGGAGGCCAACTGATCGAGCAAGCGCAGCTGCTGTTCACGATCTTCAATTCTGCGCTCCATTTGCTCAATCATGCGGGTCAGTTCCGGGGCAGAGAAAGAATCACCAGAGACAGCATCCTCCGGTCCACCAACGGCTGCCGGCTGATCGAAATTGAATTCATCACTGGCCACCAGGCCGGACTCGACAAAGCGCTGCCCCAGGGCATCAAGCCGGAGCAGGCGGCCCTGGATTTCCCCAAGGCGCAGGGTGAGCGCGTCGACCTGCTGCTGGACATTTTCCTCAATGCCCGCCAGTTCTTCCTTCTGCTTTGCAAGCTTTCGCTGCCACTCAGCCACCAGTTCGGAGTTGGTTGGCTCCCGCGCTTCTGCCTGCTTGATGGCAACCTGGTAGCCAGCCCACCCGGCGCCCACCAGCAGTGAGAGCACCAAAAAGACCAGCCCGGCGGCAAGCGAGCTGCTGATCGTCAACACACGGGACTTTCCGTGATGTTTGCCAACGAGAATAATGTTCATATCATCATCTGGTTTCATCGATGAGCCACAACCGCTTCCTGTAGTGTTGCGCCCTGGAAAAAATCCGAGTGGGTCTGCCATCCTTTGGCAACAGCTACATACTGAAAAAAATGCAGCGCCCGGTAGACATAGTCATTTACCACAATGTAAAACGAGTGTAATACAGGCACCGCGCATAAACCGTGCCGAAGTGTAACCAATCGTAAACGGAGCCGTCGAGTAAAAGCGCCCTCATGAGACGAAAAAGCGAACAAAAAACGACCTTCGACAAGCTTGGCAAAACCCCGGTACTGAAGGATCTGGTTGCCCGGGCCGAACTCCATCGTCAGGCGGAGGAACAGGTTCTCGATGCCATTCCAGCGGCACTGGCCAAGGGCACACGTTTTGTGAGCTGCCACGAAGGCGAACTGGTTCTGACCGCCGAAACCGCCGGGAAGGCCAGCCAGATCCGGTTCCGTCAACACGAAATCATGGAAAAATTGCGGGAAAACGAATTGTTCCGTTTTGTCTGGAAGCTGAAGATAAAGGTCGCCCCGCCCAGATTCAGGGAGAAGCCGGTGTTTAAAAAAGAGCCTTTGAGTAAAGAAAATGCCCGGCTCCTCAAAGAGGAGGCCGGGCACACGAAGGATAAAGCACTACGCGAGGTTCTCGAAAAACTCGCAAGCCACGTCCGGGACTAAAGCGTCCTGCTTTCAGGTCCCTGCCGCGAGCGCGGGCTTCATATAGGAAATCGGAGCCGTGGCTTCGTCGTCAAACGTTACCACTTCCCACGCATCTTCCTCGGCCCGGAGCTTACGCAACAGCTTGTTGTTCAGATCGTGGCCGGACTTGATGCCGCGGAACTCTCCAATCAGGCTGTTGCCCAGCAGATACAGGTCACCAATGGCGTCCAGCACCTTGTGCTTGACGAACTCGTCATCATAGCGAAGACCGTCTTCGTTAAGAATCTTGTAGTCATCAACCACAATCGCGTTATCCACACTACCGCCCAGAGCGAGGTTCATGGCGCGCAGCTTTTCAATGTCGCGCATGAAACCGAACGTCCGCGCGCGGCTCACTTCCTTCACGAAGGACGTGCTTGAGAAGTCGACCGTGGCCGTCTGAGCGCGGCCCTTGAAGACCGGGTGATCAAAATCGATCCCGAAGCTTACCTTGAAGCCCTCGAACGGCAGGAAGGTCGCCTTCTTGTCGCCCTCTTCAATGGTGACTTCGCGCTTGATGCGAATAAAGCGTTTGGCAGCCTCCTGCTCGGCAATACCGGCAGATTGCAGCAGAAACACGAAGGGACCGGCAGAGCCGTCCATGATCGGCACTTCTGCAGCGCTGAGTTCCACAAAGCAGTTATCGATACCGAGACCAGCCATGGCGGAGAGCAGATGCTCTACCGTCGCCACACGGACACCGTTTTTTACCAGCGTCGTGGACAGCATGGTCTCACCCACATTTTCCGCGCAGGCACGGATCTCGACCATCGGGTCCAGATCGGTACGGCGGAAAATGATGCCTGAATCCACCGGAGCGGGCTTCAGGGTAAGATATACTTTCTCACCCGAGTGCAAGCCGACACCGGTGGCACGGATGGTGTTTTTGAGTGTCCGTTGTCTGATCATCGGTACATATTTCCGTAACAAAAAGGCGATATTCTAGGCAAAAATCTGCCCGGAGAATACCAGAAACCAGGGCTGAATACCATTTAACCACTCCCCCCCTGCCGGACAACTCGCCGGCCGGGGCCGAAGGTAATCAGCGCACGTATTTACCAGCTTTTGGGTTCCGTTTTTCGTACGGAAACCAAAACCGGATCACAATTGCAACAGATTATCAGTCAGCCTGCCTGCGAAGGAATGCGGGAATATCGAGATAGTCGACTCCCTGTTCTTCGCTATCCTTGCTCTGGTCGATCGCCACGTTTCCATGGGAAACGGCCCGGCGACGCAGAACAGCGGGGCGATCCAGCTGGTTATAATCGGTTTTCCCGTCCAGGGTACGGGTGTTGTCGACAACCTTGGTCGGTTTCTCCCGGTCACCACCCAGCCCGGTTGCAACAACCGTCACTTTCAGTTCGTCGGTCATTTCCGGATCGATAACGGTACCCACCACGACCGTAGCCGAGTCAGAGGCAAACTCCCGCACGATGTCGCCAACCTCGGAGAATTCGCCCAGGTTCAGGTCCATACCCGCGGTAATGTTGACCAGAATGCCCTTGGCGCCCTGGAGGTTGATGTCTTCCAGCAGCGGGCTGCGGATAGCGGCTTCGGCCGCTTCGCGGGCACGGTTTTCGCCGGTTGCCCGGGCAGTGCCCATCATCGCCATGCCCATCTCGGACATCACCGTTTTCACGTCGGCAAAGTCGACGTTGATCATACCGTTACGGGTGATCAGGTCGGCAATCCCCTGCACGGCGCCAAGCAGCACATCGTTGGCAGCGGCAAAGGCGTCCAGCAGGCTGGTCTTCTTGCCCATCACCGCCAGCAGCTTTTCGTTGGGGATGGTGATCAGCGAGTCAACGCTTTCCTCCAGCTCCTTCAGGCCGGATTCGGCAACGCTCATGCGCTTGCCGCCCTCGAACATGAACGGCTTGGTGACAACGGCAACGGTAAGAATACCCAGTTCCCGGGCCACCTCCGCCACGATCGGCGCGGCGCCGGTGCCGGTACCACCGCCCATGCCGGCGGTAATGAACACCATGTCGGCGCCCTTGATGGCTTCGGCGATGCGGTCACGGTCTTCCAGGGCAGACTGACGCCCGACCTCCGGGTTGGCGCCGGCACCCAGCCCCTTGGTGATATTGCCACCGAGCTGAATGATCTGGCGCGCGTCCATATCGGTCAGCGCCTGGGCGTCCGTATTGGCGCAGATAAATTCCACACCTTCGATGTCGCTGTTGAGCATGTGGCGCACGGCGTTACCGCCACCTCCGCCAACACCGACGACTTTAATGACAGCGTTTTGCTGGACATTATCGACGAGTTCAAACATTTCCCCTACTCCTTCGTGCTGTTTTACAGCCTTTTCTCAGGCTGTTTGTTCGAGATTGTATTTTCGAGATACCTTCGTTTATTGCTTACCCGGCACCGTCAGAAATGACCGGTAAACCAGGCTTTCATGCGCTCAAACAGCGAGGGTGCATCTTCACCCTTGAGCACCGGTGTCCGCCCCAGATCCATCTGGCGGAAACCATGGATCAACAATCCAATGCCAGTGGCGTAGATCGGATTGTTGACCACCTCCGTCATACCGGACACCGCCTGCGGACAGGCCAGCCTTACCGGCATGTGGAAGATCTCTTCGGCCAGCTCCACCACGCCTTCCATGGTGGAGGAACCGCCGGTTATCACGATGCCTGCCGGGATCAGGTCCTCGAACCCGGACCGGCGCAATTCTGACTGCACCAGGGTGAACAGCTCCTCGTAACGGGGCTCCACCACCTCGGCCAGGGCTTGCCTGGAAAGATCCCGCGGAGCACGATCCCCGACACTCGGCACCTTGATGGTTTCATCCGCACCGGCCAGCTGGGTCAGTGCGCAGGCGTATTTGATCTTGATCTCTTCGGCATTCTGGGTTGGCGTGCGCAACGCCATGGCAATGTCGTTGGTCACCTGGTCGCCGGCGATCGGGATCACGGCGGTGTGGCGGATGGCACCGCCGGTAAAGACCGCGATGTCGGTGGTACCGCCGCCGATGTCCACGACGCAGACACCCAGTTCCTTTTCGTCTTCGGTGAGAATGGCGTGGCTGGATGCCAGCTGCTCAAGGATGATGTCGTCCACCTCGAGGCCACAGCGTTTCACACATTTCTCGATGTTCTGGGCCGCATTAACCGCACAGGTCACCAGGTGAACCTTTGCTTCCAGACGCACCCCCGACATGCCCATCGGCTCCTTGATGCCTTCCTGGCTGTCGATCACGAACTCCTGGGGCAGGATATGCAGGATTTTCTGATCGGCCGGAATCGCCACCGCCTGGGCAGCATCAATCACACGGTCGATATCGGCCTGGGTGACCTCCCGGTCACGGATGGCAACGATCCCGTGGGAGTTGAGGCTCTTGATGTGGCTGCCGGCAATCCCTGCGTAGACCGAGTGAATGCGACACCCTGCCATCAACTCCGCCTCTTCCACAGCGCGCTGAATGGCCTGGACCGTGGTTTCAATGTTCACCACGACCCCGCGCTTCAGGCCCCGGGAAGGATGGGAGCCAATACCCACCACTTCGATGGTGCCGTCCATTTTGCGCTTGCCGACAATCGCAACCACCTTGGAGGTTCCGATATCGAGACCGACAATCATGTTTTCCGTTTCAACCGATGACATGTATTTCACCAAACCGTAGGTCTGAATTAACCGTTGCTAAGTTTTCGGGCCGGAAGCTGCGTCTGCAGCCTTCCATTTGACCGCTACGCCGTTGGTATAACGGGCATCCACCCGACTGACTTCGTCCGACCGTGACGCCAGTCGGTTCTCATACACCGTGATAAACCGCTTAAATCTCTGCTTCACCTGATCCCGGCCAAGCACCACTTCGATGCCATTGGCCAGCTGCAGGGTCCAGGCCCCCCGATGTTCCAGGGTCAGGCCGGCGAAACCCAGCCCTCTGGCAACCAGTTGCTCGCTCATGGTCCGCGCCATGTCAATCACATCTCGCACCCGCTCATCCGGCCCGGCCAGTCTGGGCAATTTACCCGCCGCTTCCGGGTTGGAGGGCGCAAACAACTCTCCGGTCCGGCTTACCAGGCGGCCATCAGTCCAGTACGCCAATGGCTTCTTCTCCCGGATATCAATCATCAGGCGATCCGGCCAGACCCGCTGTACCGCAGCGGATTCAACCCAGGGCCGCCGCTCCAGACTGGCCTTGATGTCGGACAGGTCGGTGGCGAAGTAGCTTTTGCCAACCCAGTTGGCAGCGGCACGCTCGATGGCCACCCGGCTATCACCAACAAACTCGCCTTTCACGTCCACAGCCAGGATCTGCTGATCCATCGCGCCGAGTACCTTGCCGGTACCCCAGGGCACCAACGCAGCAAGCAGCACAATCGCCGCGCCCATGCCCACCTGAAGCCAGGGCACCGCGGCCAGGACACCTTTCAACACGCCAAACCGGTCCCGCTCAGGACCGAGGGAGGTTGCCCCCCGGCGCCGCGGCGGCTCGGACGGTGTCGCCCGGCTCCGGATCAGCAGCGTCTCAAGCATCGGCAGCCTCCAGGGTGTCCCTCAAAATCCGGACCACCAGTTCCTCAAAACTGATTCCCGCCGCCTTCGCTGCCATGGGCACGAGACTGTGGTCGGTCATTCCCGGCACGGTATTGACTTCCAGCAGCCAGAACTGGCCGTCGCTGTCCTGCATAATGTCGACCCGGCCCCAGGTCCGGCAGCCGACAACCCGGAATGCGTCCAGTGCCAGGTGCTGGAGGCGAACTTCGTCCTCGGGTGCCAGGCCACAGGGAATTTGATAACGGGTGTCGTCCGCCAGATACTTGGCGTCGTAGTCGTAAAAAACGTGCTCGGTGCTGGCGCTCAGGCCGATGGCCGGAAGGGCCTGATCCTGCAACAGACTGACCGTGAATTCCGGACCTTCGATCCATTCCTCGACCAGAACCAGACTGTCCAGTGCCGCGGCAGCTTCGTAGGCTTCGGCCAGCTCGGCGGCGTTGTACACCTTGCGGATACCAATGCTGGAGCCTTCCCGGGAAGGTTTGACACTCAGCGGCACCCGCAACTGGCCAATGATCTGATCCGCCTGGTCCACATCGGACATGGTCCGGAACTTCGGTGTTGGCAAGCCGCAGCCTTCAAACACATACTTGGTTCTCAGCTTGTCCATCGCCAATGCCGAGGCCAGCATCTCACTGCCGGTGTAGGGAATTCCCGCCTGGGACAGAATTGCCTGAATGGTACCGTCCTCACCGCCACGGCCGTGCAGGGCAATGAACACCCGGTCAAACCGGGGGTTTTCCACGGTTTTCAGCAGACACCCCCGGACATCGACGGCATAGGCATCAACGCCGGCCGATACCAGCGCGGCGAGCACCGCCTTGCCGCTCTTAAGCGACACCTCACGCTCAGCGGAATCTCCCCCCATGAACACAGCAACCCGTCCGAGCGCCCGGACCAGATCCGGGTCTGCCTGATAGGCCTGTGGCTCTGAATGATGCATGTCACTCACCCGCTATCACTCCCCCGGCCGCCAGCCGCGCTGCCACGCCACCAATATCACCGGCGCCCTGGGTTATCAGCAGGTCGCCATCCTGCAGGACATTGGCCAGCAGGGATTCAATTTCCCGGTTATCCTCGACAAACACCGGCTCCACCTGCCCTCGCTGACGAATACTGCGGCACAGGGCACGACCGTCCGCGCCCGGGATCGCCGGCTCGCCGGCAGAATAGACATCCATCAGCAGCAGGCCGTCCACTTCCGAAAGCACCCGGACAAAATCTTCGTACAGGTCCCGGGTACGGGTGAACCGGTGGGGCTGATACAACATCACCAGTCGCCGGTCCGGCCAGGCATCGTGGGCCGCCCGGATAACCGCCTCCACTTCCGTGGGGTGGTGACCATAGTCATCGACCAGAGTGACTGTGCCCTTCGGTATCTGGTAATCGCCGTAAACCTGGAACCGTCGTCCGACGCCGGCAAATCCGGCCAGACCGCGGCAGATCGCATCATCGGCAACACCCTCATCAGTGGCCACGGCAATGGCCGCCAGTGCATTCATTACGTTATGACGCCCCGGCATTTTCAGTTCGACCGTCAGATCGCTCCTGCCAGCCGGCCGCTTCACCACAAAGTGGGTCCGCAGACCGTCGGATGTAATATTCTCTGCCCGGTAATCCGCCTCGGAATTGTCGATGCCGTAGGTAATGATCGCCCTGGAGATCCGGGGAATAATCTCCTGAACGTAGCCGTCATCCACGCACATCACTGCCACACCGTAAAACGGCAGGTTGTGCAGGAAATCCACGAAGGTCTGCTTCAGTTTTTCGACATCACCACCGTAGGTGTCCATGTGATCGGCTTCGATGTTGGTAACCACCGAAATCACCGGCGTCAGATGCAGGAATGACGCATCACTTTCATCCGCCTCGGCCACCAGATAGCGGGAGCCACCGAGCTGGGCATTGGTTCCAGCGCTGTTGAGCTTGCCCCCAATCACAAAGGTCGGATCCAGGCCCGCTTCCCCGAGAATGGATGCGATCAGGCTCGTGGTGGTGGTCTTGCCGTGAGTGCCAGCCACTGCGATGCCGTGACGGTAGCGCATGATTTCCGCCAGCATTTCCGCCCTGGGCACGATCGGGACCCGGCGGTTGCGGGCAGCAGCGACTTCGGGATTGTCTGAAGACACTGCCGAGGAAACCACCACCACGTCGGCACTGGCGCTGTTCTCTTCCCGGTGGCCGATCTGAACCTCAATGCCCATGGCCTTCAGGCGATCGGTCACCGTGCCTTCTTTCAGGTCCGAGCCGGAGACGTCGTAGCCCTGGTTTTTGAGCACTTCGGCAATGCCACTCATGCCGGCGCCGCCGATACCCACGAAGTGGATGTGGCGAATCCGGCGCATTTCGGGCACCTGGTAGACCAGGGGCGGATTGGTTGCATCAGCCATTGGCGGCCTCCAGACAGTAATTCACGACTCTCTCCGTTGCATCGGGGCGGGCCAGCGTTCGGGCGGCCTTCGCCATATCGGTTACCCGGTTGCGGTCCCGGGCCAGGTCGCCCAGGGTTTCCGCCAGCACCGCCGGGGTCATCTTTGATTGGGGGATCAGGATGGCCGCTTTCGCCGCCACCATCTGTTGACCGTTTCTGGTCTGGTGGTCATCCACGGCGTGGGGAAATGGCACCAGGACCGCGCCGATACCCACGGCACACAACTCGGAAACGGTCAGCGCGCCGGACCGGCACAATACCAGGTCCGCCCATTGGTAGGCCTCGGCCATATCCTTGATGAACGGCTCCACGCTGGCCTCAACCCCATGTTGCTCATAGGCCTGCCGGGCAGCATCGGCGTGACGCTCACCACATTGGTGGCGGACCGTCGGCCGGTCGGTATCCGGCAACATGGCCAGGGCCTCGGGCAGTTGCTCGTTGAAAACCTGGGCACCGAGACTGCCGCCAATCACCAGCAACCGGAGCGGGCCTTCCCGGCCCGCCAGCCGTTGCTCTGGCATGGTCGTTTCGGCCAGGTCCTCCCGGACCGGGTTGCCCGTGCAACGGGTAACAACTCTGGGCCCGAAACTGCCGGGGAAGGCTTCCAGAACGGTTCCCGCAAACCTCACCAAAAGCCGGTTGGTCATGCCGGCGATGGCATTCTGTTCATGGATCACCAGCGGTGTCCTGGTCAACCAGGCCGCCACACCACCGGGACCGGTGACAAAGCCGCCCATGCCAACCACGCAGTCCGGCCGGATCTGGCGCAGGATAGTGAATGCCTCGCCCAATGCCCGCATCAGCCGGAAAGGCGCCAGCAGCAGTGCCAGCTTGCCCTTGCCGCGGAGGCCGGAAATATGAATCAGTGACAGCGGAATATCGGTTTCACCGATCAGCCTCTGCTCCATACCGCCACTGGCACCGAGCCAGTGGACCTGGTGACCGCGGGCCTCCAGTGCCCGGGCTGTCGCCAGGGCCGGGAAAACATGCCCGCCGGTGCCACCAGCCATCATCAGGAAGCGGCGTTGTTCAGTCATACACCGCCCCTCCCCGCGTTTTCGGGCCGGCCTTCTCTCGGGCCAGCTTTGCCTGATCAAGACGCTCCATCTCGACCCGGGCCAGAATACCGATGCTGACACAGGTGATCATCAGGCTGGAGCCGCCGTAGCTGACCAACGGCAAGGTCAGCCCCTTGGTGGGCAGAAGGCCGGTGCTGACGGCCATGTTGATCGCGGCCTGAAGACCGATCAGCAGGGTCAGGCCGTAGGCAAAGCAGGCACCGAAGGGCATCGCCGCTTTCTCTGCCCGGCGGGCGATCACAAATCCGGTAACCACCAGCAACGCGAAGAGGCCAAGCACCAGCAATGAGCCCAGCAGTCCGAATTCTTCGGCAATAATGGCGAAGATGAAATCAGTATGGGCCTCCGGCAGATAGAACAGTTTCTGTATCGAGTTGCCAAGGCCGACGCCGCCCCAGTCTCCGCGACCAAAGGCGATGAGAGACTGAGTCAGCTGGTAACCGCTGTCGAACTGATCCTTCCAGGGGTCGAGATAGCTGACAACCCGCTTCAGCCGGTATGGCTGGGTGACAATCAGGATAGCGCCCAGTACCACCAGAATGCCGATCAGCGGCACAAAACGGCTCAGCCGGACACCGCTCAGGAAGATCATTCCTGCCGCCGCGCTGACAAGCACCACCGTTGCGCCAAAATCCGGCTGAATCACAAGCAGCACAGAAGCCAGACCGAGAACCACCAGGGGCTTCAGAAAGCCGGGCCAGGTATTGAGCAGCTCTTCCCGGCGCCGAACAACGTAGCTGGCCAGGTACGCAATCAGGCAGAGCTTGGCCACTTCCGACACCTGAACGTTGAACAGGCCAAATGGAATCCAGCGGGTTGAGCCATTGACGGTTCGCCCCAGGGGCGTCAAAACGAGAACCAGCACCAGCAGGCCAACCCCCAGCAGCAACCAGCCGCTGCGTTCCCACCAGGCGACAGGCACGTTAACGGCGATCAGGGCCGCCACACAGCCAAGGCCCGCAAACAGGAGCTGACGAATGACATAGTGATAGCTGTTTCCCATCGTAGCCGCGGCCATATCCATGGAGGCGGAGGAAATCATCACGACCCCGATGACCAGCAGGGCCAGGGAACTGATTACCAGCATGGGTAGTGGCTGGATTTCTCCAAGCCACTGATTCCGGTTCGGCAGTGAGAGATCTGCGTGCATCACAGGCCCTCCACCAATGAACGGAACTGATCACCACGATCCAGATAGTCGCGGAACATATCGAAACTGGCGCAGGCCGGAGACAGCAACACCCGATCTCCCGGAAGCGCCAGTTCAGCCGAGCGGCAGACCGCATCAGCCAGGCTCTCCGACAAATAAACCGGAATTCCGGTACCGAGAACATCGGCAATGGCCGGGGCATCACGCCCGATCAGCACAACCGCCCGGCAATGCAGGGCAATGGGCGCTTCCAGCGCGGTAAAATCCGCGCCCTTGCCGTCACCGCCGGCGACCAGGACAAGCTTGCCATTTTCCGGGGCGAGGCTCTCAATCGCCGCCACTGTGGCGCCAACATTGGTGCCTTTGGAGTCATTGATAAAGTCCACATCGCCAAGCCGGCGAACAAATTCACACCGGTGCGGCAAGCCCCGAAACTCCCGGGCCACCTTCAGCATCCCATCCATCGGCAATCCCGCCGCATGCCCCAGGGCCAACGCCGCCATCACGTTGCTCACGTTGTGGTGTCCCATCAGCTTCAGTTCGCTGGTCAGCAGTAGGTTATCAAAACCGAAGGTAATCCAGGTGCCTGCGTCGTCATCCCGGGTACTGAACGTTTCCGGGTTAACCCGGTAAAAGCCGAAACACAGGAAGCGAAGGGTGTCCCGCGCCATCGGCGTACTCAGGGCATCGTCCAGATTGACGATCGCATTCCTGCAGCCCCGGAAGATTCGCTGCTTGGCCTGGAAATAGGCCATCTTGTTCGGATAGCGGTCCATGTGGTCATCGCTGACATTCAGTACTGTGGCGGCAAGAGCGTTCAGCTCTTCGGTGGTTTCCAGCTGGAAGCTGGACAACTCCAGCACATATAGGTCGGCTCCCTGACCCAGCAGGTCCAGGGCGGGCGTGCCGATATTTCCGCCAACGGCCACCTTGCGCCCCGCCGCCCTGGCCATTTCACCGACGAGGGTGGTCACCGTGGTTTTACCGTTCGAACCGGTAATGGCAATGATCGGGGCATCCGCAGCCTCGGCAAACAGGTCAATGTCACCCCTTATGCGAGCGCCCTGCCTGGCAGCACCAGCAATTGCAGGCTCAGCCACATTGATGCCCGGGCTGACCACCAGCTCGTTGAAACCGGCAAACAGTTCCGTATCGAATCGGCCCAGGTGCACTGGAATATCCGGCCATTCCGTGCGCAGCTCGTCCAGTCCGGGCGGCTCTGCACGACTGTCGGCAACCGTTATGTCCCGTCCTTGCGCAGACAGATAGCGCACGCAGGAAAGCCCGGTTTTACCGAGCCCTACGACCAATGTGCGACGATCCGAAACAATGACACTCATAACTGCTGCGTTTTCCTATCTCAGTTTCAGACTGGCAATGCCAATCAGGACCAGAACAACGGTGATAACCCAGAACCGGACAATAACCCGCGGCTCGGGCCAGCCTTTGAGTTCAAAATGATGGTGCAAGGGCGCCATGCGGAAGATCCTGCGACCGGTCAGACGGAACGAAGCCACCTGCAGGATCACCGAGATCGTCTCCATAACAAAGACACCGCCCATGATAAACAGCACGATTTCCTGCCGGACGATAACCGCCACCACACCCAGGGCAGCACCAAGGGCAAGAGCACCGACATCGCCCATGAACACCTGGGCCGGGTAGGTGTTGAACCAGAGAAATCCGAGGCCCGCGCCCACCAGCGCGCCGCAGAACACGATGAGCTCCCCGGTACCGGGCAAATGGGGAATCAACAGGTAGTTGGCAAACTGGGCGTGCCCGGACAGGTAGGCGAAAATACCAAGGGCACCGGCCACCATGACCGTTGGCATGATAGCCAGACCATCCAGCCCGTCCGTAAGATTGACGGCGTTGCTGCTCCCAACAATCACGAAGTAGCTGAGCAGAATGAAGAACACCGGCCCCAGAGTCAGCGACACCTGTTTGACAAAAGGCACGTACAGGGAAGTTTCCTGGGGCAGTGCGGAACTGAAGTAGAGTGCTACCGCAGCGCTCGCACCAATCACGGACTGCCAGAAGTACTTCCAGCGGGCCGGCAGGCCGCGCGGATTGCGCTCCACCACCTTGCGATAGTCATCAATCCAGCCGATGGCACCGAACAGCAGGGTTACCAGAATGGTGACCCAGACATAACGGTTGCCAAGGTCCGCCCACAACAGGGTACTGATGCCGATTGCCACCAGGATCAGCGCGCCACCCATGGTGGGCGTGCCCGCCTTGCTGAGGTGGGTTTGCGGACCATCGTCCCGCACGGCCTGGCCAATCTGGTACTGGCTGAGCTTGCGGATCATCACCGGCCCGATAATCAGCGAAATCAGCAGAGCCGTGAGTGTTCCCAGGATGCCGCGCAGGGTCAGATACTGAAACACCGTCAGCGCGGAAAAGTATTGTGATAGGACCTCTGTCAGCCAGAGCAGCATGAGTTATTCACCTTTTCTTTAATTCCCTCCACCACGCGCTCCATGGCAGAACTTCGAGAACCCTTGACCAGCACTGTCAATGGCGTGTTTTTGTCTCCAATAACCGATTCAACGGCCTGCTCATGGCTCAGCCCAAGCTCAGCGGACTCTCCAAACCCGTCGGCATAATCTTCACAACCCGGCCCCACGGTGATCAGTCGGTCGATGCCGTGCTCCCTGGCACAGGCTCCGACTTCCCGGTGCAATGCCCTTGTCTCGGCGCCAAGCTCTGCCATGGCACCAAGTACCGCAATTCTCTGACCCTCGCGCCCGGCCAGAACCCCGAGCGCGGCTTTCATGGAAGACGGATTGGCGTTGTAACTGTCGTCAATCAACGTGAGTTCCGGCGACAGTTTCACGACCTGGAGCCGCCCCTTCACCGACGCAACACTGGCCAGCCCGTCAACAATCGCCTGATCACTGGCACCCAGCTCGCGGGTGGCAGCAATGGCAAGCAGCATATTGGTGATGTTGTGATCACCCTCCAGTCCCAGTGTTACCCGGCACTGCCAGCCACCCGGGCCGCTCGCCTGAATGATTCTGGATCCGGCGTCCTGGCTCACGACAACCGCGTGATAATCTGCCTCGGCACCGAGACGGCTGACTCCGACCACACGGCGGGCTCCGGCACGCTTTTGCCACTGCCCGAAAGCCGGGTCGTCGCGGTTGAGCACCATCAGCCCGTCTGCCGCCACGCCATCAATAATTTCGCCCTTGGCCAGGACAATATTCTCGTAGCTGCCAAACCCTTCCAGATGGGCCTCGCCTGCATTCGTGAGAATAGCGACGCGGGGCTTCGCCAGGGCAACGGTATGGGCAATTTCACCCAGCCCGCTGGCACCCAGTTCAATTACGCCATACTGGTGTTCCGGCGACAGACCGAACAGTGTCAGTGGCACACCGATGTGGTTGTTCAGATTGCCCCGGGTAGCCAGTGTCGGCCCCATCTGAGAGAGAATGGCGGCGCACATTTCCTTGACAGTTGTCTTACCGCTACTACCGGTGATCGCAAGAATGCCGGCCTTGCTTTCTTCACGGTTGCCCTCTGCGAGCCGGGCCAGCGCCTCCAGCGTGTCGCCTACCACCAACTGGGGCAGGTCAACACTGCCGTCAGGCGTATCGACCACCAGGCCAACTGCGCCCTTGTCCATTGCCTGTTGCAGGAAACGGTGGCCATCAAAATTTTCGCCTCGCAGGGCCACGAACAGCTGCCCTTGCTCCAGGGTACGGGTATCGGTGGAAACCCCGCTGAAGCTCGCTGACGCGAGGTCGCTCGACGTGCACTCGGCCCCGAGCCAGCTCTTGGCTTCCGCCAGCGAAAAGGCGCGCATCATGCCACACCCCCATTGAGTTTCAAGATGTGGCGAACCTGCTCGGCATCGCTGAACGGGTATTTCTGGCCGGCGATTTCCTGGTAAGCCTCGTGCCCCTTTCCTGCAATCAGAACGAGGTCGTTCGGAGTGGCCGAACGGATCGCCGACTGGATGGCTTCAGCCCGGTCGTGAATAACAGACACCTGGGCCGAATCCGAGAATCCGGCAAGAATATCCTGTGCAATCGCCCGGGGATCCTCGCTGCGGGGATTGTCATCGGTAACCACCACACGGTCTGCAAGCTTCTCGGCTTCCCGGGCCATTTCCGGACGCTTGCCGGAATCGCGGTCGCCGCCACAGCCGAAAACGCAGATCAGATCGCCGGCAACATGGGGGCGAAGTGCTGTAAGGGCATTGGCCAGGGCGTCCGGAGTATGGGCGTAATCGACCACGACTCTGACACCATTGGCACCACCGAACCTTTCGAGTCTGCCCGGCGGGGCAACCAGACGACCAGCAGCCTGCTGGACCCGCTCAACCGGAACCCCGAGGGTCAGAGCGGTGGCCATCGCGGCCAGCACATTGCTGACGTTGAAGCTGCCCATCAGGGGCACGGAAACAGAAAACCGGCCCCATTCCCCATCAACATCGGCGTCGAAACCTTCATCGGTTGGCCGGAATTCGCGCAACCAGAGTTCCGTCTGGGCCTCGTGAAGGCTGTAGCGGACGCGATCACACTTACCCTCGAGCTGTTCGAAGAGCTGCCTGCCGAAGGGGTCGTCAAAATTGATCACGGAGAAGTGCAGTTCCTCACGCTCAAACAACCGGGCTTTGGCTGCGCCATAGGCCTCCATCGACCCGTGGTAATCCAGATGATCACGGGTCAGATTGGTAAACACGGCACCGGTCATGGTGAGATTATCCACCCGCCCCTGATCCAGGGCATGGGAGGAGACTTCCATGACCGCGGCGCGCCCGTCCTGCTTCAGGATCCGGGACAGTACCCGGTTGACCTGAACCGCATCCGGTGTGGTGTGGGTCGCCGGCTGAAGTGCACCGGGCATACCGTATCCGAGAGTACCGAGAACGCCGCAGGGCGTACCGGTTTCTTTCAGTAACTGAGCCACGTACTGGCACACCGACGTCTTGCCATTGGTTCCAGTCACCCCGATCAATCGGAGGCGCTGGGACGGATGCTCGAAGAACCGATCTGCAATCCTGCCCACCAGGCCACGAAGACCGGCCACCGGAACCAGGAGGGCGCCGTGCCGCTCAGAACATTCACCAGCTTGCCCGGATTCCAGGAGGATGACCGTGGCGCCCGACTTGATCGCCGCATCGACATAGTGATCCGCGGGTGTTTTTGCCCCGGAAAGCGCAATGAAGGCATCACCGGAAACTACGTCCCGGCTGTCCGTCTTCAGTCCATGGATAGTCACGTCAAATACCGACGGAACCGCCACGATACCTTGCAACAAAGTGCTGAGAGATGTGATGCACATAGGCTTATCCTCGCTCCCCGGTTGCCGGAGAAGCAGCTTTTGCCTTCCCCACTTCCAGTTCAGGCTTCACATTCAGCAGTCGCAATGCGTCACTCATCACCCTGGCGAACACCGGTGCGGCGACCTCCCCACCGTAGTATTCACCGGACTGCGGCGCATCAACGGCCACAACCGTAACCAGCCTCGGATTATCAATCGGGGCCATACCCGCAAAAATGGCCTTATACTGGCTGTCTTCATAACCCTGATTGCCAACCAGGTGAACCGTTCCCGTCTTGCCCCCGGCCGAGTAGAATCCCGGCTGGGCCCGCTTGCCCGTGCCCCGGGAAACCACCTGGCGGAGCATATTGCGGATCTCGTAGGTGACTTTTTCGGACAGCACTCGATGCCCTGCGGGCGTCTCTTCCTGTTTAATCAGGCTCAGCGGGTAACGCACCCCACCATTGGCGATCACCATGTAAGCCTGTGCCAGCTGCAGAGCATTTACGCTCATACCATAGCCGTAGGACAGGGTGGCCTCCTCAACCGGGCGCCACTTCGGCGGCGCCGGCAGAACCCCGACCGCCTCCCCGGGAAATCCGATCCCGGTTGGCTGACCTAGCCCGAGCCGCGCATAAAGATCCCGGATAACATCGCCGCCGAGATCCGTGGCAATCTTGCTGATGCCGACGTTACTGGATTTGACAATAATGTCAGTGGTATCGATCAGGCCATAGTTGCGATGATCGCGAATGGTAAAACGGCCAAAGCGCCGGTACCCCGGATTGGTATCGATGGTACTGTTCACTGAATACTTGCCAGACTCCAGTGCCGCCGCCATGGTTATCGGCTTCATGGTTGAGCCGGGCTCAAACAGATCGGTGATCGCCTTGTTTCTCAGGTTTTCCGCGGCCAGCTGGCTGCGGTCGTTGGGGTTATAGGATCCCTGGTTCACCATCGCCAGAACCTCACCGGTATCCACATCAAGCATCACCAGCGTGCCGCCTCGGGCATCATGGGCGGCAACCACTGCCTTGAGCTCCCGGTAGGCCAGGTACTGCAGGCGCAGATCAATACTGAGCGCAAGATCCTGGCCAGGACTGGCATCCCGGATCAGGGTCAGATCCTTGATGGTACGCCCGCGGTTATCCTTCAGGACCCGCTTTCGACCAGACTGCCCCGATAACCACTGGTTGTAGGCAAGCTCAATACCCTCCTGGCCGCGCTCATCGATGTTGGTAAAGCCGACCACATGAGCAGTCACCTCGCCGGCTGGATAATAGCGCTGATATTCCTGGCGCGAGTATATTCCTTCAATATCCAGAGCCAGTGCCTGCCGGGCAAGGTCTGGCTGAACCTTACGGCGCAGGTAGATAAATTCGCGACCGGAATAGTCTTTCAGCCGATCACGCAGAGACGCCTCATTAATGTCGAGCACCCGGGCCAGATTGGCCAGCCGCGGCCCGGAAGGATCGGTTTCCGAGGGATTGGCCCAGATAGTCTGTACCGGCGTGCTGACCGCCAGGGGCTCGCCATACCGGTCGGTTATTACGCCACGATGGGCGTCAATGGTCTCAACCCGGATGGTCCGGACGTCACCCTGTTTGCGGAGAAACTCGTTGTCGACCACGTGCAGGTCGACCAGACGCCAGCCCAGGACTGCGACGACCAGGAGAAAAAGACCCAGCACAGAGCCGAAACGCCAGGCTGCAAGCCCGGACGCCAAACGCTGCCCCCATGTTGTCTTCTTTCCCTGATCGGACACGTCGATCACCCTGAACGTTGTTGTTATCGTCGATTACTGGCCGGCAACCGGAGACATCAGGGGCACCAGGACAATATCCTGACGTCCCGGAACCACCATGTTGAAGCGCTCCGCAGCCAGGTTCTCTACCCGGCCATGCGCACTCAGAGCACTTTGTTCAAGCAACAGCTGGCTCCACTCACTCTGATAACGATCCCGCTCCGCCTGAAGCTGGGACAAGGTGTTGAACAGCTCCCGGTTTTCATGAGCACTGACGACCACACCGATGGAGGAAGCCACCAGCAGCGCCACCAGACCAAGAGAAACCAGCACCCTGCCTTGCCGGGTGGCATCGAAAACCTGCCTTGAGATCCGGACAGCCGTTGCAACGCCGTCCCGAACCTTCTGTTTGTTGAGCTTTGCCGTCTTTACTGGCTCTTCAATGGCTACGGCACCCATGATTACGCGCTCCCCTGCGACTTCTTTCTGATATCAGTGCGTTCCAGCACCCGCATGACTGCGCTGCGGGCACGTACGTTACCGCTAACTTCCTCGGCCCCGGCTTTACTGGCCTTGCCAACCAGCCGGAAGTCCGATGCTTCCTGATCGGCGGTCACCGGCACGCCCTTGGGCAGTTGGGGTCCGCGAGCCAGATCTCTCATAAAGCGCTTGACCAGCCGGTCTTCCAGCGAATGGAAGCTTATAACCACCAGGCGCCCGCCGGGGGCGAGGCAATCAACTGCCGCCTGCAGGCCCGCTTCCAGATCCTCGAGCTCCCGGTTGATATAGATCCGGATCGCCTGAAACGTCCGGGTGGCCGGGTGCTTGTGCTTTTCTTTTTTGGGTACCGCCTCACTGACCAGTTCCGCCAGCTGGCGGGTCGTTTCAACCGGCGCCTCCTGCCGACGCTCGACCAGCAGCCGCGCAATCCGGCGCGAGAAACGCTCTTCGCCATACCGGAAGATCACGTTTGCAATGTCAGCTTCCTCTGCGGTTGCCAGCCATTCCGCCGCGCTGGGTGACTGTTCGGTATTCATACGCATATCCAGTGGACCATCGCGCATGAAGCTGAATCCCCGGGAGGCGTCGTCAAGCTGGGGCGATGAGACACCGAGATCCAGCAACACCCCATTCACCGACTTCCAGCCCTGCCCGGTTACCGCCGATTCCAGATCGGCAAAGGAACCGTGAAAATAGTGAAAGCGACCATCCTGCGCCGCCAGCTCTCTGGCCGAACTGATCGCCTCGGGGTCCTTGTCGATGCCCAGCAGCTGCCCGCTCTCTCCAAGCTGCCCAAGAACGAGACGGCTATGGCCACCCCGGCCAAAGGTGCCATCCACGTAGTATCCATCGGGGTCGTTGACCAGTAAGTCGACCGCCGAATCCAGAAGGACCGAACGATGGGCGTATGCCGCTCCGGCCTCCTGACTGCGATCGGAGGTCATAGTGACAATGCCTCCATCTCAGGCGGCATTTCATCGTCATCGGAGGATTCATCAAGCCAGGCAAACCAGCGCTCTTCACTCCAGAGCTCGAATTTCTTGCCCTGCCCGATCAGCATCAGTTTTTTCTCCAGATGGGCGTAGCTTCTCAAGGTGGGCGGAATCAGAATTCGCCCTGCCGAATCCAGCTCCATGGGGGCTGCATTACCGAGGATCAGACGCTGCAGGCGGCGAGCGGCCTTATTCATATTGGGAAGCGCCTCAATCTTGGGCCTCAGAATTTCCCACTCGGGCTCCGGATAAACCAGCAGGCAGCGCTCTTCGTCGGCATTCGCCGTCAATACAATGCGCCCACCACAGGCCTGCGCGAGCTGCTCGCGCACCTTGGCGGGGATCGCCAGGCGACCCTTCGCATCCATATTGATGGCATGACTGCCGAGAAAATTGCTCATTCACACTGTCTCTGGGCGCTGAAATCCACAAAAAACCACTAGAAACCACTTTTTCCCACTTCCGCACACTATAGAAACACGCAATACACAATGCAAGCGCCGCAAACAGCGCCACACGCAGGAAAGTTCCTTTTATGACAAGAGGTTACGGAGCCGGGCTCAATAAAATGATGAGATTACGGAAAAGAAAAGAAGAAAAATCAAACACCTGCAAAAAAGTCTGAAGAAGACAAGTGAGGTTTAAGATTTTTTGGCTATAAAAGATGTCTGCTGAGAATGACAGACTTCACGTGAAGGGAATAAAAAAAGCGAGCTCGCCGATAAGCCGGGTTCTGTCTTGGACAGTCATTCATCTAGGGCCTGCGTCACCACAGGCCTCAAGCAACCTACCCGAATCCAGCGCGGGCCACGCCATTGGATTCCTATTTGGTCTTGCTCCAGGTGGGGTTTACCATCGCCGTGGACTGTTGCCAGCCACGCGGTGCGCTCTTACCGCACCGTTTCACCCTTACCGGCGCCCGAAGGCGCTTAGGCGGTCTGCTTTCTGTTGCACTTTCCGTCGGCTCGCGCCGCCCAGGCGTTACCTGGCACCTTGCCCTGTGGAGCCCGGACTTTCCTCCCCCGGCACAAAACCGGCGGCGACTGTCTGGCGAGCTCGGGCGAGACAATACTCCTGCGCCCATAGCCTTGCAAGAGGAACTGCCCCGGTATTCAGCTATCCTTCAGTGCCAGGGCCCGCTGGTAAAGCTCATTTTTCGGTAGCCCGGTCAGCTCGGCCGCCATCTTTGCCACCATCTTGACCGGCAATTCCGCCAACAGCACCTTCAGCACCCGATCAACCTCCAGAGTCGCCGCATCGCGCCTGCCTGCCTGGGGCTCGGCACCGCGGAGCATCACCACAAACTCGCCACGGGTGCCGTGGGGATCCTGCTCCAGCACTGCCAGAACCTCACTCACCGAACCTGAATAGAAGGTTTCGAAGGTCTTAGTAAGTTCCCGGCCAAGCACCATTTCCCGCTCTGGCCCAAGCACCTCAGAAATATCCCGCACGGATTCCAGGATTCGATGCGGAGATTCATAAAATACCAGCGTTGCCACTTCCTCCTTGAGAGATTCCAGACTGGCCTGGCGACCGGAACGTTTTGCCGGCAGGAACCCGACAAACAAAAACCGGTCCGTGGGCAAGCCGGCGGCACTCAGCGCGGCCACCAGGGCGCAAGCCCCCGGAATGGGGCTGACCCGATAGCCTGCCGCTCGGGCCTCGCGGACCAGTACATAACCGGGGTCGGAAATCAGCGGGGTACCAGCATCGGAAACCAGTGCCACGTCCCGCCCCGCCTCGAGCTCAGCCAGCAATCCAGCAGCCCGGTCTTTTTCATTATGATCGTGCAGCGCAATCAGCTTTTTCTGAATCCCGAGATGGCTCAGCAATCGGCCGCTGTAGCGGGTATCCTCGGCAGCAACCACATCAACACTGCCGAGCACCCGAATGGCGCGGGGCGACAGGTCATCAAGGTTGCCGATGGGGGTCGCCACAATAAAGAGGGTCCCGCCGGCACCGCTTTTCCGGTGCGCCGAAGCGGAAGAATCACTGGTCTCGTTTTTCAAGTTTGCTGCCTCATTGATACCACTGTCCGGACCGTGACAGTTACGTCATGTGAATTGACCCCGGAGCTGTTAAACTTGCCACCGTTAGCCTGGCGCCACAAGCCCAATAATCCGGAGTATTTCGAGCTTGCCATGATAAAGATCCGCATCCATCAACGAGCCCTTGCCAGCGTTTTGGCCGCGACGCTTTTCTCCGTCGGTTGTGCCAGTGTCAATCTTGAGTCACACGTTGCCCAATCCGCCAGTCAGGCCCTTGAACTGGCAAGCCAGGAAGACGACCTCAAGACAGCACAGAGTTACCTGCTCAGGATTGCCAGCCGATTCCAGGATCAGGGCGACCATGCCGCAGCCCGAACGCTACTGCAAAGCCGGAGACTTGCGCAACCCGCACCGGGGCTTGAGAACCAGAAGCGGCTCCTGGCCATGGCGAGTGCAACGGCGCTTGACGATCAGGCCTGGGCGAAAGACCTGGCCAGTACAATGT
>Ga0247720_100149_pt1 | contig 33175 bp, 29 predicted proteins | sample MSEWel2015_12_15_FD_189078 | JGI IMG/M metagenome (GOLD analysis project Ga0247720, IMG submission 189078) | Subsurface sediment microbial communities from gas well in West Virginia, United States - MSEEL Well Study Marcellus 3H_2015_12_15 | ecosystem: Environmental > Terrestrial > Deep... | reverse complement strand
AGAACGCCGGAGAGGTGATCGCGGTGGTCAATGATGCCGCACCTCAGGGCCGATTTGCCAATGTTGATGTCGATGCGCTCAAGTTGCCCCAGGTGGAACTGGAGCTTGATGACCCGGTTCTGCTGACCAGCCAAACCATATTCGCCGAACCCTCCAACCAGGGAACCTTGCCGACACTTCGCTCTGGCCTGCAGATCTCTGCAGAACTGAACTTCGATTACACCGAGGGTGGCCGCCTGCTTGCCGTTTCGGCCAATGGCTGTCTTGCGCCATCCATGCCGGAGCTGGCCAGGCTTGTGCGTGTAAACGGCTACATGGCCAACCTCGAAACCCAGTGGCTGCCGGCGGTTGCGCTCTCGGAGCAGAGCCGGCTCAACTATGAGGATGACGGTGCCGATGAACGCCTGCTCTTTGACTGGGGCAACCAGCGAATCTATTTCGAGACCAGCACGACCTGCCACCAGCACGCTGGCATTGCGCCGGGGTCAAGCGAGCTGGCGGGCAACCCTGAAATTGAATATCACTGGACAAAAGACGGCGGCGTAATGGTGGAGCTTGTTGCGGAATATGCCAGCGGCGTTACCCGCACGCTCGTTCCGCAAACCGCCAATGCGTCCCAGGTATTCCCCGGCTATCGGATTCTCGAGGAGGGTGTCGAAAAAGAAGCTGTGACCCTCACGTCCGATATTGCGAACTGCACTGCCCAGGATGAGGCAGTGGGGGCGAACCTGGTCGTTACGGGCTATCAGAGCTACGAATTTGCCGGTTATGAGCCACAGCCGGCCGGTTTCACTGATCTGCTCCTTGAATTCGACACCCGGACTTTTTCAGATTCCAAACACTCGAATCGGCGCCTGTTGCGCTACGGATTTCTGGACCCGGCACTCTCCGACCTGGATTGGGTGACTGGTGATGGCAGTTTCGAGTGGTTGATGACCTACCCGGTGGCAGATGCCCCCGGTTTTGTGGCGAGCCAGCCCAATCTTATCCGCAATGCGTTTTTGAAGCGTTACAACAGCGTCGTAGACTGCGGTCGGGAAGTGGAGGAATTACCGTCGTCGGCCTACGCACAGGTGGAATACAGCTACCAGCGGTTGTCTGAGTATCTGGTGGATTCGCTGGAATAGGATGCCGCCGTGAGTCTGAATGCCGGGCGTGCCAAGCGCGAGCACGGCTGTGTACTAAGATGCGGGGCAGTTGATCCAATACAAAAAAGGAGAATGAGCCGGTTGGCTGATTTGCCATTTCCTGGGGAAGGAAATGGTGCCGAGGAGAGGACTTGAACCTCCACGGGGTTGCCCCCACTAGCACCTGAAGCTAGCGTGTCTACCAATTTCACCACCTCGGCAGGTGATTTGCAGAACGTTAGCTTGTTGAAAACTAGACGTTTCTGCCAGCGTTGAGGTGTGTCCCTCAACCGATGGCGCGTACTTTAATAATTCCGGCCGGGGCTGTCAAACGTTTTTTTGCAAAAAGAATGGCAGGTATTTGTGCCTATTCCGGGCACGTTGATAGGCAGAACCTACATCCCAACGTTATACTCCATTGCAAATGAATTCAGACTGTGCCGTGGTGGCACAGCAGTTAAAGCAAGGATCCGAATGGTTTCCAGGAAGAAAAACGACCGGGATCCTCACGCCAGCCGTGAGGCCGAAAAATACGATAACCCTATTCAAAGCCGGGAATTTATCCTCTCGCATCTGAAAGAGCGCGGGGCTCCCGCAACGCATGAAACATTGTGTTCCGAGCTTGGCCAGTCTTCGGAGGAGGGCATTGAGGCCCTGCGCCGGCGCTTGATTGCCATGTGCCGGGACGGGCAGCTGATCTGCAACCGTCGTGGCGCCTACCTCCCTATTGAAGAAGCCGATCTGGTGACCGGTCGGGTGATCGGCCACAAGGATGGCTTTGGCTTTCTGGTGCCGGACGACGGTGGCTCTGATCTGTTTCTCACCGCCCGCCAGATGCGCCAGGTGTTTCATGGTGATCGCGTGGCTGCACGGGTTGATCGTATTGATGATCGCGGCCGGCGTGAGGGTGTGATCGTCGAAGTGCTGGAGTACCGGACCAGCCAGACGGTGGGGCGGCTCTTCCAGGAGAGTGGCATCAGCTTCGTTGTTCCGGAAAACGCCCGGATCAACCACGAAGTGCTGATTCCCCAGGAGAATTGCGGCAATGCCCGCCACGGCCAGTATGTTGTGGTGGATATAGTCCGTCAGCCCACCGTGCGCACCCAGCCATTGGGTAAGGTGGTCGAGGTCCTCGGCGAGCACATGGCGCCGGGAATGGAAATCGATGTTGCCATCCGTTCCTACGACATTCCCCATAGCTGGCCGCCCGCTGTCGGCGAGCAGACCGCGGAAATTCCGGAAGAGGTCACAGAAAAAGACAAGGCCAACCGGAAGGATATCCGGAATCTCCGATTGGTGACCATCGATGACGAAACAGCCCGCGATTTCGATGATGCTGTCTATTGCGAGCCAAGGCCCCGTGGCGGCTATCGCCTGCTGGTTGCGATCGCCGATGTTTCTCACTATGTACGGCCGGGTACACCGCTGGATGAAGAGGCGGTCAATCGAAGTACTTCAGTCTATTTTCCGGATCATGTGGTGCCGATGCTGCCGGAAAAGCTGTCCAATGGCCTTTGCTCGCTGAATCCGGGCGTGGATCGCCTGTGCATGGTGGCCGATATGACCATCAGCGCCGCGGGTAACATCAGTAGCTACAATTTCTATCAGGCGGTGATGTTCAGTCATGCGCGGCTTACCTACAACAAGGTAAGCACCATGCTGGAGCATCCGGACACCGAGCAGGGTTACAAGCTGTGTGAGCAATACGCCAATGTCCTGCCGCAGTTACACAATCTCTATGGGCTCTATCAGTTGCTGCGCAAGGCCCGTACCGAGCGTGGCGCGATCGATTTCGAAACCACCGAAACCAAGATTGTTTTTGACGCCGACCGGAAGATAGAAGAGATCGTGCCGGTGCAACGCAACGATGCCCACAAGATCATCGAGGAGTGCATGCTGTGCGCGAACGTTGCGACAGCGCGATTCCTGAAAAAGCACAAGCTCCCGGCACTGTACCGAGTGCATGATGGCCCTTCAGAAGAGCGGCTCAATGCGGTTCGGCTGTTCCTGGGTGAGCTGGGCCTGCAATTGGGTGGTGGTGATAACCCCACATCTGCGGACTACCAGGAGCTGCTGAACAGTATCAAGGACCGCTCGGATGCCAATGTGATCCAGACGGTGATGCTGCGTTCGCTCAGCCAGGCCGTCTACAGTCCGGAAGAGGGTGGCCATTTTGGTCTTGGTTATGCGGGTTATGCCCACTTCACGTCGCCGATCCGGCGTTATCCGGATCTGATCAATCACCGGGCCATTAAATCGGTTATCCACGGGGGGCAGGCTTCCAAGGATGTTGTTGCGCCTCCGAAACCGGATCCCGAGCTTGCCGAGTATCCTTACGATATGGCCCGGATGGAGCAGTTGGGTGAGCACACCTCGATGGCCGAACGGCGTGCCGACGATGCCACCCGGGATGTCATGGCCTGGCTGAAGTGTGAGTACCTGAGTGATCATGTCGGTGAGGAATACGACGGCGTCATCGCTTCGGTGGTGCCCTTCGGCTTCTTTGTTGAGCTATCGGGAGTCTACATAGAGGGGTTGGTGCACGTGTCGTCCCTGAGCGGCGACTTCTTCCACCATGATTCCGCCAAGCATCGCCTTATTGGCGAGCGTACGGCAATGAGTTTCCGGCTTGGTGATGAGGTCCGGGTGAAGGTCGTTCGGGTCGGCATGGAAGACCGGAAGATAGATCTGGAACTGATCAGCGAGCCGGTGCATCGACAGGCGGATCGCGACGCGCTCAAGGTCCCTGATAAAGGGGAGCGAGGCAAGGGGAAGCGTGGTCCCGGCAAAGGTGGTAAACCCTCCGGCAGAACCAGGCCTGGCCAGAAAGGTGCGTCAGCCGGCGAGTCTGGCCCGAAGCGCCCGAGGAAACGCCCGGCGTCTCAGGAAAAGGCAGGCCCCGAGGCCTTTGATGACGATGAAACGCCTTCTGCCAGGGATGAGCTGGTTGCCCGGGCTGCGAAACTCGCCCTGAAGAAAGGTAAGAAGAGTGGTGGCGCGGGCAAAGACGATAAAAAAGCCAAGCCGCGAAAATCCGGCAAGTAACAGGAAGAGTAAACAGTGTCCGGAGAATTTGTGTTTGGCTGGCACGCGGTTGAAGCCGTTCTCAAGCGTGAGCCTGAACGATTGCAGCAGGTCTGGATTCAGACCGGCAGGCAGGACAAGCGGGTCAAGAGCATTACGGATGCGCTGGATACGCAGGGCGTGCGCTGGAAAGTGGTGCACCGCAGGGAGCTTGACGAGCGGGTTTCCGGGGTGCATCAGGGTATTGTGGCGGCGGTCAGTGAAAGCCGCGAATGGACGGAAGATGACCTGCTGGCGCAGCTGGCGGGCAGTGACAAGCCACCGTTTCTTCTGGTGCTTGACGGAGTAACTGATCCCCACAATCTGGGTGCCTGCATGCGCACAGCCGACGCCGTGGGTATCCAGGCGGTGATCGTGCCGAAAGACAAGTCCGCATCACTCACGCCGGTGGCCCGCAAGGTGGCCTGCGGTGCGGCAGAGACGGTGCCGTTCGTTCGGGTGACCAATCTTGCACGCTTCCTTCGGAGCCTCCAGGATCTTGGGGTCTGGCTGATCGGCACCGCCGGCGAATCCGATGCGACGCTCTACCAGGCGGACTTCAAGGGGCCGGTGGCGCTGGTGATGGGGGCTGAAGGCAAGGGCATGCGGCGATTGACCCGGGAGCACTGCGATCAGCTGATCAACATTCCCATGCTGGGCCATGTGGATAGCCTCAATGTATCGGTGGCTACGGGTGTTTGCCTATACGAAGCCCTGCGCCAGCGGCTTGGTTAACCCTTGCACACAGGGGCCTGGCCGCCTAGAATACGTGACCCCTTTTCCAAGGGGCGGGTTGGTATTGCCTGAATGATGGCGATGCGAAACCTGGCTTTTGATCAAGCCTTTCTTGCAAAGCCTTATTGATAAAGCAAAAAGAAACCGGCAGCCCAGGCTGTCAACTCCTTGCTTTCATGTTTGCCGGTCGCGAATTTTGCAATCTGACTGGTAAAAAGGAAGCTGTTTAAACCGTAGGGAGAACTCATGCGTCACTACGAAATCGTATTTATGGTACATCCGGATCAGAGCGAGCAGGTGCCCGCGATGATCGAGCGTTATACCAGCGTCATCACTGAAGATGGCGGCAAGGTACATCGCCTGGAAGATTGGGGCCGTCGCCACCTGGCTTACCCGATCAACAAGATTCACAAGGCTCACTACGTGCTGATGAACGTTGAATGTTCACAGGCAGCGATGGACGAGCTGACTCACAACTTCCGTTTCAACGATGCCATCATCCGCGACATGATCCTGCGCCGCGATGGTGCTGATACGGACCTGTCCCCGATGAAAGCTTCCGAGTCCCGTGAAGACCGTCGTGGCGGCGATGATCGTCCGCGTCGTTCAGCCGAATCTGACGAGCCACGTCAGCGTGCTGAAACCCAGGACGAAGAAGAGTAAAACCATCACCGGAGTTGAGGAGTTAAGTTATGGCTCGTTTTTTCAGACGTCGTAAGTTCTGCCGCTTCACGGCAGAGGGTGTCAAGGAGATCGATTACAAGGATCTGGACACCCTGAAAGGCTACATCACTGAAACCGGCAAAATCGTGCCCAGCCGCATTACCGGCACCAAAGCACGTTATCAGCGTCAGCTGGCTACCGCTATCAAGCGTGCCCGCTACCTGGCACTGCTGCCGTACTCGGACAGCCACGATAACTAAGTAACAGAAACACAGGACTTGGGACCATGCGTGCACTTGCACAGTATGTAATGCGCGGTCCCCTGCAGGCCGGCGGGGTAGCGGCAGTCACGACTGCCGTCCCCTTGCTGTTCTGGATTGGCGCAGCGGTTGTCGGCCTGGTGATTCTCAGGCTCGGCATCAGGCAGGGGCTCAATATCGGGCTCTGGGCATTACTGCCGGCACTCGGCTGGAGCATTTTCGGGCAAGACCCGACGGCTCTGGCGGTATTGCTGCAGGTGATGCTGATGGCAGCGCTTATCCGGAGTACGCAATCCTGGGAGAAGGCCCTTCTCGGAGGGAGTTTTCTGGGGATCGTGACCGGCCTGATGTTGCCCTTGATCTACCCGGGTTTGCTGGACCAGCTGGTTCAGGCCGGGGTGAGTTTTTACCAACAGTACAACGCCGAAATCGCCAAGAGTCTCGGTGATGACCTTGAGCGGGTTATCCGGGACACCATGAACGCAAGCATGGCAGGCACTTACCTGGCAACGGGGGTGGGCATGACCATGCTGGCGCGGTCCTGGCAGGCGGGGCTTTATAACCCCGGCGGATTCCGCAAGGAATTCCACAGCCTGAGGCTGTCACCGCCGATAGCGGTATTGTTCGCGGTGACCATGGTGGTCGGTCCGTTTCTCGGGCTGAACGCCATGCTGCTGGCCTGGGCTGCGGGAACACCGCTGTTTCTGGCGAGCCTGGCGCTGGTTCACGGCATTGTTGGTCAGAAAAAGCTCAGTGGGAACTGGTTGGCGATGTTCTATGTTGCGCTGATCCTTTTGGGCCCAAGCCTGATGATTCTGTTAGTGGTTCTGGCTTTTGTGGATAGCTGGCTGGATATCCGGCGGCGTATAAGCCCTGCCGGGCCGGCTGAATAAAGCACGAAGAGGTTAACGAGATGGAAGTTATTCTGCTCGAGAAAGTTGCAAACCTTGGCTCCCTGGGTGACAAGGTAAAGGTCAAGGCCGGTTACGGTCGTAATTTCCTGCTTCCGTATGGCAAGGCTGTACCTGCCACCGAAGCAAACCTGAAGGCGTTCGAAGAGCGTCGTGCCGAGCTTGAGAAAGCGGCTGCTGAAAAGCTGTCTGCTGCCCAGGCCCGCGCCGAGGCCCTGGAAGGTGCGTCCTTCACCATCAGCTCCAAAGCGGGTGAGGAAGGCAAGCTGTTCGGCTCTATCGGTGTGCGCGACATCGCTGACGCGATCACTGCCGCCGGTACCGAAGTTGAGAAGAGTGAAGTTCGTCTGCCGGAAGGCCCGCTGCGGGTGACCGGTGAATACGATATCGAGCTTCAGCTGCACTCAGACGTCGAAGTAACCATCAAGCTGGCGGTGGTTGCCGAGTAATCCGTTTTCCCTGAAAGCGGAGCCGGGTAATCCCCCGGTCTCGGTAATACGCTGGTGGCCGGTACTGCCTTTTCGAAGGTGTTGACCGGCCAGCCCAACAGGCCCGAACCGCATCCTGCGGCTTTCGGGCCTGTTGCTTTCTGGTATGCTGTTACGTTCCGTTAACCCTCTCCCATTGCAGCGGCAGGTCGCTTAAACTGTCGTGGTTTTGACGTCCAACTGAAGATGTTTTCATGGCCAAGCCCAATCTGAAACCCGCGAGTACTGATCTCGAAACCAGTCGCATCAAGGTGCCTCCCCACTCTGTTGAAGCAGAGCAGGCGGTACTCGGTGGCCTGATGCTGGATAACCGCCGGTTCGATGAGATTTCCGAGATCATCTCGGCAGCCGATTTTTACCGGCAGGATCACCGGTTGATCTTTGGCGCGGTGGAAAGGCTTGCCAGTGAAAGCGAGCCGCTGGATGTGGTGACACTGGCCGAATTCCTGGAGCGCGCCGGCGATATTGAAGATGCCGGCGGCCTGTCGTATCTGGCGGAATTGGCGGAGAAAACCCCCGGCGCCGCAAACATCCGCGCCTACGCCCAGATTGTCCGCGAGCGCTCTGTGCTGCGGCAGTTGGTGGAAGTATCCGGCAAGATCTCCGATTCCGCATTCAACCCGCAGGGCCGGAACAGTAACGAGATCCTGGACGAAGCCGAGCGGAACGTGTTCCAGATAGCCGAATCCAGGATCAAGGAAGGCTCTGGCCCCCAGGCGATCAATCCGATTCTCGCCAAGACCTTGAGCCGGATCGAGGAATTGTTTGAGTCTGGTGAACAGACAACCGGCCTGACGACCGGGTTCAAGGATCTGGATGACCAGACCTCCGGCATGCAGCCTTCGGATCTGATCATTGTGGCCGGTCGCCCCTCCATGGGTAAGACCACCTTTGCCATGAACATTGTAGAGAATGCGTTGATCAGCACCGGCACCCCGGTTCTGGTGTTCAGCATGGAAATGCCGGCGGATGCCCTCGCCATGCGTATGCTCTCTTCCCTCGGACGGATCGACCAGACCAAAGTGCGCGGCGGCAAGCTGGAAGAAGACGACTGGCCCCGGCTGACGTCGGCAGTGAGCCTGCTCAAGGACAAACCGCTTTATATCGACGATACACCGGGGCTGAGCCCCACCGAATTGCGCTCCCGGGCCCGTCGCATCGCCCGGGAGAACGACGGCAAGATTGGCCTGATCATGGTCGACTACCTGCAGCTGATGCGGGTGCCCGGGAACACCGAAGGCCGGACGGCCGAAATTTCGGAAATCTCCCGGTCCCTCAAGGGTATTGCCAAAGAACTTAGCTGCCCGGTGGTGGCCCTGTCCCAGCTCAACCGGAGTCTTGAGCAGCGGCCCAACAAGCGCCCGGTTAACTCGGATCTGCGGGAATCCGGCGCCATCGAGCAGGACGCCGACGTCATCATGTTCGTGTACCGGGATGAGGTCTATAACGAGGATACCCCGGACAAGGGCATTGCCGAGATTATCATTGGTAAGCAGCGGAACGGCCCGATTGGCACCATCCGCCTGGCATTCATCGGCAAATACACCAAATTCGAGGATCTGGCCCACGGCGATTACAGCGACTACGGCGGGGAGTATTGATGCCTCGCAGTACGATTGCCCGGATTGATCTGGAGGCCCTGCGCCGGAACTTTCAGACTGCCCAGAGGCGGGCAGGCGGCGCTCAGGTGATGGCCGTGGTCAAGGCCGATGGTTATGGCCACGGTATCGAATCGGTGGCCTCAGCCCTGGGCAGCCTGGCGCCAAAATTTGCGGTGGCCTGCCTGGAAGAGGCAAGGGCGATCCGGGACGCCGGTCTGGTTCAGCCTGTCGTTCTGCTGCAGGGTGTGCACGCAGAAGCTGATATCGAAGAGTGTGCCCGGCACGGGTTTGAGCCGGTTTTCCACAGTTTCCAGCAACTGGCCTGGCTGGAGCACCGGGAAGCGCGCCCGGCGTTCTGGCTGAAGGTGAACAGTGGCATGAACCGTCTGGGCTTTCATCCGGGTGAACTGGCCGGGGTCATCAGCCGGCTGCAGGCCGTGAGTGCTGATCAGGAGCTGCTGGGTTTTGTGACCCATTTTGCCTGTGCCGATGATCCCGACAGTTCCATGACGGCAGAGCAGACGTCAATATTTGAACGAGCGACCTCGTCGTTCCCCGGGCTGATGAAGAGCGTGGCCAATTCGGCGGCCCATTTTCTTCCGGGTCAGCCGATGTTTGACTGGAGCCGTCCTGGCATCATGTTGTATGGCGGTTCGCCGATGGTTGGCAAGACCGGCCCGGAGCTTGGCCTGGAGCCGGTGATGTCGCTGGAGGCGCCATTGATCGGCACCCGGCTGGTGCCGGCGGGAGAGTCTGTTGGCTACGGTGCCAGCTGGGTTGCCGACCGTGATACCCGGATGGGCATGGTGGCGATTGGTTACGGTGACGGTTATCCCCGGCATGCCGGCACCAACACGCCGGCGGCTATCAATGGCGAGCGGATCCGGCTGATCGGTCGGGTATCCATGGACATGCTCGCGGTTGATCTCACCGGAGCGCCGGACGCCAGGGAAGGGGACAGTGTTGAGTTGTGGGGCGCAACGGTGGGTGTTGATGAGGTGGCTGCCTGTGCCGGCACCATCTCCTATGAGCTTCTTACCGGCATTACCGCGCGAGTAACGCGGCACTACCGGTAGGCTGGCCCGGGACAGCCGTCAGGCCGGCTCCGGTTCGTGTATGATTTCTTCGATAAAGTCGAGAATCGCAGCCAGGCTGCGGTCGTCCAGTTTTTTCAGCACCTTGTGAACGACCATCTTGCTGCCCTTGAGCATGCTGCCGATGCCCATTCTGGCCATGCCCATCATCATGTTGCTGGCCTGCAGCCGCCGCAGCGGCTCCAGGAAAAAGAAATCCAGACCTTGTTCGGTCATGTCCACAATCAGGTTGAAGAGTTTGTCGATGGCTTCCTTGTCGGCCTTGCCCCGCTCGCGCAGTTCGTTGACGGTGTACAGGGCCCGGGTTCGTAACTCATCGGGAATGGGCGCCACAATGTGGCTCTGTTGTTTCAGCATGACAGTTCCTGTTGTTGTATGCTCCTGAAAGGGATGGCAAAGAAGTCTTTTCAGGCTTGATCATAGTGTAAGCACCGGAACTGGCAAACCATTGGCCAAACCGGTTCGTTAATACCGTCATATCAGTGATATCCGGAGGCATTGAATCCGCGTGCATGTACTTGTTGTTCACGATTATGGGCCCCTGGGGAAGGTCTTGCTGGAGCGCTTGCGGGAAACTCACCTGCAGGTCAGCCCGTTGCTGGTCAGTGACCCTGCCAATGTGGATCTGGATGCGCTGGAAAACTGGATCCCCGAAGACACCGACCTGATCGTGAACGCGCTCTGGATGGCGGATCCGGAGGTTGCCGAGAAAGACCCTGAGGGTGTTCACATGGCAGCCTTCTCATTGCCGGTGGCCATGGCCGAGTTCGCCCGTGATCGTGGCATTGCGCTGTTCCAGCTGTCGTCCTGCTATGTCTTTGATGGCCGAAAGCAAAGCGGCTACATCGCTTCCAACCCCGGGCAGCCGGTGAATGAGCTGGGCAACTGGCAATGGGAGTGTGAGCAGGCCCTGCGCACTCTGCTGCCAAGACACATTATCCTGCGTACCGGCTGGAGCCTGGCGCGCTTTATCCGCAAGGTCCAGGCCAGCACGGCGGCGGGCGAGGTGCTGTCGCTGCCGGGGCGTTGCCGGGGCCAGCCTGTGGCGGTTCGGGATCTGGCCCGGGTGATGGAGGCGGTAGTGCTTCAGGTCGACTGTGGCGCCGAGGTGTGGGGTACTTACCAGTACGCGGGCGCCGAGGAAATCAACCTCTACGAGCTGGGGCTGGCGATTGCCGGGCTTCCGGGGATTCCCGAGGGCATCCGGGTGGTGGATGAGGTGCCGGAATGGGGACACCTTGAGCCGGTAAACACCACCCTGGTCTGCACCAAGATCCGCAATACGTTCGGGATCAAACAGCTGCCATGGCGCTCAGGCCTGGTGGATGAGCTGACCATGCTGAAACAGAACAACGGCAGGGAAGTGGAAAGGGAGCCCACCGGGTAATGCCCCCGGCGGACCCGGATAGGTCACTCAGTTACTGGACTGGCGCGAGAATTCACGGCTGACCATCTGCAGGGCTTCGATATCCAGAAGCTCGACTTCCCGGCCCCGGGCCTTGATGATTCCCTGATTCTGGAAGCGAGTGAAGACCCGGCTTACGGTTTCAACCGCCAGGCCCAGGAAGTTGGCGATATCGTTACGCGCCATCGGCAGGCTGAAATTGGTGGGGGACATGCGCCTGCGCTGGAATCGGCTGGACAGCGACAGCAGCAGGGCCGCAATGCGTTCCTCGGCTGTGTTCTTGCTCAAAAGCATGGCCAGCTGGTGGCTGTTCTGGATCTCCTGGCTCATCAGGTGATACATGTGGTGCTGCAATTCCGGCAGTTTGCCCGTCAGCTCTTCCAGTTTATCGACCGGGAACTCACACACACTGGTCCGCTCTAGGGCCCTCGCTGTGCAGGCATAGTGTTCACTGCCAATGCCGTCCAGGCCCACCAGTTCCCCGGGCATGAAAAAGCCGGTTACCTGCTCCTCGCCACTTTCGGTAATGATCGATGTCTTGATCGATCCGCTTTTTACCGCAAAGCAGGAGCGATAGGGCGTACTCTGGTCGAAAATATGTTCACCGCGGTTGAAGATGCGCCCCTGCTGGACAATATCTTCCAGCCGGTCGAGGTCGTTTTCTTCAATCGCCAGAGGCAGGCAAAGGTTGCTCAGGCTGCACTGGTGGCAGGACGCCTTGAGGGGAGAAGCCTGACGAATCGGAATAGCTTGCGACATACGTGGTAATCCGGCCGATTTGATCCATATCAAGACTCTACCTTAATACGGATCAGTGTCTTTGCCAATAATCAAGCAGCATGATCTTAGAATAGAATTCAAAAACAATAAGGGCCCGAGAGCCCTTATTGTTTTTGCAGTTACAGTTTTTCGAAGACCAGCGATGCGTTGGTGCCACCAAACCCGAAGCTGTTGGACATCACGGTGTTCAGTGCGCCCTCGCGACGTTCCGGGCCTACAAGAGGAATATCGCTGATTTTCTCGTCCGGATTGCTCAGGTTTTTGGTTCCGGCAATGAACCCATTCTGCAGCATCAGCAGCGAATAGATGGCCTCCTGAACACCGGCGGCACCGAGGGAGTGGCCAGTCAGCGATTTGGTTGAGGAAATCGCCGGTATCCCGGAACCGAAGGTGGCTCGTACCGCTCCCATCTCGGCAAGATCGCCGACCGGCGTGCTGGTGCCGTGGGCGTTGATGTAGTCAATCTTGCCCCGGATGGTGGCCATGGCCTGCTTCATACAGCGCTGGGCGCCTTCTCCGGAGGGCGCGACCATGTCGTAACCATCGGAGGTGGCCCCGTAGCCGGTGAGCTCGGCAATGATGTTGGCGCCTCGCTTCTTCGCGTGTTCCAGTTCCTCCAACACCATCATGCCGCCACCGCCGGCGATCACGAAGCCGTCGCGGCCAGCATCGAAGGGCCTGGAGGCCGTTTCAGGCGCCTCGTTGTACTTGGTGGAAAGCGCACCCATGGCGTCGAACATCATGGTGAGGCTCCAGTCTTCTTCCTCGCCGCCGCCGGCGAACACGATGTCCTGCTTGCCGGCCTGGATCTGTTCCATGGCGTGGCCGATGCAGTGGGCGCTGGTGGCACAGGCGGACGACATGGAATAGTTCACGCCCCGGATCTTGTAGGCGGTGGCCAGGCAGGCCGACACTGTGCTGGTCATGATGCGCGGGACCATATAGGGGCCGATCCGTTTCACGCCCTTTTCCCGCATGATGTCGGTGGCTTCCACCTGGCTGGAGCAGGAAGCGCCGCCGGAGCCGGCGATCAGGCCGGTGCGGTCGTTGGAGATCAGGTCTTCGGTGAGACCGGCCTGGGCAATGGCCTGTTCCATGGACAGAAAGCTGTACATGGCGGACGGCCCCATGAATCGACGGATCTTGCGGTCGATCACGGATGTGTCAACATCCACGGATCCGGCGATCTGGCTGCGGAAGCCCATGTCTTTGTAGGTCTGGTTGAAACGGATGCCTGATTTTCCGTTTTTCAGGCTGTCCCTGACCTCATCCAGTGAGTTGCCGAGGCAGGAAATGATGCCCATGCCAGTGACGACGACGCGTCTCATAAGTTCCTCCTTACCGGACGGCCGAAATGGCCGGCCTTGCGATCAATAACCTTACTGAACAGTCTAGGCCTTTTAGGCCGATTACGATATTTGACCTTGGTAAGGGGAGATTAGTTCGCCGCTTCCGCCGCTTGCCGGGCTTCATGCTCGACCATCTCCGGCGTTTCCAGAGAGATGCGCCCCAGGGTGCCGGCCCGGAATTCGTTGAGCAATACCTCCGACACCTTGTGCAGGTCCGGAACCCCGCCGCGACCAAAAAAACGGCGTTTTGCCGCGATACCGTCCATCAATGCCAGGCCGTCTTGCGGCAGTTCCTCGAAGCCGTAACGGGCCTTGACCAGCTCCGGATAGGCTTCCAACAGGTAGTCGGCCTCGAACATGGCAATGTCCTCGAAATCCAGCACCGCACTGCGGATGGCGCCGGTAATGGCCAGGCGGTATCCGCAGGCCTCCGGAGACAGTTTGGGCCACAGGAAGCCGGGGGTGTCGTACAGCAGGATGTTGTCAGGAAGCTTGATCGCCTGCTGCGCCCGGGTGACCGCCGGCTCATTGCCGGTTTTGGCGGCCGGGCGCCCTGCCAGGGTGTTGATCAGCGTGGACTTGCCGACGTTGGGAATGCCCAGAATCATCACCCGCAAGGCACTTTTCTGGCGGTCGTGGCCCGGTGTCATCTCCTGGGCCAGCTTCAGGATCGATAATGCCTCGGCCCGCTGGTTGTGGGTGAGGGTGATGGCGCGCACTCCCCGTTCCCTCTCCAGCCACACCCGCCACTGTTCGGTGATCTCCGGATCTGCCAGATCACGTTTGTTGAGCACCTTGATCAGCGGCTTATCGCCACGCAGGGCCGGCACCAGCGGGTTTTCGCTGCTGAAGGGAATCCGCGCATCGACCACCTCAATGATGAGGTCCATCTTCGGCATGACCTGTTTGATCTCCTTGCGGGCCTTGTGCATGTGCCCTGGAAACCAGTTAATTGCCATTTTTCTGCTCCGGCTGTCGGTAAACGGCGCCATTATGAAGGGGAATGACGAAACTTTCACATTTGTTTGAATCCCCGTGTGTGGCGGGGTCCGGGGGCAAATAGTGGGAAGTATGTACAAAAACAGGGGTGATCGGGGTGAAAATCGGAAGTCGGATGTTTTAGGGTGTAACCCTCGAAGTTCAATTTTAATGTCTATCGGTGGTATTCACGTAGTGGCCACCCTGTTAACGGAGAGATTTATGAAGCTTGTAAAACTGTTTGGAACCGCCCTGGTAGCCCTGAGCCTGTCAGTTCCGGCCGTGGCCCAGCAGGCGTCCGGTGGCCAGCCTGATCAGGTTGACCAGTTGGCGCAGATGGTAGGTCTGTCCAAGGAGCAGCAAACCGAGATCCGCTCCATCATTGATGAGATGCAGGGCGAAATCGGTGAACTGCGCCAGCAGGCCCGTTCTCTGCAGCAGAAGATGCAGGATGAGATCAAATCAGACTTTGATGAGGAGGCAATCCGCAAGCATGCCGAGAAGCTGGGTGATGTGACCGGCGAGATCGCCGCCCTGTCCACGCTGATGCAGGCCAAGGTGGATGAGGTTTTCACCAAGGAACAACGCGAAGAGCTGGATAAGCGCATGCAGCAGATGCAACAGCAAATGCAGCAGCGTCGTCAGATGCAACAACAGATGCAGCAGGGCCAGGGTCAAGGCCAGGGTAAGCAGTAATCCTGACTTTCCCTTAGCTGGGTTGGAGAAGGGCCGCGCCTTTGGGTGTGGCCCTTTTTTTGGTTTGTAGCCTGGGTGTTTTGCGGGCGGAACAGTGGGCGTGCGTGCTCCCAAAAACCGCTACGAGCACGTCCATGTGCGCTTGTTTCCGGCCATCCTTGGCCTCCAACATTTTTGGGAGCACGCACGCCCACTGTTCTCGAGCTCAATGAGATACCGCTAATAAAAGAGTTAAGCGTTATGGCGATTATCGAGCGACTGGTTTTCCAATAACTCCCATATCTGAAGCTTGGCGGGCATAGGGCCTTGCCAGAATGTCGAAGGCCAGGGACGGCCTGAGACAAGCGCACATGGATGCTTGTAGCGGTTCTGGCAAGGCCCTATGCCCGACAGGCCGCCCCCAGAATGCGCAGGCTAGGAGCCCAGCCCAGACTCACCAAAGGGCTTAACCAGAACAATAAGCCTTGGAAGCAGGGTAAGCGCCCCCACCAGAGCCATGAACATGGCAAACCCCGTGAACAACCCGAAGTAGATGGTCGGGATGAAGTTGGAGAGCACCAGTATCGAGAACCCGGAGATTATCGTCAGCGAGGTGAAGAACATGGCCTGGCCGATGCTGCGGTGGCAGCGGTGCATGGTGGCGATGTAGTCGCCATCTTTCTGGAACTCGGTTTTGAAGCGATGGATGTAGTGGATGGTGTCGTCCACGGCAATGCCGACCGTGATCGCGGCCACGGTGATGGTCATCATATCGAGGGGAATGCCCAGCCAGCCCATCAGGCCGAGCACCGAGCCAGCGGCGATCAGGTTGGGGGCGATGCCGATCAGGGCCAGTTTCAGGGATCGGAACAGGATCAGGAACATCACCATGATGGCGGCGAAGACCACGCCGATGGTTTTGATCTGGGATTCGAACAGGCTTTGCAGCATGTTGTTGTACATCACCGTCATGCCGGCGAAGAGAATCTGGTCTTCTTCGTAGCCCAGCTCCGTTGTCAGGTGGCGGCGGATGCGGTCCAGCAGTTCCTGCCGGCGCAGGTCAGGCATGGTTTCCAGAAGACGGATGCTGAAACGGGCCTGATCGTGCTCCTCGGAGATGTAGGGTGTCAGCAGGACGTCCTTGAGATCGTCCGGCACGGCTGCCGGTACGAAGGCCAGCTCCAGGGCGTCCAGGGGCTCGCCCTGGTTGATCTTCGCCAGAATATCGAGCGTGGTGTTGATCGACAGCACCTTGCCGGTCTCCGGTAACCCGTCCAGATACTCGTGAACGGCTTCCAGTTCTTCCATTTTCTGGTAGGTGTACCAGGTATCCCGGTATTCCTCACCGGCACCGCAGTCCTGCACGAACGGATCGCAGTCGCTGGCAAACGGGTCGCCGGTGCCGGCGCCTTCCGGCGGCGGGTCATCGGTGATGACGACATCCAGTGGCGTGGTGCCGCCCAGGCGGTTGTCGATGGTGATCATGCCCTGATGGATTTCAGTGGACGATTTGAAGTAGTCGATGAAGCTGTTTTCCACCGTCAGCCTGCTGAGGCCGACCACGCAGAGCACCGCAATCACCCCGGAGCCGACCAGCACCGTCTTGCCGAAACGTTCGGTGAACCGGGCGAAGGCATCGGTGAAGGGAATCCGGTCGGAGGTGACCCGGCTGTCCAGGGGCGGTGGCATCAGAGTCAGCAGGGCAGGGAAGACGATAAACGTGATCAGGAAAGCCACGGTCAGGCCCAGGGTCATCATCCAGCCGAAATCGATCACCGGGCGAATGCCGCTGAAGGTGAGTGAGCCGAAGGCGACGATGGTGGTAATGGCCATGTAGAAACACGGCTTGATCATCGCCATCACGGTGTTGCGCAGGGTGTCTCTCGGGCGGGCTTCGGGCGCGTCATGCTGGAATTCCCGGTAGCGCACGATCAGATGGATGGTGAGCGACAGGGTCATGATCAGCAGCAGGGAAATGAAGTTCGAGGAAATCACGGTCACTGGCCACTGGGTCCAGCCCAGAAAGCCGATCATCAGCCAGACCGTAAACCCGCAGCACATCAGCGGGACCAGCACCCAGCGCCATTGGCGGAAGATGATGGCCAGGGTCAACAGCAAAAATGCGAGCACGCCGAGGCCAAAAGTCGAGAGGTCGTTCTCGATAAAGCGGATCATGTCCGCCACAATCATGGGCACGCCACCGAGGTAGATTTCGGCCTGATCCCGGTAATTATCGAGTATCGAGCGGACGGCTCTGATAGTGGCATCCCGCTCGGTGCCCAGGGTTTCGGTGAAGTCGATAAACGCCTGATTTACCCGCTCCAGTTCTGCCAGCTCGGCCTCGGAGGCCTTGCCGGCGTCGGCCCTGTCTCTCAGGTCGTTACGTTTTCTCAGCAGCTCAAAATACCGATCCGGCGTGGGCAGGTTTACCTGGATCGCGGTGGTGCGTCCGTCTTCGCTGATCAGCAGGTTGGGGTAGAGCGGGTTGTTCAGCAGCGCCTTGCGGGCGGTGTCCGGAGGCACATCGTGCTCGTCCAGGGTCTTGATCTCGCTGTCCACGGTATCCAGGGTAAGGTCCGGGCTGTGGAGCAGGGGCACGCTCAGGATGCTGTTGGTGGAGCCCACGGCATCCAGGCTTTGGAGTTCGTTCCGCAATGACGCCAGTCTGGCCAGCCCGGCTTCGGAGAAGAGTTCGCCTTCCGGGGTATAGGTCACGATCAGGAAGTCGTCGGAGGTCGTAAACCTCCGGTTGACCTGCCGATACTGTTCCAGGGCGCGGTCGTCTTCCAGCACCAGGGATTCGGCGGAGGCATCCAGGCGGAATTCGCCGAACTTGAAGGCGGCGAGGGCCAGCAGCAGGGCAAAAGCTGCGAGGATAATAAAGGGATGTGGAAAGATCAGGCGGTCATACAGGGTGCGAAGACGATTCATGAACAACTACTCTGCCAGTTCAAACGAGTGCAGAGTGTGCCATAAACCTCAGTGAACCGTGACCTTTGACGAGGCTTCTTCCAGGGAATCGATCAGCCGTTTGAGGCGCCGGCTCATATCGGCGCTCTCGGCCAGCTGGGTTACCATGTTCTGGGTGGTTTCGCGAATGCCCTGAACGTTGGCCAGGACGTCGTCGGTGCCGGCGGTCTGTTGCGCGGAAACGTTGGCGATTTCCTGGTTGGTACGGTCGATCCGGCTGACCACTTCATTGATGGCTTCCAGGGCGCGGCGGCCTTCCTCGGATTCCTCGACGCAGCGGGTGGCGTCCTCGGAGCTTCCGGTCATCTGGTTCACGGCTGTGTTCATGGCATCGAGTAGCCGGTCGATGGTGCCCTGGATCTGATCGGTGGAGTCCTGGACCCGCTGGGCCAGTTTGCGGACCTCGTCAGCAACCACCGCAAATCCCCGGCCCTGCTCGCCGGCCCGGGCCGCCTCGATGGCTGCATTCAGGGCCAGCAGGTTGGTCTGCTCGGCAATACCCCGGATTTCGGTAATGGCGTGGCTGATTTCATGGCTGTTCTCGGCCAGCGCTTCGACGCTGCTGGCGGAATTGCGGACCACATCGGCGAGTTTGCGGATGCTGTCGGCACTCTGGCCAACACGGGTGCTGCCGTCCCGGGCGGCATCGCTGGCTTCGTGGGACAGGGTCTTGGCAATTCCGGCCTGTTCGGCAATACCGGTGAAGCTTTGCAGCATGGTTTCGATGACTTCCGCGGAGCGGTCGGCATCGGCCTGTTGCCGGCCCAGATCGTCCCGTCGGGATTCCGCGGCTGCGGTCAGTTCCCGGACCTCACTGTGCAAGCGTTCAGTGGCTTCTTTCATGCTTTTTACAACACCGACAGTCCGATCCTGCATGGCGTTGAAGGCCCGGGCCATCTCGCCGATTTCGTCGGTGGAGTCGACATTGGCGCGCTGGCTCAGGTTGCCCGAGGACTGGACGTCGACCATGGTGTCTTTCAGCCGGTTGACGTGGCGTTCGATAAAGGAGATCAGCAACTGGGAGCCGGCCATCTCCAGCGCCATGAGTACCGCCACCACCAGGGCAAACCCGGGAGCGGAATCGGTGAAGATCTGATCGAAAGGCCTGCCGGTCTGCCCGGCAAGGGTGTGCATGGCGTACAGAACCAGCAGGCAGAGCACTGCAAAAACGACAATGTTCAGCAACCAGAATTTGTACTTCAGCCGGGCATTTCGCAACAGTGTCAGCATGGATTTTCTCAGTCGATGGCCTTCACCGGAATCTGCATGGCATTGGAGGTCTGGGGAACCTCGGGCACGGCGAGACCTAGATTGTTTTTATCGAATACCTTGTCGGCCCGGTAGCTGGAGCGGACCATGGGGCCGGAGGGCACCTCCATGAAGCCTTTCTCGAGGCCGATTTCCCGGTAACGGTTGAACTCTTCGGGGGTGACGTAACGTTCCACCGGCAGGTGATTCGGGGTGGGGCGCAGGTACTGGCCCAGGGTCAGGATATCCACACCGATGGCGCGCAGGTCGTCCATGGTTGTCAGGATTTCCTCTTCGGTTTCACCCAGGCCGAGCATCAGGCTGGTCTTGGTGAGTACATCCGGGCGGTGCTGCTTGGCATGTTCCAGCACGCTGAGGGTTTTCTCATAGCCGGCACGGGGGTCACGAACCCGATCGGTCAGGCGTTTTACGGTTTCCACGTTCTGGGCGAAGACGTCCAGGCCGGAGTCCACAACTTTCTCAACATCAGACATGACCGCATCGAAATCCGGCGTCAGTGCTTCAACGGCGACTTCGGGAGTGCGCTGTTTGATGGCCGAGACGCAGGCGGCATAGTGCGCAGCACCACCGTCGTCCAGATCGTCACGGTCTACCGAGGTCAGCACAATATAGCGAAGGCCCATGAGCTCTACGGATTTCGCGGTGTTCTCCGGCTCTTCATGATCCAGCCAGCCTTTCGGGTTGCCGGTGTCTACCGCACAGAATTTACAGGCCCGGGTGCAGACAGAACCCATCACCATGATGGTGGCTGTGCCGGCGGTCCAGCACTCACCAATGTTGGGGCAATGGGATTCCTGGCAAACCGTGCTCAGCCGGTGCTCACTGACATTCTTGCGCACCGCCTCGTAACGCTCGCCTCCGGGCATGCGCGCCCGCAGCCATTTCGGCTTGGGCTGTGGCTTGTCCGCCGATGTGGCTTCCTGCTTCGATGACCGCTTGACGCCATCCTTGATGGCTGAAAAGCCATGCTCATTGCGGAATTTGGAACCACTGGTAATGCGGGTGTTTGCGCTGTCGCTCATTGCAACCGGACTCTCGATTCGGGCATGGGGAACCCTAAAGATTAATGGGCTGGCGGGGGAGTTACAAGACAGGTAGGGGCAATCACGAGGGTACCGGGTACGACATTGGTCGCACCCGGTTGACCGTCATCAAGCCTGGGATTTGTCCAGGGCCTGGGTAATGTCGGCAATGATGTCGTCGACATGCTCGATGCCGATTGAAAGCCGCACCAGGTCCTCGCTCACGCCGGCACTCTTCAGTTCCTCAGGGTTCAGCTGGCGGTGCGTTGTGGTCGCCGGATGACAGGCCAGGGATTTGGCGTCACCGATGTTCACCAGGCGCAGGATCAGGTCCAGGGCATCAATGAACTTTGCTCCGGCTTCCCGGCCACCCTTGATGCCGAAACTCAGAATGCCGGATGCCTTGCCGCCACAGATCTTGTCGCAGGTGGCCTTATAGGGGCTGTTCGCCAGGGTCGCGTAATTGACCCACTCCACGGACGGATGGTCCTGCAGGAAGTTGGCGACTTTCTCCGCGTTCTCACAATGACGTTCCATACGCAGTGCCAGGGTTTCCAGACCCTGCATGATCAGGAAAGCGTTGAACGGCGCCAGCGCGGCACCGGTGTTACGCAGTGGTACCACCCGACAGCGGCCAATGAAGGCGGCGGGGCCCAGGGCGTCGGTGTAGACCACGCCGTGATAGGACGGGTCCGGCTCGTTCAGCATCGGGAACTTGTCGGCGCTGGCCTTCCAGTCGAACTTGCCGGAATCCACGACAACCCCGGCTACCGTCGTGCCATGGCCGCCGATGTACTTGGTAAGGGAGTGGATAACAATATCCGCACCATGTTCGATGGGGCGGCACAGGAACGGCGTGGCGACGGTATTGTCCACCATCAGCGGAATGCCGTGCTTGTGGGCAATCTCGGCCCAGCGCTGGATGTCCACCACGTTGCCCGCCGGGTTGCCGATGGACTCGCAGAACAGGGCGCGGGTGTTTTCGTCGATGGCCTTCTCCACGGCATCAAAATCATCATGGCGCACCATCTTGCACTCAATGCCCTGGTTCGGCAGGGAGTGGGCAAACAGGTTGTAGGTGCCGCCGTAGAGCTGGCTGGTGCTGACGATGTTGTTGCCCACCTTGCAGATGGTCTGCAGGGCGTAGCTGATGGCAGCCATGCCAGAGGCCACGGCCAGGGCGCCAACACCGCCTTCCAGTTCCGCCATCCGCTCTTCGAGAACCGCGTTGGTCGGGTTCATGATGCGGGTGTAGATGTTGCCCTGCACCTTCAGATCAAACAGATCGGCACCGTGCTGGGTGTCGTCGAAGGTGTAGGACGTGGTCTGGTAAATTGGCGTGGTTGCCGCCCGGGTAGTGGGATCGCTCTTGAAGCCTGCGTGCAGCGCGAGGGTTTCCGGTTTCATGTCAACGGTCCTTGCTGGTGTGTTGTTCTTTGTGGGTTTCAGCCCGTGAGTATGCCACAGAGTTTGGCCGGAGAGGATCGCCCCAAACCGGCAGACGGGACACTAGTCGTCGCGCCGTCTTCTCTCGGCCCGGAGGTAGTCACTGATGGATGGGTAGAAGAATATCCCGAGGCAACCCCAGAAAACGCCGATTGACAGAACGGCGGCCTCGATGCTTGCTCCGGCGAAAGCGAGAGCAACGGGCACCAGAACCAGGGCCAGGAAAACCGTCAGTGCATGGCGGGATTTCATGATGCGTTACAGCCTTAAACTGCCTAGGGAAGAAGGGTTTATCCTAGCTCAATAAAGGCCCGGCGTTTGTCAAAGTTTGTTTAAGTGGGGTGTGATTTGTTGGCATCAGTGTCAGGAAAGATGGTGTCGTAACACCAGGTGAATACAAATGCATACACCAGGTAAAAGACCACGAAGGCCACATCCACCAGCAGGGCCTCCAACAGCCCAATCCCCATCCACCAGGCAATGATGGGTAGAAAAATCAGCATCAGGCCGAACTCGAAACTGACGGCATGAAGGAAGCGGATACGGAGGGACTTGCGGGTTGAACCGGTGACATGTTTTAGCCCGTGATCGAATCCCAGGTTGAACAGGTAGTTCCAGATAGTTGCGATAGTGGCGCCCACCACACCGAGCACACCGGTTTTTCCCATGTCAAAACCGAAGGTGAACGCAGCCAGTGGGACGGAGAGCAGAAGGCCGATAACCTCGAAGGAGATGGCCTGGCGAACTCTGTCTTTGGTTGATCTCATAGCAAGTGTTGTACGAAGGCGGGTCGTCCCGCGTTCACTGCCCGGAAAGGGTGGGGTCGTCCCCAGAACATAGGGAGCGAGTCTAACTGCCGATATCGGAAGGCTCAAATCCCTGTTTAAAATGAGTCCTGTCTCGATTAGTTTTACAGAAGACGTGGTTGGCGAAATCGTTTCTTTATTCTCGCTCTGCTACTTGAGGGATTTCGCATGGGCTATAAAGGGTTCCGGTGGCGGGTTTTGGTCATTCTTGTTGTGGCCGGTGCTGTTGTCGAGGCCAGGGAAAGCATCACTGTCGGTGTCGGTGTGGGCATGCTGAATGCGATCAACTATACCGGGGGCGAGCTGTTCAGGGCGGACTATGTATACGTTTCATTGCACTCCCTGCCAGACATCAACGAGACCGAGGGGCTGCGGTACGCGGTTCCCAGGAGCTTTGTTGGTTCAGAGTTTATCCGAGAGGAGGGCGCCCGTGTCAGTGAGGTCGGTGACTGGACGCAGCTGGCCCTGCTGCTGAAATTCGACCGCATCGATGTGGCGGTTCTGCCCGAGCTAATGGTGGAGAACGTGTTCAAGGATGGTGGAATCGAAATCTTTCAGCAGCCGGCCGGCAAGCTTCCGATTTCCTTTTATATTTCTGGCAACAGTCAAAAATCAGGAGTGGCCGATCGGCTTTTGGCATCGGTCGAGCAATGCAGCGTTGACGACCCGCGAAATCCGCCGACGGCGGAATAGTTTTTCAGAGGCCTGCAAAAGTCACGCGCAACAAAAAAGGGCCGCGACGTGAATCGCGACCCTCCCACGCTTAGAACAACGCCTGCAAATTTAGCTTTATGGGGCAGCCTCTAAGGTACCGCACCATTCCGCTTTGCGTCGGTCTCTCACTTTCGAATTGATCCATTACCTTCACTTCTCTCAGATCGGCGTCTTTTGTTTAATCAAATCAAGCATGGATAGACAAACCGACAGCCGCAACCTGGCAAAACGCTGTAGCACCTTTAGAATTTGCACTATGCTCAGAGCTGCATAATCCTGAAATGCAGAGGCACATTGCCATGATGCGACTAGACCGGTTGAAGCTGCTGTTCGAAGCTGGTGATTTGGTCAGTGTCGAAATCCACACAGCCCCCTTGCCCTTGGAACCCGGACCAGCTCCGCGCTGGATTTGCGAGTTTCAACGAAGGAATGGGGTGAAAGTGGCTATCGCGCTCAATCGTAAGGCCAGCGGACACGACCAGGTGCGGATCTTCAATTCACTGGATTCAGCGTTTCGAACCTGTCGAAAGGTTGGTTTCAGAGCAGCAAAAGTCGTTGCACCCGAGAGTGCCGCGGAGGCGGTGCGTGCTTTGCATTACGCCGAACGATATTGAATCCAGGGCTCAAGGGGTTGGTGCGGCCCGCAGTACTCGGGCCTGCGGCCCTCACCCTACGGGCCGTCGTCGCGTCGCTCCGACGTTACTCCGCACGCGTTGCGTGCTCCGGTCGCACCGCCTCCGTCGGTTCGCCTCCGACCATTCAGGTATTAAAAAAGCCCGACTCTTGCGAGCCGGGCTTTATTAATACTGGTAGCAAGGGGCGGAGTCGAACCGCCGACCCCAGCATTATGAGTGCTGTGCTCTAACCAACTGAGCTACCTTGCCATTTCGTTCTGGGCATCGCCCCAAACGAGGCGCGTATTTTCAGTATTTGGGCCCTTTCTGTCAAGGCTTGGGGCCCAGTTTTTCCGGAAAAATTACACGTTGAAGCGGAAGTGGATAACGTCGCCGTCTTTCACGATGTATTCCTTGCCTTCCAGCCGCCATTTGCCGGCATCCTTGGCGCCGGCTTCGCCGTTGTACTTCACGAAATCGTCGTAGCTCACCACTTCGGCCCGGATAAAGCCGCGCTCGAAGTCGGTGTGGATCACGCCGGCTGCCTGAGGTGCCGTAGCGCCGATTTTCACCGTCCAGGCGCGTACTTCCTTCACCCCGGCGGTAAAGTAGGTCTGCAGGCCCAGCAGGCCGTAGCCGCCGCGAATTACCCGATCCAGGCCTGGCTCTTCCATGCCCATTTCTTCCAGGAACATGGACTTTTCATCGTCTTCCAGTTCGGAGATTTCGGCTTCTATCTTGTTACAGATAGGCACGACAACCGCGTTCTCGGATTCCGCAATCTTTTTCACCGTGTCCAGGTGAGGGTTGTCCTCGAACCCGTCTTCGCTGACGTTGGCAATGTACATGGTGGGCTTGACGGTGAGCAGGCAGAGCTCACGGATCAGCGCCATCTGGTCCTTGTCGAGGTTCATGCTGCGCAACGGTTTGCCTTCGTTCAGCACCGGCAGCAGCTTCTCGAACATCTCGAGCTGGGCCTTGGCTTCCTTGTCGCCACTCTTGGCCACGCGCTGAACCCGCTTGATGGCCTTCTCCACGGTTTCCAGATCGGCCAGGGCCAGTTCGGTGTTGATGATTTCTATATCCGAAGCCGGATCAATCTTGTTGGCCACGTGAATGACGTTGTCGTCCTCGAAGCAACGTACCACATGGGCAATGGCGTCGGTCTGGCGGATGTTGGCCAGGAACTGGTTGCCCAGGCCTTCACCTTTGGAGGCGCCTGCCACCAGGCCGGCGATGTCGACGAATTCCATGGTGGTGGGTACAACCCGTTCCGGCTTTACGATCTCGGCTAGCTTGTTAAGGCGGGGATCCGGCATGGCGACAACACCGGCGTTGGGCTCGATGGTGCAGAAAGGAAAGTTTTCCGCACCGATGCCGGATTTGGTGAGCGCGTTGAACAGGGTGGATTTGCCGACGTTGGGTAGGCCGACGATGCCGCAGTTAAATCCCATGGAATGCCTCTGCTGGTACTGTAAAATTTGGGCGGATTATACCGGTTTGAAACTGTGCAGGCGATTCATGGCGGCGGGCAGTTTGCCGCTGGCTGCATCCGGAAGTACCCGCATGATTTCATCAATCACCGCATTCAGTTCTTCGGTTTCCTGTTTGCCCAGGCGCCCGAGAACGTAGCCTGTCACCCTGCGGCTGTCGCCGGGATGACCAATGCCGATGCGCAGTCTCTGGAAATCGTTGGTGCCCAGGTGGGCAATGGTGTCACGCAGACCATTGTGTCCGCCATGGCCGCCGCCTTTTTTGAGTTTGGCGGTACCCGGGGGCAGGTCAAGTTCGTCGTGGGCTACCAGAATCTGATGGGGCTGAATCTTGAAGAAGTCTGCCAGGGCCTTGATGGCCAGGCCGCTTCGATTCATAAACGTGGTGGGGTTCAGAAGATGCAGGTCCAGGCCCTGCCACTGAATCCGGGCGTAAAGCCCATGGTACTTCTTTTCGGGGCGGAGCATCTGGCCCGCAGTGCGGGCCAGAGCTTCGACGAACAGGGCGCCGGCGTTGTGGCGGGTATTCTCGTAATCAGCTCCGGGATTTCCCAGACCGACCACCATGAGGATATCCTGTGCCATCCGCCGTTGCCCTCGTCAGTACAGGAGTAATTACTCCTTGTCTTCGCCTTCTTCACCCTCTGCGCCTTCTTCGGCGTCATCAACCTTGGCACCGCGCGGCTTGTGGATAGCCACAACGGGCAGGTCGTGATCTTCGCCCTGAAGCAGGGCAGCAATCTTGACGTCTTTCGGCAGTTTCAGATCACTCAGGTGAATTACCTGATCCATATCCACGGTCGCCATGTCCACTTCGATGAACTCTGGCAGATTCTGCGGCAGACAGATCACTTCCACTTCGTTGATCTGGTGGTTCGCAACACCGCCCTGAAGCTTGATGGCCGGTGCGCTGTCTTCGTTAACGAAGTGCAGCGGAACGTTAACGTGGATTTCGTGGTTCTTGTCGACACGCAGGAAATCGGCGTGGGTCAGGATCGGCTTGTACGGGTGACGCTGCAGATCCTTGAGGATCACGCTTTCTTTCTTGCCGTTCAGCTCAACGGTCAGAACGTGAGAGAAGAAGGCTTCGTTTTCCAGCGCCTTTTTCAGCTCGTTGTGCCAGATGGCAACGGGCGTAGCGTCTTTTCCGCCACCATAGATGATGGCCGGAATTTTACGCTCCTCGCGACGCAGGCGGCGGCTCGCACCTCTCCCCTGATCGTCACGAGGAAATGCTTCGATAAGAAATTCCTGAGACATGGTATTAACCTCAATCGTCACCTGAACTGCCCGCGACCAGGCGTTGGATCAGGTGATGTTTCTGAAAAGCCGGATTTTTCCGGCTGACTAAAAGAGTCGGGAGCCTGTGTAGGCTCCCGACCCGGTAACTGCTTGTAATGCCGTGATATTACGACCCGAAGGTCACTCAGGCATTCTCGAACATGGCGCTGATGGACTCTTCGTTGCTTACGCGGCGAATAGACTCCGCAAGCAGGCCGGCCATTCCGAGGACGCGGATTCTATCACAATTATGGGCTTTGTCACCCAGCGGGATGGTATCGCAGACGACAAGTTCGTCCAGCTGCGAGGCATTGATGTTGTCAATGGCCGGGCCGGAGAGAACCGGATGGGTGATGTAGGCAACCACACGGGCAGCGCCATGCTCTTTCAGCGCGTTGGCGGCTTTGCACAGGGTGCCGGCGGTATCAATGATGTCGTCCACCAGGATGCAGGTCTTGTCTCTGACATCACCAATGATGTGCATGACCTGGGACACGTTCGCTTTCGGGCGACGCTTGTCGATGATGGCAAGGTCGGCGTCGTCCAGGCGCTTGGCCACTGCGCGGGCGCGGACTACGCCGCCAACGTCCGGAGACACCACCACAAAGTTCTCGAAGCGCTGCTTGAAGATGTCTTCGAGCATGACTGGTGTGGCGTAGATGTTGTCCACCGGGATGTCGAAGAAGCCCTGGATCTGATCGGCGTGCAGGTCGACAGTCAGAACCCGGTCCACGCCGATGCTGGAAATCATGTCTGCGACCACCTTGGCGCTGATGGCAACACGGGTAGAGCGTACCCGGCGATCCTGGCGCGCGTAGCCATAGTACGGGATAACGGCGGTGACCCGTGTAGCGGAAGCACGGCGAAGTGCGTCGGCCATCACGATCAGTTCCATCAGGTTATCGTTGGTGGGGTAGCAGGTCGGCTGGATGATGAACACATCATGGCCGCGGACATTCTCATTGATCTCGACGGTGGTTTCCCCGTCGCTGAAACGGCCTACAGTGGCCTGACCCATGGGAATGTGGAGTTTGCGGGCAATCGCCTGAGCCAGTTCAGGGTTGGCGTTACCAGCGAAGATCATCAGTTTGGACACGACGGCATCCTTCTCAGTATCGGCGTTTGATTCAGAAGAAGCGGGAGAAAGGTGGCTGGGGTGGCAGGATTCGAACCTGCGCATGACGGGATCAAAACCCGTTGCCTTACCACTTGGCGACACCCCAGTATCGTGCTTTTTTGGCATCATTTCAGCTCTGTTAGCTTTTTGTGTAGAGGTGATGTGTTCACCCCTTTAGCTACGAACCCCGTGACGCCGGAGGGTTTGCTTTCCCAGATGATCCGGGCTGCGGATTCTGTCGGGAAACGTCCAAATATGCAAGCCCCGGTTCCGGTTAATCTTGCAGGTCCGAATTGTGAAAGCCATTCCAGGCTCTTGTTAACCTCAGGATACAGTTTGCGAACTACATCCTCACAGTCGTTTCGGTACCTCGAGGCGTCTCCCTCAAAAGCGGGCGCTATTTTGATTCTCGGGGTGTCCCTTGTCAACCCTTGCTCGGAAAAAATCTTGCCAGTGTTTATGTTACACGCAGGCTTGATAACCACGAACCAGTCTTCCGGTGGGTTTGCGTTGGTCAGAACTTCGCCGACGCCCTCGCCAAAGGCAGCGTGGCCGCGGACAAACACCGGCACATCGGCACCGAGTGTCAGGCCAATATCAGCCAGTTCATCCGTGCTCAGGCCCAGGTTCCAGAGCCGGTTGAGCCCGAGCAGGGCTGTGGCGGCGTTGGAGCTGCCGCCACCGAGGCCGCCGCCCATGGGCAGGCGCTTGGTGAGGTGGATGCTCACGCCGGGCAGGTCCTCGCGACAGCGCTCCATCAGGGCCCCGGCGGCTCGAATGATCAGATTATCGTGATCGGGCACGCCCGGAACCGGCTCGTCGAGTCGGGCGCCGGGCACATCGGGGGTGAGGGTGAAGCTGAGGTCGTCCCCATAGTCCAGAAACTGGAACAGGGTCTGCAGCTCATGGTAGCCGTCTGGTCTGCGTCCGACTATATGCAGGAACAGGTTCAGCTTTGCCGGTGAGGGCAGGGTGAGGCTGCGGCTCACGGCAGCTGCTCCTGCCAGTCGGAGACCACCAGTCTCACCCGTTTGTCTTCTTTCAGGGCGGTGATGCGGGCGGGCAGAGTGGGGTAGCCGGCCAGAAAGTCCTGCCACCGGTCATAGCGGATCTCCCAGCCGTCCTGCCGGATAATTGCCAGGCGGCCCTGTTCATCAAACAGCAGGCGGTAATCGCTCCCGGGTGAGGGTAGCCCCCGAATCCACCAGGTCAGGTTCTCCAGGGGCAGCTGCCAGCCCGTCGCGGCCTTCACCAGGGACTCCGGGTCGCCCGAGCGATAGGTCTCGCCATTCGGCAGGGTCAGCTCGATAAAGCCCGGAACGCCTTTCAGTCGGGTGCTGCCCATGCCCAGAAATGACGAGGACAGCGCAAGATCGTAAGCCTCCCCATCCTGTATCCAGTGATTGATGATGGCGGTGCCGCTGTCCGAGGGCTGGCGCACCGCCAGTTTGCCGGACAGCTTCCAGTGATCCAGTTGGTCGAGACTGGCAGAGCGGGTTGCCCAGTTCTCCGGTGGCTGGTCGGTCATCCCCTCTGGCAGGGGGTCGATCCGAATAGTGGTACAGGCGCCGAGGGTGGCAAGTATGGTCAATGCCGCCAGGGTTCGGACGAGTTTCATTACTGCTCACCACCATTGGTCAAACGGTCAATGGTTTCATTGAGGATCTTGTGATCAGGATCCTGCTCAAGGCCCTTCTCCCAGATGATGCGGGCCTGGTCCTCGGCACCGCTCATCCATAAGGCTTCACCGTAATGGGCGGCGACTTCCGGGTCCGGATAGACTGACCAGGCACGGGAAAGGTACTCAAGCGCGGGCTCGAGCCGCCCTTCGAGAAACAGGACCCAGCCCATGCTGTCGAGAATCGCCGGGTTCTCCGGGTCCAGCGCCAGAGCCCTCTCGATGTATCTGCGGGCTTCCCGCAGTCGGTCGGTTCGGGTGGTCAGAATATAGCCGAGGGCGTTCAGGGCGACGGCGTTTTCCGGGTCCTGTTCGATAATCTGCCTGAGGTCGGCTTCGGCCTTGGCTGGCTGGTCAAGTGTATCGTAGAGCATGGCCCGGGCGTAGCGGATCTCGATGTTGTCCGGGTACTCCTCCAGGGCTTCCGTTGCCGTGCTGAGGGCCTCTTGCTGGCGCCCCTGGTCCAGCAGAAGGTTCACTTCCAGTAACCAGAAGTTTTCTGCCTGCCGTGGGTTGGCCTCCCGGAGTCTCCGGATCCTGTCGATGGCGTCTTCCAGCTGGCCACTTTCGGCCAGCAGTGAGCTGGCGCGGGCCAGGGCGGGGAAGTAATAATTGCCTTCTTCCACGCCCTGGTAATAACCGATGGCCTGTTCGGTGTTGCCGGCCTGGTCTGCAATCCGGCCCAGGTAATAGCTGGCCTCGTTGGCGTGCTGGCCCTGCTCTATCAGCTGCGTCAGCTCATTTCTGGCAAGGTCGGTCTGCCCATTCTCAAGGGCCACCAGGGCGTGGGAAAGTTTGAGTCCCGGAGCGTTCGGGAAGCGTTGAACCAGCCGGTTGAATTCGTCCTGGGCGGCCTGAAGTTCGCCCTGATTGATCAGCATCCGGCCATAGAGAGTGCCCATCTGGCGGTTACCGGGAAAACGCCGGGTATTTGCCAGAAGGTAATCGAGGGCGGCGCCTTGCTGGTCTGTCTGGTAGAGCAGGTCACCTTTTAGAATAATGCCCGGCTGGAAATTGGGGTATTCTTCCAGTAAAGGCTCCAGTTGCTCCAGCGCTTGCTCCGGTTGCCCCGTCACTTTCAGTAGCAGTGCAATGCTGTAGTCAATCTCCGGAGTGTCCGGATGACGCTCGGACAACTCTCCATAGAGAGAGAGGAGTTCCTTTTGTTGTTCTGGTGGCAGGTTGGAAGCCATGGCCGCGAGGCTGTCGAAATCCGCATCGCCCCCTTGATCCATGATCCGCTCCATGTGCGTCATGGCGGTCTTGAGATCATTGTTTTTTACGGCCTGGATGGCGGATACCCGGAGCGCCTGAAGGTTGTCCGGGTCGACCTCCAGCCACAGTTCCGCCAACTGCTGCTGGGCATTGTCGCCGTTCAGGGACTGGGCGATTCGCATGGCGCGCTCAATCACGCCCTGGTCTCTGGACTGCTTGGCAGCCTTGAGGTAATTCACCAGGGTGATGTCATAACGGCCGCGCTGCGCAGCAATTTCGGCGGACAGAAGCAGATACAGTGTTTCAGGCTCGAAGTCGGCATATTCAACCGGAGGCTGTGTGTCGGCTTTCGTTTCCGCGGTGGCGGCGGTCGGGGTGGGCGTTTCCTCGGTGCCGGAGAGGCTGGCACAGCCTGTCAGGGTCAGGCCGAGCAGGCAGGTCGCCAGGTACGGTAAGGATTTGTGCATGCAACTTCCCATGATCTGTCGAAAACGCATCAGAAATAACCTCGCTCCAGCCCCTTTTTTTGAGGTAGATCGGGTTCCGGCCTCGACCGGATCCCTATAATGGCATAAGCGCCTGATCTTGCCCAACCTGTCCGCACTTGCCGAAGCGGGCGCGGTTTTGGGTGGCAGCTGAGGGCTCTGGCCGTTAAAATGGCCGGTAATTGCGCGTATTTGCACCGCTCATCGGCAAAAGGTTGAACAACCACGAAATGGCACTGGTAACGCTGGGAATCAATCATCGCACGGCCCCCGTAGAAATCCGGGAGCGGGTGGCGTTTACGCCCGAGCGCATGGCAGAGGCGTTTGCCGAGCTTCGGGCGACCTCCGGGGCCAGTGAGGCTGCCATTCTGTCTACCTGTAATCGCACCGAGCTCTATCTGGCCGGGGATGATGATTGCGTCCCCATGGTGCTTCGCTGGCTGGCCGGCTTTCATGATCTTGATGCTGCCGAGCTCGAAGAGGTGCTGTATGTCCACCGTGATGGCGATGCCGTACGGCATATGATGCGCGTGGCTGCCGGCCTTGACTCCATGGTGCTGGGTGAGCCGCAGATTCTGGGTCAGCTCAAGGATGCCTATTCCCTGGCCCGGGAGCATGGTGCCAGCGGCGCGTTCCTCTCCCGGCTGTTTGAGCACACCTTCTCCGTGGCAAAGCGGATTCGCACTCAGACTGCCATCGGTGAAAATCCGGTGTCGGTGGCCTACGCGGCCGTGAGCATGGCGCACCATATCTTTGCCGACATGTCCCGCAACAAGGCTTTGCTGATTGGCGCGGGCAAAACCATCGAGCTGGTAGCCCGGCACCTGGCCGACGCCGGCGTGAAAGACTTTCTGGTGGCCAACCGCACCCTTGAACGGGCCCAGGCGCTGGCGGAATCCCGTGGTGGCAAGGGCATTGTCCTCTCCGAGATTCCCGAGCATCTGGCCGATGTCGACATCATTATTTCCTCCACGGCGAGCCCGCTGCCGATTCTTGGCAAGGGTGCGGTGGAGCGCGCCCTGAAGAAACGCAAGCATCAGCCATATTTCATGGTGGATATCGCCGTGCCCCGGGATATCGAGCCGGAAGTCGCGTCACTGGCCGATGTCTACCTCTATACCGTCGACGACCTGCGCCAGGTCATCGAAGAAAACATCCGGTCCCGGGAGGGCGCTGCCCGGGAAGCGGAGAATCTGGTGGCCGCAGGCGTTCAGGACTTTCTGAATCAGCTGCGGGCGCTGGATGCGGTGTCTACGCTCAAACAGTTCCGTCAGCGGGCAGAAATACTGCGTGATGCCGAGACCGAAAAAGCCCTGCGCGCCCTGCGCAACGGCGCCGACCCGGAGACCGTGCTGCGCAGCATGGCACGGGGCCTTACCAACAAACTGCTGCACGAACCTTCGGTACAGGTGCGGAAGGCCACGACAGAAGGTCGGACCGAGGTGACAGAGTGGCTGCGTGAGTTGCACCAGCTGGATGCACTGGACGCGGACGCGACGACAACCCCGGAAAAACTATGAAGCCATCGATCCAATCCCGCCTCGAGCAGCTGACAGACCGCTTCGAGGAAGTCAGCGCTTTGCTCAGCGATTCTTCAATTATCTCGCAGCAGGACAAATTCCGTGACCTGTCCCGGGAGTTTGCCGAGATCGAACCCGTTGTTCATTGCTTTCAGGCCTGGCAGGAGTCCCTCGATGATATCGAGGCTGCCAGGGAACTGGCCAAAGACGGCGATGCCGATATGCGGGAGATGGCCGAGGAAGAGCTGAAGCTCGCGCAACAGAAGAGTGAAGAGCTGGATGAAGAGCTCCAGCGCCTGATGCTGCCGAAAGACCCGAACGACGGCAAGAACGTGTTTCTTGAGATCCGGGCCGGCACCGGCGGCGATGAGGCCGCGATTTTTGCCGGCGATCTGTTCCGGATGTATCTGCGCTAT
>Ga0247720_100148_pt1 | contig 33202 bp, 29 predicted proteins | sample MSEWel2015_12_15_FD_189078 | JGI IMG/M metagenome (GOLD analysis project Ga0247720, IMG submission 189078) | Subsurface sediment microbial communities from gas well in West Virginia, United States - MSEEL Well Study Marcellus 3H_2015_12_15 | ecosystem: Environmental > Terrestrial > Deep... | reverse complement strand
ACGGGCAGGTCAAAACATCATGTCTAGAAGATCCCGGCGGCCACCGTGTCAGAAATAAAGCTGCTGCTCCGTTCCGCTCTCGGACCTGGGCGTTTTCTCGTCAGCAGCCTCGTCCGCGGCCATCCGGGCAACCCGTTCGCCGATCATGGTGGGAATACCGTCGGCCTGGTCCACCGCAAGCTCAATGGCGGCCCGTTTGACAGCGACACCCGGGTGGCTGGCCCGGAATTCCTCCACCTCGGAAAACACCTGCTGCCATAACCGGTCACGGTCCTCTGGCGGGTATTCTTCATGGGGCCGGTGAACCTCGAGCCAGACCTCGCCCTCGGAAAGCCCGATTTTAACGGCATCACGGACCACCTGAACGGGAGTGCCCTTTTCAACCTGATAGACGAACCTGGAGATATCTTCGTTGTACATCCGGAAACAACCGTGACTGACCGGCATGCCCACGCCGAATTGCTTGTTGGTGCCGTGAATCAGGTAGCCTTCTTTGCTCAGCATCAGGGCGTGGCTACCCAGTGGATTGCCCGGCCCGGGAGGAATCATTCGGGGCAGGTAATCACCGGAGGCCTCATACTCGGCCCGGATACTGGCGGGCGGATACCAGGCGGGCGATTCCAGTGGCATGGTCACCTTCGCATCCGTCAACGGCGACGGATTCTCTTCCGTGCCCACCCCGACCGGATAGACCTGCACGCCATTCTCCGTGAAGTAGTAAAGGCGGTATTCCGCCAGGTTGATGACAATACCCTCCCGTTTGGCGTCTGGCAGAACGTACTTCCTGGGCAGGGTGATCATGGTCCCCTCTCCGGGAAGCCAGGGGTCAACGCCGGGATTGGCCTTGACCAGCTCCAGATACCCCAGGGCCAGACGATTGCCGATGGCGGCAAAGGTATCCTCGTAACTGGTCTCATAGACCCGGAGTTCGCCCGCCAGGTCGCCCTTGATGGGGAAGGTGGGAACCCGAGGGCTCCGGTCGGAGGTTTCCGGCTCACCGGCACTCTCGGCCCCGTCTGCCTTCTTCGCAGCCTCAGCATTCGCAGGCTCCGCAGCCTGGAGTGCAGGGAGCGCCAGAAGCTGCGCCAGGAGAAACACCGCTGAAAATCTCAACCACATAGATAAAGTTCCGAAAGCATCATGGCACCCGGGTAGTGACAGCAGGCACCGTCAGGAGTTCACATAAGTCGCCCATACGGTAACGATGGCCAGTGCCACAAACAGAACGCTGGCGCCGATTCTCGCGGAGGCCAGAGGTAACCGTTCCATCAGCCAGCGCCCTGCCATGATAACCGGTATATTGGCCAGCAGCATCCCCACCGTGGTCCCCAGGATAACCCAGGAGGTTTCCGTGAAGCGGGCCGCAAGAACGACAGTGGCCACCTGGGTCTTGTCGCCGATTTCCGCCAGGAAAAACATGATGGTGGTGGCCATGAAAGCACCCATGCCCAGAAATTTCGAATCCTCGCTGTCATCTTTGTCCGGAATCAGGAGCCAGAGTGCGATGGCCACGAAACTGGCGGCCAGCAGCCAGGGCAACCAGGCCTCGGGAATAAAGCTGGCAATCCAGGCACCAAGCCAGGCGGATAAGGCGTGATTGAGCACCGTGGCAACGAAGATGCCGAGGATGATCGGCAGGCGGACCGCGTATCGGGCAACAAGGAAGAGTGATAACAGCTGGGTCTTGTCGCCAATTTCCGCTATGGCAACCGCAACCGTCGAGGCAAGGAATGCTTCCATGACAAAACTCCAGGGCGGAACGTCAGACATGAGGCAGCCCACCTTCCGCCCTACGGAGGTGAAACCGCCTCAGGTCTTGCCAACTTCACCGTTGCAGTGGTGAAACATGGTAGCCATGGGGATTGGGCCCCAAGTGTGTTGACTACCATCCGCCCGGAATACCGGGTTCGGAGGCTACTCCCCTGAAGAGTGCGCAAATGGTAATGGATTCGACATGACAGGGCAACTAGACCCGCATTTTCCATACCGGTATCGCGGCAACCGCGACAAATGCCGCCACCAGCCACCAGGCCGAATGAAAGGCGTTTATTGTCGGCATTCCGCCACTGTGCTCACCGAACTCGATGGTCAGCGCCACCAGGTTGACACCGAAGGCGCCACCGAGCTGGCGCATGAAATTCAGCGTGCTGGAGCCGGCACCGAGTTCGTGGGGTTCCAGCGGATTCAGTGCGCCCGTGGACAGCGCCGGCAGCATGAAACCGATACCGATCCGGCCCAGCACCGCCCACAGTGCCAGCCAGCCAAAGGCCAGTTCCAGATCCGACAGCGCAAACAGCATTGCCGACAGGGCAAACACCGCAATGCCGAAGACCACCAGCTTGCGGGCGCTCACTGTGTCAGCCAGCCGGCCCGCCAGGGGAAAAATCATGCCCAGCACCAGACCGGCGGGCAGCATCAGCAAGCCCGCTTGTGTGGCGGTAAACCCCAGAGCGGTCTGAACAAACAGGGGAATCAGATACGTGGACCCGAATAACGCAAGGCCCAGTGCCATGGCCCCCAGGCAGGCAAAAACAAACACCGGTTTGCGCAACAGGGCCAGGTTCACCAGCGGGTGCCGGGTGCGCCGCTCCCGCACAACGAAGAGGGTCAGGACTGAGGCCGTCAGCAGGGCCTCGGCCGCTATCCATGGCTGCTGCCCCTCCATGTGCTGCAACCGGTTCAGGGTATCGAGTGACAGCGAAATCGTCGCTCCCAGCAACAGCAGGCCGGGCAGATCAAAGCGGTAGGCAGCCGGCCGGGACACCGGAAGAGGGAGGAACCGCCATGCCATCAGGACGCCCGCCAGGGTAACAGGTACCGGCGCGAACATGACGTAGCGCCAGTCCAGCTGATCAACCAGGAAACCGCCGAGTACCGGCCCCAGAGCGGGCGCCAGAATCACGCCCATCCCATAGATACCCATGGCCTGACCGCGCCGGTCCCTGGGGAAAATGCGGAACACCAGATACATCCCCATGGGTTGCATCAGACCGGCCATCGCGCCCTGGCCAATCCGGGCAGCGATCAGTTGCTCTGCCGAACCGGCAAAGCCACCGGCCAGCGATATCAGCGTAAACAGAAACATGGCCGAGGCCAGGGTTTTGCGAACCCCGAAATGATCCAGCAGCCAGGAAGAGGCCAGCATGGTCGTGGTCATGGCGGCGATGAAGCCGGTCGCCAGCCAGTGCACCTGGCCCTGACGGATACCGAACTCCACCATGATGTCGTGAAGCGCCACGTTGACCACCGTCGCGCTCAGGACCGTGGCCATGGTGCCGGTGACCACCGTGGCCAGGGCCAGCCAGCGCCAATGATTCCCGTAGCGGGCTTTCAGCCCCTCAACCGAGTTATCCGCCAAGGGTTACTTCTGCTTTTCGGCGTTTTCCAGAATTTTATGGAATACCCGGACGGTACACTCGATCTCGTCGTCACTGATACCCTCTAGCATCTCCTCGCGAAGGGCTTCTGCCCGCCCGGACAGATCGTCCATAAAGGCACGGCCGGCATTGGTCAGGTGCAGGCGCCGGGCCCGGCGGTCGTTCGGGCAAGGCCGGCGTTCAATCAGTCCCTGCTGCTCCAGACTGTCCAGCAAGCGAACCAGGGTCGGATTTTCAATGGCCATGAGGCTGGCCAGTTCACGCTGGGTCAGGCCCTCACCACCTTTTTCCAGATACACCATGGTGCTCCAGCGTGCCTGGGTGACGCCAAGATCCTTCAGGCGTTCATCGAGCATTTTTCGCCAGCGGCGGGTAACCCGGGCTACCGCAAAAGGAAACTGGTCTCTCATAGGTGTCACTCCGTTCAAACTGGCCAGAGTCGAGCTTTCGGAAAGACGGCTATCGGCCAACAAATCACATTATCGGAAAGTTACCAATAGTATGCTAACCATTAAAATAAAAACAGATGTGAAAGCAAAAACAAAATCGGGGAAAACCGAGAGCCACGTCAGCCGGCCTGACGCAGCTCCTCCTGCATTTCATCAACTTCCGGAGACTGGTGGAACTCGTTATTCCGTGGATCCAGCTCGGTCAGCACCGGAGACGTCTCCGGCATGGCCGGCACGAAGTGCTCCTGATCGCTCACCGCAACATCTTCGGTATGGCTGATCCGATAACTGGTAATCACAGCCAGCACCAGCAGGAAGCCGGCATTACCCAGGAACAGACCTTTCGGACCCAGCAAATTGATCAGCTCGGCCATCACCACCGGGCCGATCACACTGCCGACACCGTAACTGAGCAGCAGTGTGGCACTGGCTGCAACAATGCGAGTACTCTCCATACGATCATTGGTGATCGCCACCGCAATCGGATAGAGCGTGGCCGACAGGCCGGTAAACAGCCCTACCAGCAGAGTCAGCAACCAGAGGTTGGCTGGCCCCAGAACCCCGACGCCGCCGGCGGCGGAGGCCGCAAACAGGGCAACCCAGAACATCACCCGACGGCGGTCAAAACGATCGCACAGCCGGCCCAGGGGCCAGGCCAGGATCATGGCGGCGACGATGGCACTGGCCATGAAGGTGGAGGTCCTGGCAACGTCCAGTCCGACCAGTGTGGCATACACCGGCCCAAGGGCGTAGAAGCCGCCAATCATGATGCCGCAGATCAGGGCACCGGCAACGCCCGTGAAGGATTCCCGGGCCAGGGTAAAAAAGGAAATACGCTGAACCTGTTCAATCACCGGCGCTTCCATACGGGTCATCGACAGCGGCACCAGGGCCAGTACCAGCAGGATCGCAGCGATGGAGAACGGCATGAAATTGGCCGGGTCACCGACATTGACGATCAGCTGGCCACCGGCGGCGGAGAGATAAAAAACAACCTGGTAGACCGCAAACAGCGCGCCCCGGTTGGCGTTGGTTGCACGGCTGGAGAACCAGCTCTCGATAACCACCAGCACGCCGGCAATACTGAACCCGGAAAGCACCCGCAGGGCCGCCCAGAAAATTTCAGAAATGGCCATGGGATAGAGCAGAGCAGTCACCGCCGCGATCGCCGCGAACACAGCAAAGGCGCGGATGTGGCCAACACGGCCGATGATCCGGTGAACATACAGGGTGCCCAGGACAAATCCGATGGAGTAACACACCAGAATCCAGCCGATGATATCGGGCGATACCGCCTCGATACTGAGACGGATACCCAGCAGGGTCATCAGGAACGCATTGCCACTGACCAGCAGAATAATGCTCAGGATAAGCGCGGACAGGGAGGTGACCATTCGGGTCATTGCGGCAACTCCGGGCGTAACAGGATGATTTTGTAGGAATGACAGACAAAATAGCAGCAAGCACCGGACTTTGCCGGCTGCGTATTAGATCAGGAGCCTCGGGCGAAACCACTAAGCACTTCCCGAAACCCGTTAACGGCGTCACAAAACTCCCAAAGGCCGCTACAGCGCGGTTTAACAGGGTTTTACATTAATGTGCCGTAACAGACCCTGCGTGCCTGAGCAGGTAACATAAATACGAGCTATTCACTGGACCACGAGCGCCTGGTTATGAAAAAAACGGAATGGCCCATCCGCTGGGATCTCCTGCTTCGCTACCGATTGATTGAAACCATTGCCCTGTGGGAAGGTCGGTTGACCACCAACCACATCTGCCACAGCTTTGGTATCGGACGTCAGCAGGCATCCAAGGACATCAACACCTATCTGCGCGAGCTGGCGCCCGGCAACCTGGTTTACGATCGCCACCTGAAGGGCTACGTTCCTGCTGCAAAATTCCGCCCGGTGGTCACCCGGGGGCTGGTCAACGAATACCTGGACCTGCTTGCCCGTCAGCAGAACCTGAGCAGCACCTTTGAGTCACTCAATCTCGGCCTGCCCGACAGCGCGGTTGTTCAGGGGCCGAACCGGGTAATCGCACCGGAAACCATGCGGGCCGTGGTGACTGCAACTCGGCAAGGCCGGCAGTTGAGAGCCAGCTACGCGTCCCTGAGCCGGCCGGAAGCCGTGGAAAGCATTCTGGAGCCACACACGCTGGTGTGTGCCGGCAACAGCTGGCACCTGCGGGCCTGGTGTAACGCCAACCGGGAATTCCGCGATTTCGCCCTGAGCCGCTTCCGCACCTCACCGGAAGCTCTGAGGAGCCGGGCAAAACACTCCCGCGAACAGGACAGCGACTGGAACCGGGAGGTGACCCTGGTCGTTTCGCCGGATCAGCGTCTGACCGAGGCCCAGCAACAGATTATCGCCCGCGACTACGGCATGGAACACGGTCGGCTGGAAGTCGACACCCGTGCCGCGCTGGCCCCGTACGTGCTATCCCGGCTGGGCATCACCTTCGACAACCAGCATCCGGATCCACTGGTACAACAGCTCGAACTGATCAACCCGGACCAGCTCGGGTTCGGCAGCAAGCGCGAGCAGGCACTCAAAGCCGTTGCCGGCCTCTGCTAAACTGCCTGTGTGAGCGTCAGACCCCGGTTATTCTCTCTGTTCTGGTTACTGATTCTGCTCCTGCCGGCTTCGGCCGCAGCGGCAGCTCCGGCCTGTGGCGGCCCCGCCACCGCCATTTCCGACGTCCAGGGCAGCGGCACGAGTTCTGCGCTGGCCGGCCAGGCCGTGACGGTAGAAGGCATCCTGACCCTGGATTCCCGTTCCAGGGGCGGATTTGGTGGCTTTTACCTGCAGCAGGCGGACCACCAGACTGACGGCAATCCGGCCACCTCCGAAGCGCTTTTCGTTTACACCAACCGTGAAACCGGTACACCGGGCAGCGTTCTGCGGGTAACTGGCGAGGTCAGGGAATTCCACGGGCTGACAGAGCTGGTGGCCGTGCGGAGCATCCGGCGCTGCGGCAAGGCTCAGCAACCGGCGCCGGTTGTTATTGAGCTGCCCTGGTCAAAGGACCCGGAGAGCCTGGAGAACATGAAGGTCACTTTCCGTCGTCCGCTGACCGTGGTGGATAACTACAACCTCGCGAAGTACGGCGAGCTGGCTCTGGCGGCATCGGATCAGGTGCAACCCACGGAATATCTGGCGCCGGGACGGCCGGCCCATCGACTATCCGGCAGCCACCAACGCAACCGGGTATTACTCGACGATAACCGGTCCCGGCGAGACCCCCGGCCGGTACCCTGGCCGCCCGAGGGTCTCTCGGTCTCCACCACGGTGCGTGCCGGCGACCAGGTCGACCGGCTTACCGGGATCCTTGATTTCCGCTTTGATGCATGGCGGATTCAGCCGACCCGTGATCCCCGGTTCCTTGCCACCAATCCACGGAAACCGGCGCCATCCCGGCCAGCGGGGATGCTTATCCGGGTAATGGCCCTGAACCTCGGCAACTATTTCAACGGCAATGGCCAGGGCGCCGGCTTTCCCACCCCCAGGGGCGCCGAAACCCGTGCCGGATTCAGCCAGCAACGACAGCGCCTGGTTCAAACCCTGACGGCCCCGGACCCGGACATCCTGGCGGTCAGCGAACTGGAAAACGACGGCTACGGTCCCAACAGCGCCATTGCCGGACTGACCCGCGCTCTCGGCAACCGCTGGGACTTTGTCCGGACCCCCGGTGCCGACGGGGATGACGAGATCCGTACCGCCCTGCTGTACCGCAACGACCGGATAACGCCTGTCGGATCTGCCGCTCGCCTGACCGAGGGTGTCTTTCGATCCGCAGGCCGCCCGCCTCTGGCACAGGCGTTTCGCCGCATTGACGGCAATCAGACGGTGAAGCTTGTCGTGCCACACCTGAAATCCAAATCCTGCCGCGGTGCCGGTGGCTCAGATCGGGACCAGTCGGACGGACAGGGCTGCTACGCCAGCCGTCGGGTTGCCGAAGCCCGTGCGCTTGCCAACTGGCCGGATGCCGCCGCAGAAGGCGCCCGCTCTGCCGGCAGCCTTATTGTCGGCGATCTCAACAGTTACGCCCGCGAGCAGCCACTTGCCATACTCTATCGCGCCGGCTTCACAAGCCTGGTGCATCGTTTTCACCCTTGCAGCCGCACCAGCTGTCCCTCCTACACCTACCGTTACAGGGGCGAAAAAGGCTCGCTGGACTACGCGCTCGCCTCCGAACAGCTCATTCCCCATGTACTCCGGGCCGAAGCCTGGCTGGTGAATGCCGATGAACCCAGGGCGATCGGTTATCAGGGCCTCGACCTGGCCGGCCAACAGGGGCCCTGGCGATCATCCGACCACAACCCGGTGATTGTCGACCTCAGACTCTGAGAAGGCCCGACAGCGGTCGGGCTAAGCGGCTATAACCTCACCCGCATCATCAACCAATAATTGGCCTTTCGGGCCAATTATTGCGTCAGTGAAGTCATGGGGGAATGGTACCGGAGGCGCCATAATCGTCCTGACAACGCGTTCCGCGACATAACAAGAACAGCATCAGACGAGGAAATTCCATGCGCGCCTCCGTATCGACAGCCCAGGATCTGGGTATGCCGGCGATTTATCTGCACCTTCTGGCTGAGCTGCTGAGCACCATCGGTGTTGACGAGCGGGACCTTCTGCGCCGGGTCGGTCTCGACCCGGCGCGCCTTGAATCGACCGATCTCCGGGTCAGCCAGCCCCAGGCCAGTGAATTTGTCACCCGGGCCATAATCGAGAGCGGCGAGCCGGGGCTTGGCATTCTGCTGGCCCGGGAGCTGAAGCTGCCGCTCCACGGCGCCCTGGGAACGGCGGTGATGAGCAGCCGCACCCTGGATGATGCCATGGAGCTGATGACCCGATACCTGACGCTTCGGGTTCCCCACCTGCAGGTGAGCAAGCGGGCGAACGGCAGTCTTGTCTGGTATCAGGTGGACTGCGATGTCGATCCCGGGCCGCTGCATGGCTTTATCATGGACGCCATGCTGTTCGGGTGTGTCGCGATGGGAGCACAGCTGACCGGTTCGGTGGTTGATGGTCTACGGATCCTTCGCCGCGGTCCGGAACCTGGCTATTTTCATCGGTTCCGCTCGCAGATTCCGGTACCGGTGGAATTCGGCGCCACTGACAATGCCCTGGTGATTCCCGTCAGCAGCCTGGACCTGCCGGTGCGCTTCACCGACGACCAATTAGCCGCCTCTTCCCGGGCCCAATGCGAAGAGGCGCTTCGGCAACTGACCGAAGACGCGGGGTTTGCCTGCCGGGTACGACGGGTGATTGAAACCAGCCATCCCTTCCCCCCGAAACTCGCCCGGGTTGCCGGCACCCTGTTTGTCTCCGAACGGACGCTTAAACGTCGGCTGCAGGAGGAACAGGCCAGTTTCCAGCATCTGGTGGATCAGGTGCGGCTGGAGCGGGCCGGCGATCTGCTTCGCAACACCCCCATGAACCTGAGCCAGATTGCCGATGCCCTGGGTTACGCGGATGCCGCGAATTTTACCCGGGCCTTCAAGCGCTGGACCGATACCAGTCCCAGCCACTACCGGACTGAATCGAAGACATTCGTCAGTCAATGCCGATAATCTTGTGCATTTGCAGGGTCAGGCGCCATTGCGGGTGGGCCAGGCAGTAATCTGTGGCGAGGCGGGTATTGCTTTGCTTGACGCCATCAACACCACCCTCCGGCGCTGACGGCGATGCCATCGGCGACAGAAAATAGTGTCTGGCCCGAATATGCAGGAACTGCTCCGGCATGGCCAGCGGCTGCGGGTACACCAGTTTCAGCTCGTCACAGGCATCGATCACCACCGGTGCATCCGCCTTCGGGCTGACACACAGCCAGTCAATGCCGTCAGGGGCTGGCAGGGTGCCGTTGGTTTCCACACCGACTTCAAAACCCTCCCGGTGAAAGGCCTCAATCAGGGCGGTATCCAGCTGGAGCAAGGGCTCGCCGCCGGTACAGACGACGTAGGGTTTGCCGGGTGCGTCAGGCCAGAGGCCGCGGATATGGCGAGCCAGGGTTTCGGCGGTTTCAAACCGGCCGCCATTCTGGCCATCGGTACCCACAAAATCGGTGTCACAGAAGGTGCAGACAGCACTGGCGCGATCCTTCTCACGCCCGGTCCAAAGGTTGCACTTGCTGAATCGGCAGAAGACGGCGGCGCGACCGGCCTGCGCGCCCTCACCTTGCAGGGTGTAAAAGGCTTCCTTGACCCGGTACATCAATGATTATCCTCATACTCAAGGGGATCGACAATGCCATTGGCGGCAAACGCCTCCAGACGCTCGACACAGGAACCACAGCGGCCACAGGCCCGGGTTCGTCCGTTGTAACAGGTCCAGGTCTGTGAATAATCCAGTCCCAGACGAAGGCCTTCGGCCAGGATCTGCCCTTTGTCCATCGACATGAACGGCGCTTCAATGGCCACTGGCTCATAGTTGGCCACGCGGCAGACCGCATCCATTTTTGTGACGAAATCCGGGCGACAATCCGGATAGATGGCATGATCGCCGCCATGGGCTCCGTACCACACAGAGCCACCGCCCAGCGTCACCGCATAGCCGGTCGCCAGGGACAGAAGAATCATATTGCGGTTGGGCACCACCGTGGCCTTCATGCTGTCCTCTTCATAGTGGCCTTCCGGCACCTCCAGCCCGGAGGTCAGGGCCGATCCGGACATCACCTCACCCATGGCGCGGATATCGATCACCTTGTGGGGAATGCCGTGGCTCTCGCACACCAGGCGGGCTGACTCCAGTTCCCGCACATGCCGCTGCCCGTAATCGAAGGACAGGGCATGCACCCTGTGTCCCCGGCTGCGGGCCAGATGCAACAAGGTGAAGGAGTCCATGCCTCCGGAATAGATTACAACCACGGTATCAGTCATTCGGGCTCCCCGTATGGTGCGATTCGAGTTCAGCTGGTTTACTGTCACGCCCGTGACCGGTTGCTGTCATCGGGCTTTTACAATGAATGGACATATTGTAACAGTGCAGGCACAGGTTGGGTTCGCGTCTCGGATAAGGGGCGGGTAAACTCAGCTAAAAACAACTCATCATCTACACTGATTCAATGACTGATATCCGACCGGCATTTATCGATTTCGAGGCATCCAGCCTTGATCTGATCGCAAGCTACCCGATTGAGGTAGGTATCTGTATGCCGGACGGCACCCTGCACAGTTGGCTGATCAGCCCACATGTCCTGTGGCAGGACTGGTCGGACAGTGCCGAACAGATTCACGGAATTACCCGCCCGACCCTTGAGGCGGAGGGCGTTGCTGTCAGCGAAGTCGCCCAGGCCCTGAATGAGCTGCTCCCGGACCAGGTATTCTGCGATGCCTGGACGTTCGACAGTTTCTGGCTCCACCGGTTATTCCGGGCCGCCGGCGTCAGACCGGCTTTTCAGCTCGAGTCTATTTCAGCCCTGCTGGATTCACGGCAGGTCAGGCATTGGTCCGCCATGCGCCAGCAGGTAATCGCCGAGCTGGGTCTGCCAGTACACCGGGCCGCCAATGATGCCCTGATTCTTCATAAAACCTGGGAGCGTATTGCCGCGGCAGAAAACACAGCACGGCCATTGGCGAGCCACAGCGGTCAGGCCTGACCCGCAGTTCGGCGATATCAGTGTCTGGCCCGTGCGGCACGCAAAACGATAACTTCCAGGCCATCACGCAGGGTGTTTAGCGTCCAGTGAGTGACCAGCGCCATCAGGCCGGCCCCGGCCACGGTAAACACAAAGCTGTCGCCTACCACCTGATGCTGCGCCGCCAGCAGATAAAGACCCAGTGCAACGACCAGGGCAAGTTCGATCAATACATGGAAGTGGAACTTCCTGGTTACAAATCCGGCTACGTTGGGCATTTTGCCAGGTTTCAACCTCTGCTATGTCTGTCGGAGTAAATGAAAGGTTAGTATGCAAATTATTGCGAGGATAGAACCGGAGATCTGTACGAACTAGTGGCTACGAGGTTTCCACTACGCAAAAAAAACGCAGCCATAAAGGCTGCGTAGAAAGGAGAGATCCATCGACTGCTTGCGCGGCAGGCAGTCTGGATTGCACAACGTAAAACACGTGACGCTGGCAATTATGCCAACCACCCCACGGGTCGTCTGTAGGGGTTTGCCGAAGATGCCGGCCTATTGCAAACGGCCGGTTAGCCTATACACTGGTAGACGAACCGAAACTTAAGAGCCGGTATGACCAGAATGATTCCACAGTTCAGCGCTTATCCAGCAGCAGGTTGCCTCGCAGGGCAGTCTGTTCGCGCAATGGTGAAAGACATCTAACGGCTTTCGGTCAGTCCCGGGAGCCTTTGCAGCGACCGGGTCAGCTTCTCCGCAAAACCCCGGTTGCTCTCGGCGCCGGGGTTTTGTTTTTGCAGCCGCAAAACGACAAGGAGAACATCATGAAAAGACATCCGACAACTCGAGCAGCAAATCAGCCCATGAACAGCCGTCAGGGGCCGATCAAACGCCCGGAAAAGCTGCCACTGCTGGATGCGATCTGTAAGAAACTGAATCAGCGCGTCAATCTGGACGACGAGCAGCGGGTGCTGGGTGTGTATGAACGGGGCTGGATCTTCAAAGGCGTTCTGGGCAACCTGAACGACGCCGAGGCGAGGTACGTGAGGGCGCTCGCGACCCGCTACAACTCCTGGATTGCACGACAGGTCGCCTGATCCTCCTGTTGCCTGTCTGAACCGGTCAGTGGCGCCGGTTCAGACCCTGCATCAGGGCCATGTCACCACCGTGGACCATGGCGTAGTTGTTCACCACATCATGAATCTTTTCCTGGGAGTAGGGCTTCACCACGTAACCATTGGCGCCTGCGCTGATGGCACGCTGAATACTTTCAATGGAATCGTCGGCCGTCACCAGCACGATATGCTGCTCCTCCCTGACCCGCTTGAACTCCAGCATCAGTTCGTGGCCATCGCCGTCGGGCAGCCCCAGATCCAGCAGAATGATCTGAAACTCCTGGGCATCGAACGCCGCCCTGGCCGACGCTGCATCCACGCATTCGACCACCTGTGTTGCGCCGGCGTTATAGAGCATCTCTACCAGGCGCTCCCTCATCACCGGCTCATCTTCCACTACCAGCACTCTTAGATCCGTCATGGGTTGCTCCTGTCAAGCTGATGGTCGTTGCCTGGGCGCCGAGGCAGATCCAGCGGCGCGGGACGGGGCTGATCCGGTTCGCCCGGATCCGAACGGAAAGTCGTGTCCTCCAGCTCTCCCGGGGATTCCCCGGAGTCGGTTCGGGTCAGAATATTACTGATACTCACCGCCGTTGTGTACAGCGAGACCGCGATGATCAGGAGAATCGGCTGAACAAAGCTCACAAAGCCGGGCACATCCGGACTTCCCAGTATACTCAGTATCAGGATAATTGCCGGGCCAAGTACGACAAACAGGGTCAGCGCAATGAAGAAGACGATACGCTCCTTGTAGCGGCCAAGATCGCGGTTGGTCACCAGCCCGAGCACAAACTTGCCAATGGCAAGACCGGCCAGGATGGCCGCTGCAATGCTCAGATCCGGGCGCAGCAGGGTTTCATAAAGCCGGCCCTCCCACAATCGCTGCATACCGATGATCAGAAAGGGAAACAGAACGAACAGGATGTCCGCATAGGTCCCGTACATCATGCTCAGGGAATGGTGTTCTCGGCGTTCCGGCAAATCACTCATTGCGTGGTTCCTGTTGGTTGCTCAAGGGTCCCATCAGCCCGGGGTCTCGGAAGCGGTCAGGGCCCGGTCTATCATTTCATCGAGCCCCGCCAGTTCGCTGCGAACCCGATCCCAGTCCGGGTCGGCGACTTTCAGAAGGGCTTCAAGCCGGCCGGCCTGTCGGGTCATCAGGGGATACCCCATGGCCCCGGCGGTGCCCTTGATCTGGTGGGCTTCGGTTCTCATCACCTCCGGATCGGCATGGGCCAGCGCGTCGCCCATCCTTTGTTGCCGCCCCGGCAGGCTGTCCAGAAAACGGCCGACCAGATCGGCGATCTCGGCCTCCTCGTCGGCCGTGGCATCAGCAGCCGAACCGGGGCCCAGCAACCGGTCCAGCATGGCGCGCAGATGCGACTGGTCGATTGGCTTGTTCAGGACCCCGTCACAGCCCGCCTCGATAAGAGCATCGGTTTCCTGCTGGTCCCCGGCTGTAAAGGCGATCACGGGTCGCCGGAATCCGGCCTGGCGCAGCAGCCGGGTGGCCGAGACGCCGTCCATCCCCGGCATATGCCGGTCCATCAGGACCAGTTGAACGGTGTCTGCCAGCGCCGTGCGGACCGCCTCCTCGCCGCCGGTAACCGCCACGACCTCCAGGCCCTCACGTCGCAGCATGCGTTCCACCAACTGACGGTTTTCCTCATTGTCTTCGGCCACCAGAACCTTGCCCTGGTAGCGTGCCACCGAATGCTGAGGGCTGTCCGGACTGACCACCAGATACCGTGCCAGGGTCTCGAAAAACCGTTGTTTGTCGATGGGCTTGGCCAAGTGTTCATTACAGCCCGCCAGACGGTAATCGGCAATGTCTTCAGACATCACATTGGCGGTAAGGGCAATGACCGGTGTGTTCACTCCGGCCTCACGCAATGCCGCCGTGGCGTCCCGGCCATTCATGACCGGCATCTGGATATCCATGAGAATCAGGTCAAACGGTTCCCGTATCGCCAGCTCCAGGGCTTCTGCGCCATTGCCCACATGCACCAGCTCGGCACCGGTCCGTGACACCAGCAGGGAGACCAGACGCCGGTTGACCTCATTGTCTTCGGCACACAGAATCCGGCCCGACAGTCTCGGTGCCACCACCATGGGTATGGTTCTGCGGCGCTGGCTCAGTTCCGAGGCATCACGCAGGAAATGCACCTGCGCCAGCGATCCGGTACGGATCGAAAGCTCAAACTCGCTGCCCTCGCCGTAGGTACTGTTGACCCGGATACTGCCCCCCAGCATTTCCGCCAGCCGCCGGGAAATGCTGAGCCCGAGCCCGGTACCGCCGTACTGCCTGGAGATGGCCGCGCTGCCCTGGGCAAAGGGATCAAACAGCCGTCCCAGCTGCTCCGGCTTCATGCCAATGCCGGTATCCACAACCCTGGCCACCAGCAATTCCTGCTCACGATCACATCGGATAACCAGGGATATCGAGCCTTTTTCCGTAAATTTCAGGGCGTTTCCGCACAGATTTATAACAATCTGCCGCAAACGGGTGGGGTCCGTCAGGATCTGTTCGGGCAAGGGGTATTCGCAGATAATGCTGAAATCCAGGCCCTTTTCCCGGGCCCGGGGGGCAAAGAAGGCTCGTATTTCGTCCAGTAACTCCGGCAGATTGACCGAGACGATATCAACATCCAGTTTGTTGGCGTCGATTTTCGAGTGATCCAGAATATCATTGACCAGATCCAGCAGGTGTCGCCCGCTGCGCACCACCGTCTCGGCACTGCTGCGCTTTTCCGGTTCGCTCAGATCCGGGTCCAGCAGGGTTTCACCATAGCCGATGATTGCCGCCAGCGGCGTGCGGATTTCATGGCTCATGTTGGCCAGGAACTGGCTTTTCGCTTCGGCCGAGTTACGGGCGAGCTCCTTCTCAAGCCGTTCCTGCTCGCGCTCCCGTTCAATCCGCTGCCGGTTGTGGCTTTCGGTCGCATCAATACAGGTCCCCTCCAGGTGGGTGGGTTCGCCCTCAGCGTCATAAACCGTGTGCAACGAGATGGTCGCCCAGCGCTCGTCGCCGTCCCGGGTCAGATACCGTGCTTCGATACCTTTCACCGTACCCCTTGCCTCCAGCTGCTCAACCACCAGCCGGCGCAGGCGGTCATCGGCAATGCAGGTTTCCAGTACGTCCGGATTGCGCTTGAGCAGTTCCCGGCTGCTGTTATAGCCCAGCAATCGGGCCATGGCGGGATTGGCGGTTACGAAACGCCGGTCCGGAGACATCTGGAAGACCCCTTCAATGGCATTATCAAACAGTGACTGGTAACGCTGCAGGTTCGACAGCGCGCGCTGGCTCCACCCCAGGGCCTCGCCCTGGACCTGCTTGATCCGGTCCGCCAGCGCAAATGAAAACAGGATGATCTGGGCGGTCAGACCGAACTGGGGCGAATAGGCGGTGAAGGTATTCAGCGGCAGCAGACCCATGACCGTCAGGGCATAGACCCCGAACCCGACCAGCGCCAGAGTCCAGGCAAAGAAGTAGGCCCGGGCCGCAGGGTTGTAGTAGCGCCAGGACAGATAACTGACAATGATCATGATCAGGCTGAGGAGGATCGAGCCGACAACAATCCACTCCATGGCCACGTGATAGGGCAGGAACAGCGACAGCACAAAGGTGGCCACGACTGAATAGAGGCAGAGCCGGATTACCTGGTCAAGGTCGGCCGACCGCTCCCGGGTCTCCAGCAATGAGCGCGCCATCAGCAGCCCCCAGAACCAGGTCAGAATGATCTGGAAATGCAGGAACTGTTTGTCGAACAGGGCCGGACGACTGTCCAGCAACTGGATACCATGGACCTGTTCGGTGAAGATGAAAATGGTGGCGGACACCAGATAGAGCACATAATAGATATTACTGCGCTCACGAACGGAAACGGCGACGAACAGGTTATAGGCCAGGATCGCCAGTACCGCCCCCAGAAGCACCCCCCGGACCAGTTCATCGACCGATACCTTTTCAATGTAGCTGTCCGGGTGCCACAGACTGATGGGCAATCGGAAGGTATTGGTGTTGATGACCCTCAGGTAGACCCGATTCAGGGAATCCGGTGCCAGGGACAGCCGGAAGGTGGGATTGGGGACCGCCAGGTCCCGCTCGGCCCAGTTATCCTCGTACCCGGCCCGCCGCTGCTCGACCAGCATGCCATCACGGACCAGGAAAAGAGCGACCTCATCCACCAGCGGCAATGCCAGTTCCAGAATCCAGTCGGTCTGGTCCGTCTTGCTGGGGGTGATCAGATCAAGGCGAACCCAGTAAGCCGATTCGGTATAGCCAAAGTTGAGCACACCGCCTTCATGAAGGGTGAATGCACCCGGATCCCGATTCCGGACCTCCTCCAGGGTGAGGGTCTGGTCCGGATCCTCCAGGTACCAGATGCAGCCACCAAGGTCCCGGACACTCTCCGTGCCGCTTTGCAGGACAATTCTGCCATCACGGCAGGGGTCCGCCGCACTGGCGGCCATCGGGGCCATGGCCGTGATCAGTAACAGCAGGACCATCAGCGAACATGTCACCGCCGGGGGCGCCAATTTCAGCCGTTGCCGCAAAATGTGATCTCCGCGAGGGTAGATGCCGGTTTTATGTTTTATTGTCAGTAGCTGCGCCGGGATACCAGCCCGGTGGTTCACTTTAGCCGTTTACGCCGTTTTTCGCATCCCGGGGCCTTCTGAAATGAGACATTCCTGCATGTTCGCCACTATTGCCGTTATGACTGCGTTCCTGGTCGGCTGTGGCCCGGACCAGTCGGAGGGCAGCCGCGCCCTGAACCCGGCCGCCGATGTCGACCGGTCTATCAAATCCTTTCGTCTGAGTGACACCAAAGGCCTGGACTCTGTTCTTCAATATACGGCGTTCAATGACATCTACCGCGGTCTGGAGCCCCGGGAAACAGGCGCGGACAAGGGTAGCGCACAGGCTGTCCGGCAACATCTGGATGCCTTTCTGGGAGCCGAACGAGCTGACGGTGATGCTCAATATATCAGCGTACGGAACCCGCTCGACCTTCTGAATGACGTCATCCGCAGGGGCGTAGTCGACAACTTTAACGCAGGGCGTCGCCTCATGAGAGACAGTATCGTCAAGGATGAGCCGGCCAGATATAACACGCCGATTAATGATGCACTGATACGCTTTACCGAGGCTGAAAGCGCCAAATCAACCCCCATTGAGGACCGGACCTGGGTCTATGTGATGCTCGACTGGACATATAATGCCGAAATGAACAAAGTGTTTCGCGCCACCCAGTTCGTGGCCCAGTCACCGGACCCTCAATCCGAACCCCCTCCCGAAGTGGCGAGCGCCGCATGGAGCGGACGTTATAGCGCCGAAGCCTTCGGATCAGCAGGTTTCAACCAGCCAGAGTTCTCTGCCACCAGCTTCACTGGACGAACCATGGGCAACGTGGAGTTGCTCCAGGAATTCGTTGGAACCCAGCGCGATACGTTGACCCTGACCAACGCATCCGGTATCACAATAAACGGAACGGAGCCGGACTGCGTCCGAGTGGCGCTGAACTATAGCGAATCACAGGCCCGAATTTTCCTGTCTTCCGGCGAGCCGGCGACTCTCGAACAGAGCGGGACCCGAAAGCCCAATCCCCGTCATTGCGGGAATCAGCAGAATGGCGATGAAGCCCTGAAATATCTGACTGTCACCATTACCGGCCGTCAGTAGGAACGGTCGTTAAGATCCCAGTTCTCCAGGAACCCCTTCTTTCGATCAATCATCCGCTCGTACGTGGAGATCATGAAGGCAGCGTGGGGAGCTTTGACCAGTCGCAGGGTTTCGATCCGGCGTTCGAGGCGCTCAACTTCGGAGCGCACCTGCTGGTGCACGTGGCTTCGAACACTGTCGTGATGGTCCAGATTGACCTCGCGCGAGGCCGGCTGGTGGCGGGGTAGTATGGGCTTGTCCATTCGGCTTCTCGTCCATTGAGTCGTGAAAGTTCCTTGATCCCGGGTTCAAGTTTGCCCAACTGCCGGACAGACTGCAATAAAAATGAATAGAGCTTCATTTTTATTGCAGTCTGTCCGGCAGAACCCGCTGTCAATTCACGGGACCAATGCCCTGCTATAGTTCCACTTGGACACGCCATTCCCTACCCCTACAGGAGCTACCATGAGCCAGACATCCGTGGCGGATACCCTGCGAGAATACTCGTCGCTGCTGGAACTGCTGGATGACGCCTACTGGGAAGCCAGCACCATCCACCACAAAGACATGCTGTACGACATTATCAGCATCCTCAGCCAGGAGGTGGCCGAGATCAACAAACTCAGCATACAGGACCACCACTATCCCTACGAAGTGATTACCGAGGGTATCCGGCGGGTGGTGCCGAAACTGGAGCGGCTGGATGAGAACCGTGAGGACGTGATCCAGCGGACCCAGACACTCACGGATTTCCGCGACATACTGTCATCCGTGCTGGGCATTCTCGAGGCGCAACTGCAGACCTTATAAAGCAGCCGGCTCAGGCGGCGATCATCGGTCGGCGGTGTTCGGGAATCAGCGGGAAGCGGTTGCAGACGGTGTAGACGAACTTCGCCAGCGCCGGCAGATGATGGCCGACGATCGGAAAGCCGGTGTTAAGCAGGCTGACTGAAATATCCCGGGCGGCATCGGCCCAGCACAACTTGTTGATCAGCCCGACATGACCAAAGGCATGGCGGCTGTACTGGCCCCACAGACCCACCGGATTTCCGCCCAGCATCATGCCGGCGCTGAAACGCATGGGAACCATCATGGTCCGGTCGATCTGGAGCGAACCAAACTGCTGGATAGCCCGGCGAATGGTGAGTTCGCTGCAGATGCGTCGGCCATTCCAGAGCCCACCGTTCAGCATCATCTGGAAAAACCGGCCCATTTCTTCCGCGGTTCCGCACAGGTTAGCTGCCGGAATCACCGCCTTCTGGAAACGCGGGTCGTTGGTGACCCGTTCCACTGTCCGGATATCCCCGCCCAGCGCCCGGTTAACCACCCAGGAAACGGGAAATCGGGGCGTCGGCCCGGTGGCGTAATTGCTCGCCAGGTCAGTCAGGTGCTCAGGAGCAATCCCGTAGGTAAACCATTTCATGCCCATGGGCTGGCGCAGATGCCGGTCAAGGTAGTTTTCAATGCTGTCGCCGGTGACACTCTCAAGCACCCGCTGCAGCACGAATCCCCCGGTGATGGCATGGTAGGCAACCTTGGCACCGTCGACTTCCACCGGCCGGGCGGCACATAGCTGGCGCCAGATTTCGTCGCTGTCCCATAACACATCGATGGGTGTTTCCCGGGGAATGGCCGGGATACCGCCCCGGTGGGAGAGGACCTGATGGACTGTGATGGTACGCTTGCCGCCGCTGGCAAACTCCGGGCAATAGTAGGACACCGGATCCATCAGGTTAACCAGTCCCTGTTCCGCAAGCATATGGATCAGCAGGGCGGTCACCGCCTTGGAGGCGGAAAAATAGCAAACCGGTGTATCGGTGGTCATCGGAACCCGGACTGCATCCGGGGGGTCCTGGGGGCCATTGCCGCTGGCATGGCCAATGGCCCGGTGCAGAACCTGCTCGCCCCGATGGCGCACCGAAATCTGGATGCCGGGGTGCACACCGGTCCGGTAAAGCCCCTGCACACTGCGCCAGACAGCCTCGACGGTTTCTTCACTGACCCCGGCGGTTGAGGGGTTTTCACCGGCCGTATCCCGGAAGGTAACCGCGTCCAGGTCCCCCGGAATCTGGCAGGTGTGAAGTGCACGGCGGGCAAGTCGATTCATTGAGTCAAACCTTTATCAGGATTCGTTGCGGACCTGGTCATGGAGATGCGCCATGGCCACACAGTTACGGCCGCGGTCCTTGGCCAGATACATGGCCTTGTCGGCGGCAGCACACAGCGCCACGGCATTCTGCCCATGTTCAGGATACACCGACACACCGACACTGATGGTCAGGGGCACGGTTTTTCCGTCGCCCAGGGGCTGGGGCTGCTCCGCCACCTTTCGACGCAGGCGCTCGGCCGTATCCCGGGCTTCATCCAGGTCCATTTCCGGCAATACAATCACAAATTCTTCGCCACCGAACCGGCCGACGAAGTCGACACTGCGGACGCTGCCGAGCAGCAGACGACTGATGGAACGAAGCACCGAATCACCGGCGGCGTGGCCATAGGTATCGTTGATGTCCTTGAAATGATCGAAATCGATCCAGAGTACGGCCATCGGCCGCTGGTAACGCTGGGCCCGCTCGACCTCGTCTTCCAGAACTTTCGACATTTCCCGGCGGTTGAAGAGGCCGGTCAATGGGTCCCGGGTCGCCATTTCCTCCAGCTCGTTTTCCAGCTCCTTGCGATCCGAAATGTCCAGGACAATGCCTTCAAGCACCAGCGTCCCGTCCTCTTCCTCAACACCCCGCCCCCGCTCCCAGACCCAGATCCGGCGGCCATCCTTGCGAGTCAGAGCATATTCCAGGGAAAAGGGCTGGTCATTGGCCAGAGCGACCTTCACTTCGCCAAATATTCGCTCGCCATCCTCATCGTCTATCAGGCTGGCATAACTGGTCGCCCGATTTTCAATCAGCTCCTCCGGTTCATAGCCGGTCAACCGGGCACAGCCCCTGGAGACAAACAGCATGGTCCAATGGGGATCATAACGACAACGGTAAGCCATGCCGGGCAGGTTATCCATCAACACCTGAAGCTGGCGTTCCCGCTTGCGCAACGCCTGGCGCTGGCCGAGCTGCAGGGTCAGCAGGGCGCGGTCTTTGGCAAGCTGGCGAAGAAGAACCAGAAACAACACCAGCCCGGTGGCAAGGACAAAAAGCAGGCCCTTCCAGGTCTGGACGACAGACAGTGTATGGGGGTCCGGAAACCAGGCCTCGGCGGCTGAATCAGAGAAGGCGATCCAGGCAAAGCCCGCGATCAGATAGACCAGAGCCGCCCCGCCGGCTCGACGAAGAGGCGTCTGGTTGTCAGTCAATTTGCTCATTCCCTGATGCTTCGCCCGTGCAGGTTCCCGGAAGTGACAGCCATGATTGCATGAATACCCATAATGTACGAAAAATAGTCATAACGGGGCCTCAAGTCGAGCGCCAAATGTCATCCCCGGTAAAATCCTCTCGCCCGAACCCGTTTGACGGGGCTGCACTGGTTGTTGCCCACGAGCTTAACTGATTTAATTCCCGGGACGTGACATTGCCAAGGAGCAGAACATGACGCCGGGCATTGATGCTGCGCGCAAGGCCAGGGTGGCCCATACCATTCATGAATACCACCACGACCCCGCCAGCGCCAACTATGGTACCGAAGCAGCTGAAAAGATGGCAGTCGATCCGGCCCGGGTGTTCAAGACTCTGGTCGTAGCGGTCGACGGAAAGGAACTGGCCGTTGGCGTGATCCCGGTGACCACAACACTGAGCATGAAACTGATTGCCAGAGCCGCCAACGGTAAGAAGGCCGCCATGGCCGACAAGCAAGCGGTCCAGCGCAGCACCGGCTACGTTCTGGGTGGCGTAAGCCCCCTGGGTCAGAAACGCAAACTCAAAACCGTGATTGACGACTCCGCCCGCAACTTCGGGACCATCTTCGTCAGCGCCGGCCGACGGGGGCTGGAAATCGAGCTGGCGCCTGAGGACCTCGCCGAACTCACCGGCGCTGTATTTGCCAACCTCCGGCAAGGCTGACCTATGTCCAATGCTGTAGATCTGTTGCTGATTGGCAGCATTATGTTGCTGGCACTGGCTGCCCATTTCGTCGGTCAGCGCCTGCACGTGCCAAGGATCACTCTGCTAATCCTTGTGGGCGCTATCACAGGCCCCCAGATGCTCGACCTTGTGCCAGCCGCAACCAGTGCCAACTTCAGTCTGGTGACCGAGCTGACCCTCGCCATGGTGGGATTCCTGCTCGGGGAACGGATGTCCTTTCGGGAGCTGCGTCAGGGCCGTCAGGCCATCATTGTCAGCCTCGCCGTCACTCTGGTAACCGCCCTGGTCATCTTTCTGGCGGTGTGGCTGGTAACCGGGAACCTTGCCGCCTCCTTGCTGCTGGCGGCGATCGCCACTGCCACCGACCCGGCCGCCACCCTGGATGTCATAAAAGAGACTGAGTCCCGGGGACCCCTGACCCGGCTGGTGGCCCAGGTGGTTGCCATCGATGATGCCTGGGGTGCCATCCTGTTCAGCATCCTGCTGGTGTTTGCCGGACTGCTCTCGGGCAACGGCGTCAGCGTCATGGCGACGCTCGGCCATGGCGTATGGGAGGTGGCTGGCTCCATCATCCTCGGTGTGCTCCTGGGCCTGCCCATGGCCTGGCTCACTGGCCGGATCCGACCCGGGGAGCCCATGCTGCTGGAGTCCGCGGGTTTTGTCTTTCTTGCGGCGGGTACCGCTGGCGCCCTGAACCTCTCTTACCTGCTTACCTGCATGGCACTGGGCGTCACCGTCGCCAACGTGGCCCGACACCACATGCGCCCGTTCCGCTCCATCGAAGGAATATCGGATCCCTTCCTGGCGCTGTTCTTCTTCCTGGCCGGCTTCAGCCTGGACTGGTCTCTGCTCCCGACTCTCGGGCTGTTAGGCGGCGTCTATGTGCTGGCGCGAATCGCCGGCCGTCTGCTTGGTGGTTACACCGGCGGGGTTCTGGCCGGGTCGGCACGGGAAATCCGTTATCGCAATGGCGCCTGCCTGTTGCCCCAGGCCGGCGTTGCCATGGGGTTGGCGCTGGTGGCCACCGCCAGGATGCCGGAGCTGACCTTCCTGCTGCCACTGGTGGTCGGGTCCACGGTGATCTTTGAAATCATTGGCCCTCCGATAGCCATGTACCAGTTGCGCCGTGCCGGCGAGACCGGTAAAGGGGTTGAGGAGTCAGCCGACGACGGTTGAACAGCAGCCACAAAAAAACCCGAAAAGCCCAAGGCCCTCCGGGTTTCTCGCTCACCAGCCGGAGCATTGGCCCCGACCGGTTTCGCCAGACATCACTTTACAGACGCACGGGCATCCTCAAGGATCTTGTTCAGCGTGGCACTCGGCTGCATGACTTCGCAGACCTTCTCCATCGGCGGATGGTAATAGCCACCAATATCCGCCGGATTGCCCTGAACCACGGTCATCTCCTCCAGGATCTTGTCCTTGTTCTCTTCGAACTGCTTGGACAGCTTGGTGAAGAATTCCTTCAGCTCCTTGTCGCTGTCCTGGTTGGCCAGCTCTTCCGCCCAGTAACGGGCAAGGTGGAAGTGGGAACCGCGGTTGTCCAGCTCACCGGTAACCCGGGACGGAGACTGGTTGTTCTCAAGCAGGCGCTCGGTCGCCTTGTCCAGGGTCTGACCCAGCAGGCGCGCACGCTCGTTGTTCTGCTTCTCGCCCAGCTCGTCCAGGGACACGGCTGTGGCCAGGAATTCACCCAGGGAGTCCCAGCGCAGGTGGTTTTCCTGAATCAGCTGCTGTACGTGCTTGGGCGCAGAACCGCCGGCACCGGTCTCATACAGGCCACCGCCGTTAAGCAGCGGAACGATGGACAGCATCTTGGCGCTGGTACCCAGTTCCAGAATCGGGAACAGGTCAGTGAGGTAGTCACGCAGCACGTTGCCGGTCACGGAGATGGTGTCCAGGCCACGAATCAGACGCTCCATGGTCCAGCGGATCGCGCGAACCGGGGACATGATGCGGATATCCAGACCTTCGGTATCGTGCTCCTTCAGGTACGTCTCGACTTTCTTGATCAGCTGGGCGTCGTGGGCACGCTCATCGTCCAGCCAGAATACCGCCGGCATGCCGGTGGCTCGGGCGCGGTTGACCGCCAGCTTGACCCAGTCACGGATCGGCAGGTCCTTGGTCTGGCAGGCGCGCCAGATATCGCCTTTCTCGACGTTATGCTCGGTCAGCACGGTGCCGTCTTCAGCAACCACGCGGACAACACCGTCTTCCTTGATTTCAAAGGTCTTGTCGTGGGAGCCGTACTCTTCGGCTTTCTGCGCCATCAGACCAACGTTGGGCACAGTCCCCATGGTAGTGGGATCAAACGCGCCGTGGGTCTTACAGAAGTTGATCACTTCCTGGTAGATGGTGGCGTAGGTGGACTCCGGCATCACTGCCTTGGTGTCCTTGAGCTTGTTGTCCCGGGCCCACATCTTGCCGGAGTTACGGATCATGGCCGGCATGGAGGCATCAACAATTACGTCGCTGGGCACGTGCAGGTTGGTGATGCCCTTGACCGAGTCCACCATGGCAATTTCCGGGCGGTGCTCGTAGCAGGCGTGCAGGTCTTCCTGGATCTGCTCCTGCTTGGATTCCGGCAGTTGCTTGATCTTCTCGACCACACTGGACAGACCGTTGTTCGGGTTCACGCCGATTTCGTCGAACAACTCACCGTACTTGTCGAACAGGTCCTTGTAGAAAACCTTCACCGCGTGACCGAATACGATCGGGTGGGAGATTTTCATCATGGTGGCTTTCACGTGCAGGGAGAACATAACGCCGGTGTTCTCGCAGTCAGCAATGGCGTCCTCGAAGAATTTCACCAGTGCCTTCTTGCTCATGAACATGCCGTCCAGCACTTCGCCTTCGAGCAGCGGCAGCTCTTTAAGGACGGTCTGCTTGCCCTGCTTGTTCTCAAACACGATGTTGGCGTTGGTCGCCTTGTCCAGGGTGACGGACTGCTCGCTGGAATAGAAGTCACCGCCGCGCATGTGCGCCACGTGGGTGCGTGAAGCCGGACTCCACTCACCCATGGAATGGGGGTATTTGCGGGCAAAGGCTTTAACCGCGGCGGGCGCGCGACGGTCGGAGTTGCCCTCACGGAGTACCGGGTTAACAGCACTGCCCAGAACCTTGGCGTAGCGGGACTGGATTTCTTTCTCTTCGTCGTTCTCAGGGTTTTCCTTGTATTCCGGTACCTTGTAACCCTGCTCGTTCAGCTCCTTGATGGCAGCCCGCAGCTGCGGGATGGAGGCTGAGATGTTCGGCAGCTTGATGATGTTGGCATCAGGGTCTTTGGTGTATTCACCCAGTTCGGTCAGGGCATCCGGAACCCGCTGATCTTCTTCAAGGTAATCCGGGAAGTTGGCCAGAATACGCGCCGCGAGTGAGATGTCGCTGGTCTCGAATTCAATACCAGCCGGCTTGGCGTAGGTTTCCAGGATGGGAAGAAGCGACCGTGTCGCGAGGGCTGGGGCCTCGTCGGTCAGAGTGTAGACAATCTTGGCTTTGGATGATGTCATTTTCGTCCTCAGGCTAATGGGTGGGTTCAGGACGGTCATGGCGGGGTCAGGCGTCTTTTGAACGTCCGACCTGAGCAATGACTGATTAGGAACTTTTGATAGACCTACTAAGATACCAGTTTTTCGTAAATTTTGGTTACGATCTTAGTATAAGAACGGACTAAAAATGCCGGATCTTCCGTTACAAGACGATGAAATGGCGGGAATTTACGAAACTTTCTAACATCACTTCGGTGGAGTCGCGGGGTGGGCGAGGCCTTCCAAAACACGCTCCTGGCGGCACATCCATGTGACGCTTGGGCTCCGCCATCCATGGCTCCGCACAGTTTTGGAAGGCCTCGCCCACCCCGCTTTTCTGACGACTCAGTGGAATTCCATCGCAAATTTCAGGGTGGAGTAGAACGGCTTATTGTCAACAAAATCAGCCATGAACAGTAGGTCGGATTAGCCAAAGGCGTAATCCGACAACCACATTGACCTTCCACACCTCACTCTGGCAACAACCCAACCGCAGCCAATCGCTCCCGGATATGGTCCAGGGCCTCGGGATTCCCCAGGGCGTCCCGGTTGTCCGCCTTTTTCGAGCCATTGATCAAACGGGCCACGGCCAGCTCAACCTTCTTGCCGCTGCGGGTGTACGGGATGTCGTTCACCTGCACGATGTGCCTGGGCACGTGGCGTGGGCTGGCGCCCTGGCGGATGCGGGTCTTCAGCTGTTTCAGCAACTCGTCGGTGATTTCCTGGCCTTCAGCCGGGACCACCAGCAGGACCACCTCCACGTCGCCGTCGATCTGACGTCCCACCACGAGGCTGTCTTTGACCTCGGCCACGGTTTCCACCTGACGATAGATTTCCGCAGTACCGATTCTGACGCCGCCCGGGTTGAGGGTGGCATCTGAACGGCCGTAGATGATGGCGCCGCCGTGTTCGGTGAATTCGATGAAGTCGCCGTGGGCCCAGACGCCCGGGAATGTGTTGAAATAGGCGTCCTTGTAGCGCTCACCGTTCGGATCCTGCCAGAAGCAGACGGGCATGGATGGCAGGGGCTGGCGGCAGACCAGCTCACCGCGGCCTTCGCTGACCGGTTGGCCATCGTCGCCGTACGCTACCGCATCAACGCCCAGGAAGCGGCACTGGATTTCACCACGGCGAACAGGCAATAGCGGCGTGGAGCCGACAAAGCAGCCGCAGATGTCGGTGCCGCCGGCAATGGAACCGAGCAACACGTTCGGAGCGCCGTCGGTGTAGACCCAGTCGTAATCTTCCGGCAACAGCGGGGAGCCGGTGGAGAACACCACCCGCAGCTTGCTCTGATCCAGGGTTTTCGCGGGCTGGAGCTCGGCTTTCCGGCAGCCGGCGATGAAGCGGGCGCTGGTGCCGTAGTGAGTGACTTTCTCGTCCGCCACCACCTGCCACAGATAGTTCAGGTCCGGGTAGCCCGGCGAGCCGTCGACGGTGATCACAGCCGCGCCAGTCATCAAGGCGGAGGCCTGCCAGTTCCACATCATCCAGCCACAGGTGGTGAAGTACAGGAACCGGTCCTCCGGGCCGACGTCGCCGTGGAGCATCAGTTCCTTGGCGTGGTTGACCAGCAGGCCGGCATTGCCGTGAACGATGCACTTGGGCTTGCCGGTGGTTCCGGAGGAATACAGGATATAAACCGGGTGGTCCGGGGGCAGCGGCGTGAACGAGGGTGCTTTGCCTTTTCCGAAGTCCAGGGCGTCGTCCCAGGTGGTCACCAGATCTCCGGCAATCGGGGCCTCGTCTGGCAGTTGCTGGATACTGACCACGGCTTTGAGCGTGGGCAAGCCGGCAATCAGCTCGGCAAAATCCTGTTGGCGCGCAAACACCTTGCCGCCGTAGCCGTAGCCATTCACGACGATCAGTGCCGAAGGCTCGATCTGGCCAAAGCGGTCAAGAATCGCGCCGATGCCGAAGTCCGGTGACGCGGAACTCCAGATGGCGCCGAGGCTTGTAGCTGCCAGCATGCCCACCAGGGCCTCGTAGCCGTTGGTGACAACGCCGGCTACCCGGTCACCCTGCTTGATGCCTTTCCCACGCAGGAAAGCTTCCAGGGCACCTGCATCGGCCTTGAGCTCGGAATAGGTGCGACGCAGCACCGGGCGGGTTTCGCAATAGGCCACCACCGCTTCCCGGTCCGCGTGCTCACCATCCGCCAGGCGGAGCAGGTTGGCGGCAAAGTTCAGCTTCATGCCAGGAAACCATTCGGCGCCGGGCATTTCACGCTTGCCAAGCACTTTCTCAGCCGGGGTATCGCAAACCAGGCCGCAGTAATCCCAGACTTTCTGCCAGAAGGTTTCCAGCTCAGCAATGGACCACTGGTGCAGGGCATGGTAATCGGCAAACGGCCCGAAGCCCTGCTGCTCCAGCCAGGCCTTGAACCGGCCCATGCGGGAGTTTGTCAGGGTGGTTTCCGTTGGAGACCAGACTACCGGTGATTGTTCTTCGTTGCTCATCCGTCTCTCCTGAATGTTACTGCATATGCCAGCCGTGACTGACCACGATGGACTGGCCGGTCAGGGCAGCGGACGGGAAAGCGGCCAGGTGAACGGCCAGTTCCGCCACGTCTTCGAGGGTGGTGAATTCCCCGTCCACTGTGTTCTTAAGCATGACTTTACTGATCACTTCCTCTTCGGAAATGCCCAGCTCCCTGGCCTGCTCCGGAATCTGTTTATCCACCAGAGGCGTGCGCACAAATCCGGGGCAGATGATATTGCTCCGCACTCCGTGTTCGGCGCCCTCCTTCGCGACTGCCCGGCAAAGCCCGAGCATGCCGTGCTTGGCCGCCACATAAGGCGCCTTCAGGGGCGAGGCTTCCAGCGAATGCACTGAACCCATGTATAGCATGGTGCCGCCACCGTTGTTGTACATATGCTTCAGGGCCGCGCGGGTCACCAGGAACGCGCCGTCGAGATGCACGCTCATGACCTTGCTCCAGTCGGAATAAGCAAGCTTGTGCACCGGGTCGATGTGCTGAACGCCGGCATTCGCCAGAGCGATGTCCAGACCACCCCACTGTTTAACCACAAAGTTTACGTTTACGTCAACTGCATTTTCATCGGTAACATCCATTTCGAGCGCCATGGCAGTGCCGCCGGCCTGCTCGATGGCCGTCGCGGTTTCCTGAGCAGTTTCCAGACTCAGGTCTGCCACGGCGACTTTGGCGCCTTCTCGGCCGTAAGCTTCGGCGATGGCTCGGCCGATACCTCGGCCGGCACCGGTAATCAGGGCAATCCGGTTTTCCAGACGCATTGTTGTTGTCTCCTTAGTCGTAAGCGACGCCAGGCAACCAGGTCGCGATTTCCGGGACCAGGAACACGATAGCCAGGGCTGCCAGCTGAATAATGATGAAGGGGATGACACCCCGGTAGATATCAGTGACCTTGATCTCCGGCGGCGCCACGCCCTTGATGTAAAACAGCGCGAATCCAACCGGTGGGGTCAGGAACGAGGTCTGCAGGCACATGGCAAACAGGATGGTGAACCAGACCAGATCAAACCCCAGGCTTTGCACAACCGGGGCTACCAGAGGGAGGATGATCAGGGTGATCTCGACCCAGTCCAGGAAGAATCCCAGCAGGAATACCGCAAACAGGATCGTCAGCACCACGCCATAGGGTCCGAACGGTAGGCCAAGCAGCGCGTCCTCAATGACCCGGTCACCACCCAGCCCCCGCAGTACCACGGAGAAGGCAGTTGCACCCAGGAAGATGGCAAAGATGAACGCAGCGGTGCGGGTGGTCTGCTGCATGGAAGAATTGAGCACGTTCAGGTTCAGCCGACCCGACATCAATGCCAGTAGCAGGGCGCCAAGCGCGCCCACACCGGAAGCTTCCGTTGGGGTTGCGATGCCGGCAAAAATGGAGCCCAGCACACCCAGAATCAACGCGGCTGTCGGTACAACGGCTTTCGCCACTTCCCAGACGATGGCCCAGGTCACTTTCTCCGTCCCTTCTGGCACCGGCGCAATGTGGGGTTGCAGCATGGGACGGATAATCGCGTAGGCCACGTACATGGCACCCAGCATCAGGCCGGGAAAGAACGCGCCCATGAACAGGTCGCCTACCGACGCTTCCGGGACCGCCAGGCGGTCAGCCATCAGCACCAGCATGATGGAAGGCGGTATCAGAATACCCAGGGTCCCGGTGGCGCAAGCAGTGCCCACGGCAAACCCCTTGTCGTACTTGTTCTCCATCATCACGGGCAGGGACAACATACCCAGAAGCACGACGGAGGCACCGATAATACCGGTGGTCGCGGCCAGCAGTACGCCGATCACGATTACGGTGACCGCATAACCGCCGCGAACCGCACCAAACAGTTTGACCATGCTGTTCATCAGCCGCTCGGCCACCCCGGACTGGTCAAGCATGATGCCCATGAAGATAAACATGGGCAGGGCGACAAGGGTCTCGCTGTTTACAACATTCCATATTCGCTCGGGTACAAGCCCCATGGACGAGGAGTAGTCAAACCACAGGTTGGCACCAAAATTCTCAACGGCGACGACACCGACGACGGTCCAGATAACCGCGGTGCCCCCCAACACCCACGCCACCGGATAACCGGTCATCAACAACGCCCCGAAGGTGAGGAACATGCCGATTACAAACAGGGTTTCAAGCTCCATCAGGACGCATCCTCTTTCTTGTTATTCCCGGACTCGATCCGGATTGGCTTCGGAAAGCCGAAAAGCAGGGCGGTAACTTTCAGCAAGCGGGACAGGGCAGCAATGATCAGCAGAACAAAAGCCAGTGTCATGATGCCTTTCAGGATCCAGCGGTACGGAAGCCCGGCGGGTGCCTGACTGGTCTCGCCCTGTTCCCAGGAACTGAAGGTGTAGGGGATCATTTCATTGACCGACAACGCGAGAAACGGCAGCAACAAAAACACGATACCCAACAGTTCAATCCAGGCCTGGCCTTTGAGGGACAGGCGCTCATGAATGACATCCACCCTTACGTGATCATCGGTTACCAGGGTATAGCCCAACCCCAACAACCAACCGGCGCCGGCCAGGTGCCACTGGACTTCCTCCAGGGTTACCGACCCCATGCCAAAGGCATAGCGACTCACCACCGCGTAAATGATTACTCCGGTGACCACAAGCCAGAGCCAGGAAGCACTTTTGCCTATCGCAGAAATCACACCATCCAGAACCTGGCTCGGCCGTGTGGTCGGGAACTCGGTGTGATGATGAATAAATTGACCGGCGTCCGACGCCGATGCGTGCACATCGCGCGGAGAGCCTTTATCAGACACTGCCATACAACAGTTCCTCGTTCAGAAAGCCTGCTGTGAAACGAGGATGGCCCCGCAGGGCCATCCAGACTCAATCAGAGAGCACCGGAATTACTCCCGGTGCCCAGGGTCAGCCCGGAACCTTACAGGTCCGCCGGAACATAGGCGCGGGTGTCCCAGATCTTGTAGGTCTCCATGAACTCCTGCTGGCTTTCATAGACCCGCTTGAAGTCAGCATCCTTGGCGGCTTCTTCTTTCAGCACTTCCTCGGTAACCGCCTTCAACTCTTTAAGAACATCACGGGGAATCTGGTCAGCCTGAACGCCCTTTTCCTGGAACTCGGCCAGAACCTTGCCGTTCTTGTACTCGCCTTCCGCCAGACCCCGAGTCGTCGCCGCAGTGCAGGAAGCCTCAACCAGCGCCTTCTGGGCTTCAGTGGCACGATCCCACTCGTCCTGGTTGATCAGCATGTACTGGGCGGTGAACTGCTGGTGCCAGCCCGGGAACAGGTTGTACTTGACCACCTGGTTGAAGCCGAGGATCTGGTCGATGGCGGGCATGGAGAACTCAGTGGCATCAATGGTGCCCTTCTCCAGTGCCTGGTACAGCTCGCCGCCAGGCATCATGGTGACGGAAGCGCCCAGTTTTTCGAGAACCTTGCCACCCAGGCCGGCAAAGCGAATCTTCAGGCCTTCGTAGTCTTCCAGGGTTTTGATGGGCTTGGAGTACCAGCCCGCTGTCTCAGGCCCGATAATGCCACACAGCTGTGCGTACACATTGAAGCCCTTGTTGGCGTAGGTTTCCTGCAGCATTTCATGGCCGCCACCGAAGTAATACCAGCCAATGTAGGCCGGGGGCTTCATACCGAAGGGGACAGCGGCAAACAGGGGAATCGCGGGTACTTTGCCCTGATCGTAACCGATCCAGGTGTAACCGGCGGATACCTTGCCATCGGACACGGCCTGGAGAATATCGAACGGCGGAACCAGCTTGCCGGGCTCATAGACCCGAACCTGGATGCTGCCGCCGGAAGCGGTGGTCAGGTTTTCTGCAACCCAGGCGGCGGGGGAACCCAGGCCGGGCAGGTTGGTGGAAAACGCAACCGGCATTTTCCAGCGCAGATCGTCAGCAAAAGCGGTGCCCGTGGTAAGAGCAATCGCACCGGCGACACCGGTGAGAGCCTTGAGAAGTTTCATTGGCAAGTCTCCTAGCATTGTTATTTTAGCTGGCCTGGCGGCTTACAAACCTGAAAGGCCTGGTCTGAGTATAGTCAGACAACACAGGAACAGACGGACAGTTCGAAATGGGGGGTCCAACGGTTAGCGCCAGTCTTGTTCTCTTGCATTGTTCTGACGTCCTGCAACCCGACATCTGCAGGCAGCATGCCAAATGATTTTTATTGTTTAAATTCAGATAGTTAAAAAATCAAACAACATCGACCTCCTGCCATTTCGTCCGGAAATCCGGACACACCTAGACGAGAGTCGTACGCAGTTGTACGGATGACAGGACAATCGTCCGGATTTCAGGACATTCTGGCGAGTTTCTCGTAGAGGACAGAACGTGAGATACCCAGTAATTTTGCCGCCCGGGTGCGGTTACCGCGGCTGGCGACCAAGGCCTCTTCTATGGCCTGGGACTCGGCCTCGGCCAGTGTCTGGGACAGGGCGCGAACCGGCTGCGGCATGAACGACGAGGCGGGGCGGCAGCCACTGCGAGGTAGCACCTTGAAAATCGCATCCGCATCCAGTAGGCCACCCTCTTCGCCCATGGTCAGGGCCCGCTCCAGAACATTGCGTAATTCCCGGATATTGCCGGGCCAGTCGTAGCTGCCCAGAGCCGAGACACCCGCATCGGTAATTTCCCCGCGCAGCTCCGGGCCTTCGCAGATCTCTTCCAGCAGCGCCTCACACAGTACCCCGAGATCTGCCAGGCGATCCCGCAGTGGCGGAATCGGAATTTCGAGAACATTCAGGCGGTAATAGAGATCCGACCGGAACTCCCCTTCGGCAATCATCACTTCCAGATTTCGACTGGTGGCTGCAATAACACGGACATCCACCGGGACCACCTTGTTGGAACCCAGCGGTTCAATCTCGCCCTCCTGCAGGGCGCGCAGCAGCTTGGCCTGCAACGGCAGCGGCATATCCCCGACTTCGTCGAGAAACAGGGTCCCGCCGTTGGCCAGCTGGAATTTGCCGTCCCGGTTCCGTCGATCGG
>Ga0247720_100147_pt1 | contig 33213 bp, 23 predicted proteins | sample MSEWel2015_12_15_FD_189078 | JGI IMG/M metagenome (GOLD analysis project Ga0247720, IMG submission 189078) | Subsurface sediment microbial communities from gas well in West Virginia, United States - MSEEL Well Study Marcellus 3H_2015_12_15 | ecosystem: Environmental > Terrestrial > Deep... | reverse complement strand
CCGGAGCCGGCCAGCAGGCTGGAGCTGGCCACCACCAGCCGGCACAGGTCGCCCCCGGCTTTGCAGCGAAGGCCGTCGATCAGATCGGCAACGGCTACCGAACCCAGGGCATTCTCAAACTGGTAGTCAAAAGGCAGAGGCTCAGCAACCGCTTCCGGCCATTCTGCCAGTGCGCTCTGGTATCGCTCGAACAGGTCCGGCAAGCGACCGGCCAGCTCGGACCGCAGGCGGTGTTCGGTGACACCCATGCCCAGATCCCCGCGGCGCGCCATCCGGTCCAGGGTCGTCTGCAATCGTTCCTCCAGTTCTTCTTCATTGCCGGCTTTCAGCAGCCCGTCCTGAATCAGCTCGTTGTCCAGGCGCCAGCGGTCAAGGCCGTCCAGATCGAAATTCTCGTTGTCGGTGTCGTCGTCTTCAACATCCTCGAAACGCACCTGCAGTCGACGCTGGTAAAAGGTGTCGATGGGCTTTTTCAGGAAAGCCGCCAGATCGTTCAGGCTGATGGACTCCTCGGGCGCCTGGTACGGAAGGGCAGACTGCGTCTGTTCCGCAGCCTCAGCACCATGAGCACTGCGCCATTCCCGTTCAAAGGTGAACAGTTGACGGGCCTGCAGGACGTCGCTCAAGGGCCTGGGCTGGCTGTCTTCGCCCTCACGACCCTCATGCAGCCCGTTGGCTTTCGGGAAATAGGCCCGGCTGAAGGGTTGTAGTGGATGCTGGGTGGTGAGGGCGTCGGTGACCTTTGTCTCCGGTTGCCCGGCCACGGACCACAGGCTGTCCAGATGATCCTGTAGCTGGCCCACCAGCACCGACGGTGGGCGTTCTGAATCGTCCTTGATGCTGCGGCCCACCCAACTGATGTAAAGCTGCTCCCGAGCGGACAACAGGGCTTCCAGGAACAGGTAGCGATCGTCTTCCCGGCGGGAACGGTCCCCCGGGCGGTAGTCCTGGGCCATGAGATCGAAATCCACCGGCGGCCGGGAACGGGGGTAGTCACCGTCGTTCATACCCAGCAGGCACACTTTCCGGAAGGGTATGGCCCGCATGGGCATCAGGGTAGCGAAATTCACCTTGCCGGCCAGGAAGCGCTGGTTCAGGCCGCCTTCATCCAGCCCTTCCAGCAGGATATCCTTGACGATATTCAGGGGCAGCGTCTGGCCCTCAAGGCCTGCCGCCGTGGCGTCATCCAGCCACTGTTCCAGCTGGCGGCGGAAACGGTTCAGCAGCAACAGATCACTGCCTTCCGCCTTGTGGAAAAACTGCCCGAGCATCTCTGAAAACAGGCGTTCCCAGTCTTGCGGTGTGCGATTGGTCTGCAGCGCCTGCCAGAGGGTTTCCAGTTGATGCACAAAGTCGTTCAGGCGGCCCGCCAGGCTGGCCTGCAGGCCGCCTATCTCGTCGAAGGGTTCCACGCCGCCCCAGGGCTCGTCGTCGCCCATGCCATAACCCAGCAGCATTGAGCGCAGGCCGGATTGCCAGGTATTGCGCTCCAGTTCCGCCGGCAGGTCCAGACTTTCCCGGTGCCGGCCGTGCAGGCCCCAGCGGATATTGGCGCCCTCTACCCAGCGCCGGGCGAGGGGAATTTCCTCTTCGCTGATACCGAAGCGGTCCCGTATGCCCGGCACCTCCAGCAGGCTGATGATCTCACTCACCGCGAAGCGGCTGCGGGGCAGTGACATCAGGGTTTCCAGGGCGATCAGCACGGGTTCGTGGTGGCGCTGGCCCTGGTCGGAAATGGTGAAGGGGATGTGGCGCTTGCGACCGGGCTGGTAACGGCCGAACACGGCCTGGATGTGCGGCGCGTACACGTTGATATCCGGCACCATCACGATGACGTCCCGGGGCCGCAGCGTTGGATCAACGTTGAAAGCCGCCAGCAGCTGATCGTGCAGAATTTCCACTTCCCGCTGGGGGCTGTGGGCCTGGTGGAACGCCAGGGAATGATCCTGCTGCAGATCCAGTTGTCGCTGCTGCTGGCGGATTTCCTGCAGGGGCGTCAGGTTGTGGATATCGTTCTGCAGCTGGTGCAGCAGGCGCGGTGCGTCGTCGTTGCCATGGTCCGAGAAGATATCGATTTTCTGGTCCGGGGTCTGGAAGCTGCCCCGGCCCCGGTATTCCTCCGGGTTGTCGAACTCGTCCAGCAGCCGGATGTAATCGCGGCCCTGCTTGCCCCAGGCGGCCAGCAGCGGATTGGCGTGCTGGTGCAGCTGGTCGGGATCTTCAACAGCGGAAAGCGCGGGATGGGCCTTGCCCCGCTTGCGTTCGGCGGTGAGCAGCTCCCGGTCGCTGATGATATCGGCCCAGTAAAACTGGCAGGGATTGTGAACACAGAGCACCACCTGGCTGAACCGGCTCAGTACGTACAGGGCTTCCAGCGCCTGCCGCGGCAGCGACGAGACGCCAAAGACGACAATGCGGGTCGGCAGCCGGGACGGATTGGCCGGTGCCGGCATGCGCTGGCCCTGTTCCATGAACCGGGTGTGGATCTGCGAGCGGCTGGTATGGGCTTCCGCGCCCACATCCTCAACCAGCCTCCGCCACAGCAGGGGCTGCCAGCGCGTTTCCGCATCCAGCGGCTTTTCCTCGGCCCGGGCCGTGATAATCACGTCCTTGCCCTGCTCCCAGGCAGCCAGCCAGTCGGCCCGGAATACCTGGTACTGGTCGAACAGGTCCGCGACCTTTTCCGCCAGTTGGAAGTTGCGCAGATCCGGATCGTTGCCCTCCAGAAACCGGGCGAGGGGGGTAAAGGCGTCATCCTGCCCCACCAGCCGTGGTAGTAACCGGTACAGCCGCCACACCAGGCGACGCTTGTCGAAGGGCGACTGTTCCGGCACCTCGCCGTCCGGGAGCACCGCCCGGTAGGCCTGCCAGATAAACCGGGCCGGGAACAGGAAATCCATGCCGGCGGCAATGCCCAGGCCGCCCTCCACACCATCGTCAGTGCGCTTCTCCGCCAACGCCAGCTTCAGCCACTGGGCAATGCCGTTGCTCTGTACCAGGAAGGTTTCACTCTGCAGTGGGGGCATGGGATTGTGCCGGCAGATATAGACAACCGCCCGGCGCAGATCTTCCAGATGGTTAGCGTGAATCGCGTGAAACCCGGGTTCGATGGGGGCGGGTTTATCGGTGGACAGAGCGGCCATGGGTTTCCTTGTCTGATGTGCAGTTCAATCCTGTTGCCACAGGTTACCGTATGTGACCACAGATGCGGACAGTCTGAAACGTTCGATCACCGGAAATCATGACGGCCCGTTGCGACAGGCGGTGTCGTGAATGATCTGTGAATGATCTGCGCAGGAGAGACGCGTTATGTGAACACTGATTACCGGCGCCGATCCGGAGTATGCTGTTACCCGCATCGGTTAAATGATGAACAATAGATAGGTGCCATCATGGGTTACCAAAGCATAACCATCGGTAAATGACTGATTCCCGTTCTGTTGGCTGTTCTGGGGTTCGCCATGAGCGGGTCCTCCCAGTCCCTCGCCGGCGACAGGGATGCGGAAATCCGGGAAACCATCCTCCGTCAGATCGAAGCCTTTGCCAACGATGATCAGGAGCAGGCGTGGGCCCATGCTTCTGAAGGCATCAAGCGCCGGTTCGGATCGTCCCGGGTGTTCGTTGATATGGTTCGCGCTGCCTGTCCGTTCGCGATTTCAGTGCCTGGGTAAAGTCACCTATGCCCTTGTTCGTGGCAAAATCCGCGTGGAGACATTCGGCACCCGCCTTCTGCAGTGCGTCAATCGCTGGCCGATAGGGGCGGTCATGGTGTTCTCCTGTAAGCAGTGTCTTACCTACGTTGATGTCCTCCTTGCGGCTCAACGTGGTAGCGTCATACCCCGGAACCATCCCGAAGGAAGATCAACCAGGCCATGTCACCGGCAAAGCTACAGAGCAAACAACCGGGTACCGCAGATCTGAACAATCCGCTGTACTATCTCGAGAACATGGAAACCGTCCTTGGCTGGGTGCAGAGCCACCACGGCGACTTGCTGACGGCGGAAGAGCTGGATCGACTGGCCGGCTTTCATACCCTTTCACTGCCGGCCCGGGCCTTGCTGACCCGTATGGTGATGCGCACGGGCGATCTCTTCCGGTCGGACAAACTCAAGTACCCGGAGCTTGGCGCACCAGAGCACCTGGCCCTGGCGGAACTGACTAACGCGGGCTGGCTGGACACCGATCCCATGCTCGGCCTGGACGAGCTGTTTCGCCTGTTCACACTGGGAGAACTGCGTCCGGCTCTGGGGCCTCTGCTAAAGGCGGCCGGAGAGCCTGCCAACCTGCCCAAGGGCCAGATGCGTGACGCCCTGCTTCCGCGATTCCCCGACCCTCTTACCGTCGCTGACTGGCTTGGTCAGCACGCCAGGCCGGTGGTCAGACTCAAAACCATGGCGTTGTTTGACCGGGTCCGCCTGATGTTTTTCGGCAATCTTCGCCAGAGCTGGTCGGATTTCGTGTTGGTGGAACTGGGTCATCAGCAATACGAGCCGGTCACTTTCACACCGGATTCCCGGGCGTTCCAGCACCGTTCAGAGGTGGATCTGTACCTTGCCATGCACCAGTGCCGGGAATGGCTGGATGAAGGCGTGCCTGCCCGAGAGGTCTGGCGCCAGGTGCCCGCTCCTTCGGACAACGCCTGGCTGACCAGCCGCCGGGACCGGTTGTTGCTGGAGTTGGGCCGCCAGGCGGAGCGTCAGGGCGAACGGGAGCTGGCCGTTGAGGCCTTCGCCAGTAGTGGCCACCGGGAAGCAAGGCTGAAGCAACTCCGGTTGCTGGAGCGAATGAAACGCCACCAGGAAGCCTGGGCCATTGCCACCCGATGGCAGCAACAGGCGTTGAGCGACGCCGAGGCCCAGGGCCTGGCGCGAATCCTGAAACGGCTTGCGGGCCGGCTGGGTGAGACACTACCCAGGCTTCCGGCACAGCCGGCGATTCGGGACATCACCCTGACCCTGCCCAAACCGGAAATCGGATCTGTGGAGTACGCCGTCCAGCACCACCTGTATCAGGACGATGCGCCGGTGTTCTATGTGGAAAACACCCTGATCAACGGACTGTTCGGCCTGCTCTGCTGGCAAACCATCTTTGCACCGGTGCCGGGGGCCTTTTTCCATCCATTCCATGTCGGCCCCGCGGACCTGACCCGGGAAGATTTCGTAAGCCGTCGCCAGGCATCCTTCGAGCAGTGTTTTGGGTTGCTGGCGGATGGCAGATACCGGGACCGGATTCTGGAGAATTACCGGACCAAGCAGGGCACCACCAACCCCTTCGTGATCTGGCCGGTACTCACCGAGGAACTGCTGGGCCTGGCACTGGATTGTCTTCCACCGGAGGATCTGGAACGCCTGTTCCGTCGCCTGTTGTTGAATATCCGGGAGCATCGCAGTGGCTTCCCCGATCTGATCCGCTTTTTGCCCAACGCCACCGAGACCGGAAAGCGCTATGAAATGATCGAGGTGAAAGGGCCGGGTGACCGGCTGCAGGATCACCAGATTCGTTGGCTCGAATTTTTTGCCGGTGAAGGCATCACCGCCAGTGTCTGCTACGTGCGCTGGCAAGGCAATGGGGTGGTGGAATGACGGTAAAGGTGGCCGTCCGGACCCTCTGCGAATTTGCCGCCCGCACCGGTGATCTGGACTTCCGCTACACCCCGGCCCCCAGTGCCGAGGAAGGCATCGCCGGCCATCAGGCAATCCAGTCCCGGCGCGGTTATGGCTACAAAAGCGAGTATTTACTGACCGGTGAGTGCCTGGGAATAGTGCTTTCCGGGCGCGCGGATATTTATAACCCGCACCGTGGCCGGCTGGAAGAAATCAAGACCCATCGTGGAGACCTGAGCCGAATCCGCGAACACCAAAGAGCGCTCCACCGGGCCCAGTTGCGAGCCTACGGCGCGCTGTTGTGCCGGCAGGAAAACCGGAAAACCCTGGAACTGGCGCTGGTCTATTACGACACCGGCAGAGACAAGGAAACACCGGTGGTGGAGACTGCCAGTGCCGACGAACTCTGGCTGGAACTGGAAACCCTGTGTAACCACTACAAGGCCTGGGCCGAACAGGAAGAGCATCACCGGGAGCAGCGCAATGTCCTGCTCGCAGGCCTTACGTTTCCTTTCGCCGAGTTTCGTCCCAGGCAGCGCCAGCTGGCGGAGACGGTTTACAAGAACGCGGTAAAGTCCGGCACCCTGCTCCTGGAAGCCCCGACCGGTCTGGGCAAGACCCTTGGCACACTGTTTCCGGCGTTAATGGCGATGCCTGCCGCCGGGCAGGACCGGTTGTTCTACCTTACCTGCCGCAATACCGCCCGCCAGCTTGCCATGGATGCCGTGGCGCGCCTGCGTTCGGCTCAAGCGGCCCCGAACTGGCCCCTGAGGACCCTGGAGCTGGTGTCGAAAGACGACGCCTGCGAGCACCCGGACAAAGCCTGCCATGGCGAATCCTGCCCCCTGGCCAACGGGTTTTTCGACCGGCTGCCCGGTGCCCGGGCGGAAGCGGCCCGGACCGAAGGCGCACTGGATCAACAGACGTTGGCGAAGATCGCCGCCGGTCACGATATTTGCCCTTACTTTCTGTCCCAGGAAATGGCCCGGTGGAGCGATGTGGTGATCGGTGATGTGAACCGGCTGTTCGATCAATCCGCCCTGCTCCACGGTTTGATTCGCCAGAACAACTGGAAAGCCAGCGTACTGGTGGATGAGGCCCATAACCTGGTGGACCGTGGCCGGGGCATGTATTCGGTTCGGCTGGATCAGCAGCGCTTGCTGAGAACCAAAAAAACAGCACCGAAGCCGCTGAAATCCGCCATCGACCGGACCGCCCGGGCGTGGCAGAGCCTGATCCGGGATTACCAGTCTGACCCTGAAAGCCCGGAATTTCTGGAAACAGTGCCGGCCCAGTTGCTTGGTGCCCTGCAGGCCATGGTCTCCAACCTGACCGATTACCTGGCCGATAATCCCCCGGATCTGGCCCTGCAGGAACTGTTGTTTGAAAGCGTCGCCTTCATGAAACTGGCGGATACCTTCGGCGATCACTCCCTGTGTGAATTCCAGCGCGCCGGTCGGGGACGGGCCGGTCTGACGATCCAGAACCTGATCCCGGCGGATTTCCTGCGGGAGCGGTTTGAAGCAGCGCATTCGGTGCTGCTGTTCTCCGCCACCCTGAGCCCGGGTGTCTACTACCGGGATCTGCTGGGTCTGCCCGAGGATGCCCGTTTTACCTCCTTGCCCAGCCCGTTCAGCGCCGATCAACTGCAGGTGCAGTTCACACCCGGCATCAGCACCCGACAGGTTCACCGGGAGGCGTCCCTCCAGCCCATCGCCGAGCTGATCGCCCGCCAGTTCCGGGACCGGCCCGGGCATTACCTGGCGTTTTTCAGCAGCTTCAAGTACGCGAAGCAGGTCAGTGAGGTCTTGGCCGAGCAGGCGCCCGATGTCCCCCAGCGGGCGCAGGCGCCGGGTATGTCGCCCCAGCAACGGGCGGGCTTTCTGGCAGGGTTCAGGGAACCGGAAGGCAGTGTGGCGTTTGCCGTTCTGGGTGGCGTGTTCAGTGAAGGGATTGACCTGCCCGGGGATCAGTTGATCGGAGCCTTTGTTGCCACCCTTGGTTTGCCGCCGTTTGATGCCTGGCATGAAATCCTGAAGGCTCGCCTCGAGCGGCGTTTCGGCGCCGGCTACGACTATACCTACCTGATTCCGGGCTTGCAGAAAGTGGCCCAGGCCGCCGGGCGGGTGATTCGTACCCCGGAGGACCGGGGTGTGATCTGGTTGATTGATGACCGGTTTCTGCAGCCGGCCATCAATCGGCTGTTGCCAGGCTGGTGGTTCCGAAACTTAGGTGACTGAAACGCGTGATCTGCCTGCGCTCGCCTCAGCCTTGTGGGGCTTTTCGTAGCAACGACTCCAGATTCTTGGTTTCGGTAATATCCACCAGCGTGATAACCACGCCGTCAATCACGTTATCCAGTCTCCGATAGGGAATGATCCGGACCGAAAACCAGCGGTCATCGTTGGTCATGATCTGCTTTTCACTGACCGCCAGGGTATCCAGGGTTTTCCGGGCATCTTCCTGCAGTTCCGGGTAACGGAGGCTGGAGGTCAGGTCACTGAGGGGCCGGCCAATGTCGCTCTCGCGCAGGTTGATAATGGCTGCCGCCCGTTCCGTATAACGCCGCACGTTCAGGTCCTGGTCCAGGAACAGGACGGCGATTTCGATGCTGTTCAGCACGTTCTGCATATCACTCTGGGCAAGCGCCAGATCATCCAGCTTGGTTTGCAGCTCGGTATTGATGGTTTGCAGTTCCTCATTCATGGACTGCATTTCTTCCTTGGAAGTGGTCAGTTCTTCATTGGCAGACTGCAGCTCTTCATTGGTGGACTGCAGCTCTTCGTTGGAGGTCTGCACCTCCTCCCGTATGTGTTTTGTCTGTTGCCGGAGGCCCTCGATTTCTTTCTGGTACCGCTGGATTTCGAGCGCATGATCGTATTCCGCCGCCGAGGCCGGTTTGCGGCGGCGGGAGGCCGTCGGTGCGGGCGCATCGCGGAACACAACAAGGGTCATGCCCCGCAGGATATCGGGCTCATCCAGGGCCTGAAGGGTGACGTCCACCGCCTGAGTGCCGGCGCCGGTCTGCACCGGTAACCCCGTGAGCTCCACTGGTTCGGTCTGGTCACGTAACTGTCTCAGGGCGGTGTAGAGGGGGTCGCGCAGCCCTTCCCGGGCCATGGCGTGGATGTTCCAGTTGGCTTTTCCGGCGGCAGGTTCCAGATATTTGCCCGTTCGCCCGCTGATATACACGATGTCTGCGTCGGCATTAAGCACGACGGCGGCCGGTGCATAGCTCTGCAGCAGGATATGATCCGCGGCGGACTGCAGGGTGTTGGTTGCCTCCTGTGGCGGAATCTGGCTGGATGACACGGACTGCTCCTTGGGCAAGATGGACATCGGTGGGAACGACTTTAACAGGAAGTCAGAGTGACGGGCGGATTGAAACGGTTTGCTCCGGTACAGTCGCATTTTCGGTTTCAGGGGGGCAAACAGATGGTTCAGCCGGCCGATGGTTTCCGAACTGCCCAGCATCAGTAAGCCGTTGGGGCGAAGGCTGTAGTGGAACAGGGGCAGTATTCGCCGTTGCAGCGTCAGGTCAAAATAAATCAGCAGGTTCCGGCAGGTAATCATATCCAGCTTGGTGAATGGAGGATCCAGAATGACATCGTGCCGGGCAAACAGAACCTTTTCCCGTATGGATGGCTTTATCTGGTAATACCGGTCGTGTTTGGTGAAAAAGTGGGTCAGCCTGGCCTCTGACACCGCGTTTTCGATAGTGAGAGGGTACTGACCCCTTCTGGCGACGTTAATGGCTTCCGGACTGATGTCAGAGGCAAATATCTGCAGATCCAGTTCATGTTTGAGACCTGCTTTTTCCAGCGCTTCAGTAAGCGCAATGGCCAGCGAATAAGCCTCCTCCCCCGTCGAGCAACCTGCCACCCACGCCCGAAGCGTGCGTTCCCCCGGTAGAGCCGCGATCAGCTTCGGCAGGGCTGTTTCGATCAGGTAATCCCAGGTTTCCGGGTCCCGGAAGAACTCGGTAACGCCGATCAGCAGCTCCCGGAACAGAAGCTGCACTTCCTGGTGATTGTCGGCCAGGAAACGGGTGTAATCGGCCAGATCCGACATCCCGTGGATGACCATGCGCCGCTCAATGCGGCGGTTCAGGGTAGAGGGTTTGTACCGGGAGAAGTCGTGTCGGGTGTGCTGCCGCAGTATCTTGAGCAACGGGTCCAGCCGGGCAACTGAAGCCTGGGCGCGCTGGTTGTGTTCGGGGCTTTCACCTGGTTCCGGAACACGTCGGACACAGGCCAGTATCCGTGCCGGCATCTCGTTGGCCGGCGCCACAATATCGGCACAACCCGCCTCAATTGCATTCCTCGGCATGGCATCGAACTGGGCGGATTCGGGGCTTTGCACTACCGTCAGCCCACCGGTTGCCTTGATGGCCTGCAGGCCCAGGGTGCCATCAGACCCCATGCCGGAAAGCACAACGGCAATGGCCTGCTCGTTGCGAGCGCTGGCCAGTGAGGAAAACAGTACGTTGATGGGCAGGCGCAATCCCCGGGCTTGTGCCGGCTCATCGAGCTTGAGGGTGTCATTGATAACCCGCAGCTCCCGGTTCGGCGGGATCACGTAGATCGAATCCGCGCGAACGGACATATTCTGCTCCGCTTCGTAAACGGGCATGTCGGTATAGCGCTGCAGGAGCTCCGGCAACAGTGCTTTTTGCGTCGGGTCCAGGTGTTGCACCACCAGAAAGGCCATACCGGTATCGCTGGGCGCATTGCGGAAGAAATCTTCCAGGGAGGCGAGGCCGCCGGCCGAGGCGCCAACACCAACAATACGCATCAGGGCTTTGTGGAGGGTTTTGTGAAGAGTGCTGTGGCTTCCATCAGTATCATCAGAATACTGTCCCCGGCGGCAGCAGGCTTGGCAATGATCTTCACGCGCCTGCCATCGGGAAGGCCAAAGGATGCCATCGCCTGATCCTGCCTTCCGACATTATTAAGCAGTGACTTGAACGCAACGTCCTCGCTCGAGGCCAGAAATGCGTACAGGGGCCTGCCGGCAAGTTCTGCGGGAGGCTGGCCGAATAACACCCCCGCCGCCTGGTTGCCCTCAATGATTTCACCGTCATTGGCAACGATCAGATAAGTGACAGGTGCCAGCTCATACAGTGCCCTGTAGTGAGCCAGCTCCTCGCTGACTTCGTGTTCGTTGGCCTGCAGCTGTTCATGCAGCAGATCAAGCTCCACCTGATAGGTCTGAAGCTCATGGAGCAGTTTGAGGGCATCGGCGGCGGATTCCGGCGTGCTGGCACGTGCATACAATAACTGCAGGGCATCCACGCCAAGGCTGCCGCTGTGATGCGATGGCGGCACCCCGTGGTCAAGCAGATCTCTGGCAATGCGCCTCAGCCGTTCATGACTGCTGGCATCCGGATACTCTTCCTTGTCGTTCATAAGCCCTCCGAGTGGCACTTCCCGAAATATGTGCCCGGGTTACGTCAAATCAGTCTACTCCTCCCTGGATTACCCTGACAGCACCGGTGGGGTGTTTTTGATAAAGGGGGACCTGGTGTGTGCGTTAGCGAACAGAAGATACCCTGGCCGAGGCCTAGTGTATTTGTAACAGGATGTTGCCGGTCCGCTTGGGGCTGCGCGACACCATGACATAAGGAGTCTGTTATGAATACCGACACAATCCGGAGCGCGTTCATGCGCATCGGTCTTTTCACTACCCTGATGCTTGCGACATTGACTCTGGTTGCCTGCGCGTCTGCGCCGCTGCCCCCAACAGAATCCCTGAACAACGCCCGGGATGCCATTGCCAGTGCTGAGCAGGCAGAGGCCCGGCAATATGCGGGCGCGGAACTGGAAGAGGCGAACAGCCATCTGGCGGCCGCCGTTAAGGCCGTTGAGGCAGAGCGCATGGCAGAGGCGGAACGTCTGGCCAGGCAGGCGCGAGTTGCAGCTGAGTTGGCGATAGCAAGAACGGAAGCGGCCAAGGCCGCGGAAATCAATCGTGAAATGGGGCGAGGCGCCGATGCTCTGGATGAAGAAATGCAGCGCCAGGGAGATCAGCAATGAAGATGCCATCGTTTTTAAAACCGACTTCTGGCGTAAGAACCGGTGCTGTGGTTTTGCTTTCCTCGGTGCTTCTGAGTGCGTGCGCCATGTCGCCGACGAGCCCCGACGGCTCTGAAGAGCTGCGCGCCAAGCTGACCCAGCTGCAGCAGAACCCGGACATGATGACCCATGCACGGGTGCAATTGCGGGATGCGGAAGCGGCGGTCGAGCTTGCCGAACAGCCTTTGGACGATGAAGCGGTGGTAGCCCACCGGATCTACATGGCAGACCGAATGATTGAAATTGCCCGTGCCAAAGGCCAGGTCGGCTTGCTGGAGGCGGAACGAGAGCTGCTGGGTGAACAACGGGATGAAGCCCGGCTGACGGCCCGGACCCGGGAAGCCGATCAGGCCCATGCCGACGCCGAGAGTGCACGCAGCTCCCAGGCACAGGCGGCCGCCATGTCGGCTCGTGAAGCCGAGGAACTGCAACGGCAGATCGATACCCTTGAGGCCGAAGCGACCGAACGGGGGCTGGTGCTGACTCTGGGTGATGTTCTGTTCGCCACCGGCAGCGCCGAGATCCAGGGCGGCACAAACCAGAACCTGGAAAAACTGGTGACTTTCCTGAAACAGTACCCTGAACGTCAGGTGCTGATCGAAGGCCATACCGACAACGTCGGCAGCGCCGCCTTCAACGAGACCCTGTCCCGCCAACGGGCCGAATCGGTCCGGCGGTTCCTGATCAGTCGTGGCATCGACAGTAGCAGACTGTCAGTATCCGGCTATGGTTTTGAGCGGCCTGTTGCCAGTAATGACACCGCCATGGGGCGCCAGCAGAACCGCCGCGTTGAAGTTGTTATTGAAAACGGGGAGTAAGAGCATGCTGCGCTACAGAGACTTTTTCCCGTTGGCGGCGGATCGCCAGGACAGCGCCGGCCTGGGCAAGGGAGTCCCCTTGAGTGACCTCCTGCCGCTGGGCATTCTGGTCACGGACCGGAGCGGTAAATGCCTTTACAGTAATGCCGCGTACCAGAAGCTCTGCGGCTGGACCGGCGATGAGCTGGTCGGCTCACACTGGACTGCGATGCTGCATCCCCAGGACCGTGAACAGGCCGTTCGCCATTGGGATTCTGCGGTGCTTGGCCAGGCGTCCTTTGTCCAAGAGGCACGGTTGCAGCCTGCGAACGGACAGCTTATCTGGACCCGTCGCAATGCCGCCTTGCTGACGGATAACATGCCGGGGCATGGCTACGTGCATACGGTCGAGGATATCAGTGTCTACAAAGCCCACGAGCAAGCGCGGAGAAAAGCCGAGGAGCAGCTGTTCGATGAAAAAGAGCGGGCACAGGTGACGCTTGACTCGATCGGTGATGCGGTACTGAGCACCGATATCGACGGCCGTGTGTCCTACATGAATGTCGTGGCGGAAACACTCACGGGGTTCAGTCGACACGAGGCTATTGGCAGACCACTGAGTGAGATTTTTAACGTGGTGGATGCAACCACCCACAAGCCCACATCAGATCCGGCACGGCGGGCGATACTGTCGGACAGCATCGTTGCCCTGGAGGCGAATGCGCTGCTGGTGGCCAGAAACGGCATGGAGTTGGCCATTGAAGATTCGGCAGCGCCCATTCACAACCGCTATGGGGCTGTGATTGGCGCGGTCATTGTCTTCCACGATGCCCGCTTTTCCCGGGCGACCACTGCCCGAATGGCGCACCTTGCGCAACATGATGAACTGACCGGTCTGCACAATCGCAACGCTTTTTATGAGCGCTTTGACCAGTCCCTGTCATTGGCCCGCCGGCACGGCGCCCAGATGGGGCTTTTGTTTATTGATCTGGATAACTTCAAGAGCATCAATGACGTGCTTGGCCACAACAGCGGCGACATGATCCTCGAGGTACTGGCCGGCAAACTGAAGAGTTGTGTCAGGGCGGCGGATACCGTGTGTCGGTACGGCGGTGATGAGTTCGTGGTGTTGTTGGCCGAAATCGCCCAGCCGGACCATGCCCATGCCGTGGCCGATAAAATACGCGAAGCCGCTGCCGCGCCAATGCTCATTGAAGGCCATGAGGTATCGCTTCAGCTCAGTATCGGGGTCAGTGTCTACCCCGATAACGGGGAAACTGCCGATGAACTGGTGAAAACCGCGGACAGCGCCATGTATCGGATCAAGATCCTGAACCGGCGGCCTGTTGCCGGGAGTCTGCCGATGGTGCCGACGAGTCTGCCGCTGCTGCTTTAGGCTCGGGGCCTGGTGGAGGTCAGGCGGTCGGTTTCCCGCTTGACCACGGCGTAGCATTCACAGCAGAGTGCTTCAAGCTTTGCCCGGTCCATGACTGTGATGTGTCCGCGGTGGTATTCGATCACCCCCAGTTTCTGCAGTTTGCCGGCCGCTTCGGTGACGCCTTCACGGCGGACACCCAGCATGTTGGCAATGAGTTCCTGAGTCATGGTCAGCCGGTTGTCTGGGAGCCGATCCAGGGATAATAGCAGCCAGCGGCACAGCTGCTGGTCGATCGAATGGTGGCGGTTACACACGGCAGTCTGGGACATCTGGGTGATCAGGGCCTGGGTGTACCGCAGGGTCAGCACCCTGACTTCCGAGTCATTGTTGAATTCGATCTTCAGTTCCGGGGCGGGGAGCCGGTAGGCAAAACCCTGGCTTTGCACGACCGTTCGGCTGGGAGTGCTGTCGCCGCCCATGAAAACCGCAATACCGGCCATGCCCTCGTTGCCCACCACCGAAATTTCAGCGGAGGAACCGTTAATCATCACGTACAGCAGCGAAATGATGCAGTTGGTGGGAAAATAGACGAACTCGATGGGTTGGCCGGATTCATAGATCACCTCACCCAGCTTCATTTCAACCAGTTTCAGCCTCGGAAAAATCCGTTCCCGTGCACGTTCCGGCAAGGCGGCCAGAAGGTGATTTTGTTCGGGGAAGGTTGATGCGTCAGACATGGTCACCTCCCTGGTGAGGCTGTCGATGGATAGGCACATTCCCCCTGTGCGGGTGATCAATGCCGGTTTTGCCCGGCCCCTTCAATCACTATAAGGCGCTGACACAAAACAGGCATCCCGACTGTAACAATACCATGGACCGCTGATCCTGCGGCAGAGAGTTCACCTGATCGGTTTCGGCTATGTGTTGCTGAAGACGGGCAAGGCCGAAGTGGTCGCTGGTGCCAGTTGAAGGCTGGGTCGGGATCATTCGTCATTGCCATTGGCCACGATCCGGTTTCTTCCGGATCGTTTGGCGGCGTAGAGTGCCTGGTCGCAGGCCGACAGCAGATCCCTTACGGTCGTGGTATTGGTTCCCACTCCCGGCCAGTTCACCACACCTGCGCTGAAGGTAACGTTGAAGGTATGTCCCTCATCACTGACGAAGCGCTCGGCTTGCAGGGTAGTCCGCAGAGCTTCAGCCACCTGTTCGGCCTCGGCCAGTTCGGTTTTGGGCATCAGGATGATGAACTCCTCGCCGCCGGTGCGGGCAACCATATCAGATTTTCGCATTCTGGATTCAATGATATCGGCGAACCGTTGCAGTACCGCATCGCCGGTCGGGTGCCCGTAGGAATCGTTAATGGTTTTGAAGAAATCAATATCCAGTGAAATGAGAGAGAAAGTGTCACCATAGCGCGCGACTTCTGCCACGGATTCCTGCAATTTTCGGAGCATGTATCGCCGGTTGTACAGGCCGGTCAGCTCATCGGTGATCGAGAGCTGTTCCAGCTCAAGTTCCAGGTTCTTCTGGGTGTCGATATTGATGGTCATGCCGTGCCAGATGATTCGGCCGTCAGGTTCCTTTTCCGGCCGCGACACGCCCTTGAGCCAGTAGCTTCCGCGTTTGGTCTGGACACGATATTCGCAAACCCACTCCTCCAGGGTCTCCGCCGAAACGGCAATGCTCTGGTGAACCCTGGGGAGATCGTCAGGGTGGATCAGGTTAAAGATTTTGTCAGGATCATCCAGACAGTCTTCAGTCGTTAGCCCGTAAAAATCCCAGGTCTTTTCGCTGAGGTAGGAAAAGTAATAGCGTCCGTCCGGTTCCAGCACGAAGGTGTAGATAATGCCCGGAAGTGATTTGGATAGCTGCTCCATCTGGTGCTGGCTCATCTTTTCCCGGGTAACATCCAGGTGGGTACCCATCAGCCAGCGTGTGTCCAGGCCTTCTTTGTCAGTAAGCAGGGTTCCGCGGGTGTGGATATAGCGCCACTCACCCCCCTTGTGGAGCATGCGAACCACGCATTCAAACTTCGGGGTGTCGCCATCGAGATAGCGTGCCAGTGCCTCTCTGGCAATCTGGAGGTCTTTGGGGTGGCACAGGTCTTCCCAGGTCTTGAAGGTGACAGGCTGAAGTTCCTCGAGGCGGTAACCGAGCAGATCTGCCCAGCGGGGATTGTAGATAACCTCGCCAGTATCCAGATTCCACTCCCAGGTGCCGGCTCCGGTGCCTTCGAGGATCGCTTTCAGTCGGATTTCCGGTGTCAGTTCCATGTCTGCCATCAGACTAGCCTATACAGTCAGACCTTGCTGAGATCCCTGCTCTCCCAGCTAAGGGGCCCTGTCTAATCCTGAACCCTAATTCCCGGAACATCCAGATCAATCTCGCCGGTTTTCTACTCTATTTCCCTCACATTAGGTGGATTCTTCGCCTTTCGCCAGATTGTTTGTTGCCAGAGAGCAATGTTGCCCCTTGTCGGGGGCACGAATTGCCAGATAATTCACGCCTCCGGAAAGGCCGTCCAGTCATCAAGCCAGCTTGAAGTAGCCCTCGGATTTATGGCGCCCTGGTAGTCTGCGGACTCGTCAAAAAACTCGCTCTTGGGCGGTCTGATTGCGTCCATATCACGCATCAGGCCGAGCGGACGGAAATGGGGGGAGGACTCGTTGCTCGCCGAGATCTGAAGCCCGCTCTCCACCTGAATTTTATTGGACGATGAAGGCGTCTGGATCCACTTCTCCTCGTTGAAGCTGAAATCATCGTTCTCGGCTTCTTCCGATGCGGTGAGGTTGCCCAGGCGGCCATTGTTGGCCAGCAGGTTATGGCTGAAGGTCAGCGCATTCATACCAACAAGGGCTGTGACTTCATCGCGGGTATCCAGTGCCTCGATCGCGAAACTGTCGATGATCATGTTATGGAAGTGCCCGCCAGATCCTTCGCGCAGCAGGATCGCCCTGTGTTCCTTGGCCGAACGGCCGCTGCCGAAAAGCGTAACGTTGAAGAACGTCGGTTCCGACCGCGGCAAGGCCGAATGATGTGAGCCGTTGTTGTCGCCCTCGAAGGCGTTGTCCCCGGCGTCACCATGCTGCTGGATAATCGCGAACTGGACCCGGCCATTCCAGCCCCAGTCCCAGTCGATACTGTCGTCAGCGGCCCCGGTGACAACGATGTTCTGGAGATCGACGGTGCCGCCGAACATTTCAATCCCGTCGTCCAGCGCCCGGTGCACCTGAAGGTTCTGGACGATGGTGTTCGAGCCGCAGCCGCCCAGCGTCAGGCCGTTGAGCTCGTTGTTCTTGTAGACTTCAAAACCGGCAAACTCGATCCGGGTATATTGCAGAACGCCACAGCTGTGTTCCGGGTCCGTGCCGCCAAACCTGCCCCGGAGATCCGTTTCCGGCAGCCCCTCAATGGCCGCTTCCGGTTCATTCACTGGCGCCTTGCCCAGAAGTACCACTCCGCCCCAGTCACCCCGGGCGCGCTCGCCCTCGGGCTGTGCGCTGGTGAACACCACCGGCTCGTTCCGGCTGCCCCGGGCAAAGAGTCTGGCGCTGGAGGTAACAATAAGAGCGGAGCCCGCCTCACCTTCGATAACCACGCCCGGTTCGATGGTGAGTTGGGCGTTGTCCACGAAAATGGTTTCTTCGAGCACATAGCGCTTGCCCGTCTCCCAGACCGTATCGGTGACGATATCTGAATCAACACGCACCGCACGGTTCTCGAAGGCGGTGAAGCCAGCGACGGCTGCCACTGCCACACCCAGAACCGGAAGTACCACCAGGGCATTGCGCCCAAACCAGTTACGCTGGCTGACGGCGGGCTCTGTGGATGTATCCAGCGATCGATCCGGAGATTTGGCCATCAGCGGCTGGCCATCGTCATTGGCCATGATCTCTCGTGCAAGTGCCTTGAGCTCGGGGCTACCACTGGCTTCGACACGCCTCAGCACATCGGCCCGATAAGCCGGTTCCCGGAGCAGGACATTAAGATGAACAAAATCCACGCCGGGGCACTGGCCTTTGTCGATGCGGCGTTTCAGGCGCCAGAGTTTCTCTACCAGAAGGGACGAGTGGTCGGACATTACTGCTGCTCCGTTGGAATGGAGGTCCCTGTTTACAGCATCAAGATGAAGGCTTTATGTCAGTGGTGTCATTCACTACCCGGTTCGGGGGCTGTCACCGAATTGCCATAACCCGCTGGTAGCTTCAATGCCAACCTGGCCGGGGGGATCGTTCCGGCTGTGTACTGATTAAGGACCACCAAGCTGCCACCGGAAGGCTTATCGAACCACCATCAAAAAGCCATTCCGCCCGAGTAACTTGAATGCAGCAAAAGTCCACCTCTTCCCTCAGTGCTGTCCAGCTTGCCATGCTGGTTCTGGGTGCCTTAACGGTGGTTTTCATCTGGGCTCTGTTTGTTTTCGGAGACCTCAGGCAGGTGCAAAGCCCCTTCGGCGCCGCGGTGCTGAACGATCTCGAGCTGATACTCAACATCCTGATGACTCTGGTGGTGAGCGGCACCACGCTCTGGCTGGTTCGTGCCCTGAAACAGCAGCAGTCCGTCCTGCATGCGCTGCAACAATCCGAACAGAAAAACCAGCAACTGATTGAACGCCTGGAAGGCGAGCACGCCCGCAGCAGCCGTGCGGCAGCCATCGACCATCTGAGTGGGCTGTATAACCGCCGGCAATTTCTGGATATCGCCTCGGATGCCCTCAATGAACAGCGTCGTAACCGGCGGTTATCAGCCCTGCTGTTCATCGACCTTGATCGCTTCAAATCCATCAATGACTCGCTGGGTCATGAGGTGGGTGATCAGCTGCTTCAGGCGGTGGCCGGCAGGATTCAGCGTATGCTCGGGCCGGAGGATGTCGCAGCCCGATTTGGCGGGGATGAATTCGTTGTATTGCTGGCGGACGACCGCACCGAAACCGATATGGAACAGTGGGTGGCCGGCCTCAGCAAGCACCTGTCTGCCACGTATCAACTCAACGGGACTGAACTGAACAGCAGCCCCAGCATCGGTATAGCGATTTGCCCCAGAGACGGGCAGACCGTTGAAAACCTCCTTCGCTGCGCCGATGCGGCCATGTACTCGGCCAAAAAAGCCGGCCGCGGGCAGTATCGTTTTTTTGACCAGTCGCTGAACCTCAAGGATGTGGAGGAATTCCATCTGGAGCAGTCCTTTGCCGAGGCGTTGCGCAACCGGGAATTTGTGCTGCATTACCAGCCCCAGGTTTGCCTCGACTCCATGGAGGTGACCGGCTACGAAGCGCTGGTGCGCTGGCAGCACCCGGAATTCGGCCTGCTCTTTCCGGACCGGTTTATTCCGATGGCCGAGAATAGTGGATTCGTGATACCGCTGGGCATGGAAGTACTGCGCCTGGCCTGTACCCAGATCGCCCAATGGCAGGTTGACGAGGTTCCTGTGCAGGCGGTCGCTGTCAATGTTTCTCCGATCCAGCTGGCTCAGCCGGAATTCTGCCGGCAGGTGCTCGAGATGATCGGGGATCATGGCCTAAAGCCGGGGCAGCTTGAGCTGGAAATCACCGAAACTGCCATGCTCGATACCAACGCCGTTGACAGCCTGCACTGTCTCAAAGCCGCCGGCGTCAAGCTGAGCCTCGATGACTTCGGCACAGGGTATTCCGGGTTTGCCCATCTCGAGGCGGTGCCGGTGGACAAACTTAAGATCGATCGAAGCCTGATCGAGAAGATCTGCAACAGCCACGATGACAGCCCCATCGTCTCCTCCACCATAATCCTGGCAAAACGAATGGACCTGAAGGTGGTGGCCGAAGGGGTGGAGACCCGTGAACAGCTGGTCCACCTCAAGGTTGCCGGGTGTGACATTGCCCAGGGTTATCACCTGAGCCGTCCCATGCCACCGGCGGATGTGCCGGGCTTTCTCAGGGCATTCTCCGGGGCGGAGGCGGTGGTCTGATGGCCAGGATCCTGGTTTTCTTGATGGGGGTTTTTGTCTCCTGTTTGCTGATCGCCGGCGAGAAACAGGCTGGCGAATGCGAGCTCACGGAGCTCACCTTCACCGTAATCCCGAAGAAAAATATTGATGAGCAAATCAGGGAGTACCAGCCACTGATGGCACTGATCAGCGAGGGGTTGGGTATGCCGGTTGAGATGGTTCGCGCCAGCTCCTACGAGAGCGTCATTGACTCGGTGGTATCCGGCGGTGCGGACATCGCGGTGCTGGGGCCAGCAGCCTACATGATCGCCCACAGAAGAAATCCTGGTATTGAGGCCTTCGCGTCCCTGGCTGTTGATGGTGGCCACTTCACGCCGACTGGCAGCTTCTATAACTCGATCCTGATTGTAAATGGTGACAGTGCGGCCACAACGGCCGGAGATTTACAGGGCGCCAGGATAGCTCTGGGCGATCCGGCCAGTACCTCCGGTGCCCTAGTTCCGAAAGCCCTTTTTCCGGAAACGGTCGGCGTGCCCTTTAACCAATTCTTCGGAGCGCGGGTGTTCACCGGCGGGCATGACAAGGCCATGGACACACTGCTGGCGGGCCAGGCCGACGCGGCCTTCGTCTCCAGTGCCAGGGCTGACGAATACCTGGAACACGGCGTTATCAGCAAAAACAGTTTTCGTGTGCTCTGGCGGTCACCGCCCCTGCACTATGATCCTTTTGTCCTTAGAAGTGATATATGCCCGGAGGTTCGTCGAAACCTGATGGATTTGATGACAACACCATCACCCCGACTGAGGGAGTTTCTGGAAAGCCAGCTTTCGTCTGGGATTACCCGGGTGACTCATGAAGATTATCGAGCGATCGGTGAGCTGATACCGGTTGGGCCGTAGGACTGTTTGGGTCACTTGCCGTCTAGATTGCCTGCTATCCATCCAAGTGAAAGTGAATGGCCCCGGCACTTGGGAGCGTTCACCTGAAGGAGCGCGGAAGCTCTAGAAGCTGAAAACTGAATCATTCGAGGGGCTGGATGCTGCCAATGTGCCTGCTTCTATCGCTTGATGGACATATTAGAGATGTTATTGCCAAGGGGCACTGCGGTTACTATAGTTTAGGGCAAGTGGATTAGGGGTTCCCGGTCGGCGTTACAGCCTCGGTGAGTTGCATCGGGGCTTTTCGCTTCTCTAAAGCAGGCACTGGAAGTAAAGATCTCAGGATCAAATATTCTCATAGGCAGCGTTCAGGTTTGGTGGAAATTTGATCATTTTGGGGCAGCTGCGTAGAATGCGTGGGCCCCAATAAGCTTACAGGGTATGATTATGCTGACGTTAGCAGTTGCGCTAGGGATTGTCGCACTGGGAGTTTTTGCTTACCTGGCACTGAAGTTCGCAGGTGAATGGCAACTCCGTAACAAGATGATGGAGAAAGCGAGTCGTCTTGAGCGTCAGGGCGTGAAACCTGCTGGCTCTTCCCTCTCCCATGGCATGTGCTTGGATAAAGAGTCTTCCAAACTTATCCCCGATCAGATGGAATCGCTTGTCTGGTATAAACGGTTAATGGACTGACCACTACTCGATGGAATATCAGTATCTTGGCTGGATACCTTGTATCAGCGGCCATCTTGATTTCGGCTTGATGAAGCCCGGAATATCCGGCGGCTTTACCAATAAAGATATCAAGGACAATAAAACCAACCACATCAATTTTGGCTACCTCGCACAGAAAGATCATCACGCCCGCCGGGTAATGCTGCAGTCAAAGGTTAACTGGCAGGATCGTCTAAATGACGAGGAGTATGACGGTTCCTTCCGCGTATTCGTCCTCGCCGAGGCATCAGAAAGTGCCTGCATGGATAACCGGGAACTGCTTGGCAGTGTCTACGTTTACCCGACCAGTGAGCAGGAAGGCAGTAAAGCCGAAAACCGCGAAAAGCCATGGTTTCAGATAATCCACGAAGCCCAGGAAGTCTATGACTGTTCCAACGGTAAGGTTAATGGTTGGGATGATTCGCGAAGCCAGCTCAACCAGCGCTATGACCGCCTGAAGGGCGAGCTGGAGGCAATGGGCTTCTGGCGAGTGGGCTTCAAGGCGACATCCGGCGGTCTGGTTTATCTCTCCGCCCCCACAGAACAGCACCGCTCACTACGATTGTCCCCTACGCTCCCTCGAGAGATAGCAGGCGCGATGCTGCATTAAAGATGCTGTGCCAGTTGAAGCGGGAACTTACCCACATCAAGCGAACGCTGACCCAAGAGCAAGGACTGTATTCAGACGATGCCTTGGGAATCCTCAGCTATATGGGATCGCTGTTAACAACCTTGCACACTCGAAAATTGATCGATGGTGATCTTTATCAGCGAGAAGGACAATACATCGATTCGCTCCGTAGCTCTTTTCAGGTCCAGGAATCGAGAACCAAGAATTTCAGGACAATCGAGGATTCTGAGCGGTCTACCTACCAGGTGTACATCGGTTGGACGTTGGCGTTGATTTCATTGTTTTTTGGAATCGTCGCGCGGCCGTTCTATGCACCGGTTCCAGAAAGTGAATTGCTAACCATTCCTTCACTCGGGGAGCTGGCTCTGTTCTTACTACTGATTCTTTTAGTCGCAACGCTTCTCTATAGAAAGGTAACGGCCCACATGATCAGTACCAAGCTTGATGAAGCATCGGTACGGTATTTTGTTCAAGCTCGATATCATCAAAGCAATGGGCAGCTTGTCAGAACATTCCTGGCGGATAACAGACACACCCTCTTCGTATTTGCGTTGTTAGTGATCGGGGCTGTTGCTGCCTCTCTTATCTGACCATTTTCGTGACACCATGAAAATGGTCTTCGGCTGCCATCATTGACTGTAATGGATAGTGGCCAAATTATTCAGGCTTTGCTTTTGAGGCGTTTGGGCTTGGCGATAGCCGCCCGCTCCGCCTTGATCCGCTCCAGCAACGCCTCAGCACTGTTCTCGCCGCTGATCAGCTCCGGGTTGTCGTTACGCCATTGTTCGGTTAGTTCGCCCAGGAAGGCTTTGGCCAGGATGGACTGGGTGAGGTTTTTGACGCGGGCCAGGGCGTTGTTAACCTGTTGTTCGATGCGGTCGGCGTGGGCGAAGAGTTGTTCTACTCCGCGGACGATTTCGGTTTGCTCGCTAAGTGTTGGCAAAGGTGTGACGAGACGTTTCACATCAGCGAGGTTTATTCCTCTCTGGGCAACGCCCTTTGTTTTTTCCGCCAATGCCCTATAACCGCCCGGAGATTGAAGAAGTAAGGCGACAAACTGCGATGAGATATTCTTTCTCACCGGGATCATCGCAACCTCTCTGCTGATATTGAGGGGGTGGGCTGCTAATTCTTCGCTGATGGCTGCGGCATTTCCCACTGTTCCCCGAATCGCGAGAACTACTTCCCCTCCGTTAAGCCGTGTTCGTCGATATTTTTCTTCGATCGCAGGAAGTACTTTTTTGAGCGAGCCGGTTTCGACATACAGCGGCTTCACATCACCGCACCGTATTGTAGGTATTCCCTCCTCTTGGGCTTCCCCAGTCTGAACAATTCCGTAAGGTATTCCCTTTGTACTATCAACAAGCTGTTCAAGCGCGTAGAGTTTCCATCGGCCCCAATCTGGGCTCTCAAATAGCTCCTTGGCGAACTCCACCTCATCAGTGTTGGGAGATTCGATTTTTGCCAGCTTCTTGTCTTTGGCAATCTCTAAATCAACGTGGTAGTGATAGTCGTGGTCGCTAGCTGAGAACCCCTCCGTCAGCCGCCCACTCACCGCCGCAGCCAGCACGGACTGGCGGAAGCGCTTGAGGATTTGCGGGATGCGTTCGAGGCGGGCTTTGGTGTTTTCCACCTGGGCCAGCAGGGTGTCGAGTTTGCCGGCGATTACTTTTTGTTCGGCGAGGGGTGGGAGAACGAATGGCAGTTTCTTGGCGTTCGCCCCAGAAATCTCTTTAAAGGTTGTGCCGGTGCCCATACTTTCTGCAACGTCTCGGATGCTGCGCAGGAAATAATATGCGTAGCTCGGATAGATCTCGGCAGGTAGGACAAAGTTCTTGAATCCCTGATTCGTGGATATTTCGTTTGCAGCCACTGCGACATAACCGATCGGTGCGCGGCTACTGAATAGCAAAGTCCCTGCGGGCATTAATTTAGCTGAGCTTCCCTCATAACCCGCTTTGCTGAGGTCACGTGCCCCGTGCGAGATATATTTCTCGGAGTACTTGCTCAGGTCAGCTGGAGTGAGCCAAGCTATTTGCGTTCCCGGCTTGGCAAAATTCGCAGGGTTGCTGGCTTTCGGCGTGCCACCGGCAACTACATCTGCAATTTCACTGATTAGCAGAGACTGCCATTGTTCGGGTATCTGCGGGCTATCAGTCATTGCTTGCCTCCTATCATCTGACTGATAATGGCTCGCTGCACATCAGCCTCCTCCTCAGCCCCCAACTCCCGCATCAACGCATCCAGTTCTCCCAGCGCCTGCACCAGCTCCCCCATCGCCTCACCCGCCAACACACTCGGCTCCGGCAGATTGGCCGCATCCACACTGTCACTGTCTTTCAGCCAGGAAATATCCAGCGAGTCACCCTTGTGCTCGGCAATCCACTGGCGGCTGAAGCTGCGCCAGCGGCTGTGGGCCAGGCGGGGGTCGATGCCTTCGTTCTCGTCGCTGTGTTCGGGCAGCTCAATGGCGTCGGAATGGAAGCTGTATTCGCCCTGTTTGCGCTCGCTGTTGCCGTTGGGGCTGTCACCATAAACAGCCTCAAACGGCTTCAGGTGCGGGTCGCCAAACGGCGTGCGTTTGCCGAAGCTGGGCATATTGGTGCGCAGGTCGTAGACCCAGACGTTTTCGGTGCAGTGTTCTTCCTGGTACTTGTCCGCCGCGCTGCCCTTGGTGAAGAACAGCACGTTGGTTTTCACGCCCTGAGCATAGAAGATGCCAGTGGGTAGGCGCAGGATGGTGTGCAGGTTGCATTTGTTCATCAGGTCCCGGCGCACGTCGGTGCCGACGCCGGCTTCGAACAGTACGTTATCCGGCAGTACCACGGCGGCGCGGCCACCGGGTTTGAGGTTGCGGTAGATGTGCTGCAGGAAGGCCAGCTGTTTGTTGCTGGTTTTGTAGGTGAGATCGTCCCGGGTGATGCTGGCATCGCCGCCTTTGCTGGTGCCGAAGGGCGGATTGGCGAGGATTACGTCGGCCTTTTCCAGCCCGGCGCCGGTCTGGCCGAGGGCGTTGCCCAGGTGCACCACGCCCTCGGCATCCCCTTCCATGCCGTGCAGCAGGCAGTTCATCAGCGCCAGGCGGCGGGTGCCAGGCACCAGTTCGATGCCTACGTAGGCCTGAGTGGTCTGGAAGGTTTTGTCTTTGTCGCTCAGCTCGTACAGCTCGTCGGTCTGGCTTTTGATGTATTCGTGGGCGGCAATCAGAAAGCCTGCGGTGCCCGCCGCCGGGTCCTGGATGTGTTCGCCGGGTTGCGGCTTCAGGCAGCGCACCATGGTGTTGATCAGGGCGCGGGGGGTGAAGTACTGGCCAGCGCCGGATTTGGTTTCGTTGGCGTTTTTCTCCAGCAGGCCTTCGTACAGGTCGCCCAGGCCGTCCTTCTGGGCGCTGAACCAGTCGATCTGGTCCAGGGTCTTGATCATCTGCTCCAGGTGGCGCGGCTCCCGCAGGCGGGTCTGGGCATCGGCATAGATGGCGCTGATCAGCGGGTCGTCATGCACCAGCGTGCCGTCGCCGTCCTTACCGGTAGACAGGCTGAGCAGGATGCGTTTGTAGTCGTTCAGCAGGTTGATGCCGGATTTGCCGTTAATGTCCGTCCAGCGGCAGCCTTCCGGCAGTGGGTGCTTTTTCAGGGTGCCGGCTTCGGTGTTTTCATGGACCATTTTGATGAACAGCAGCAGCACCAGTTCGGTGACGTAGTCCGAGTAGTTGATGCCGTCGTCCCGCAGAACGTCGCAGAGGTTCCAGAGTTTCTGGACGATGTCGTTGTTGGTCATGGGTACTCTCAGTGTTGCTGAATTCAGTGGTAAGGCTGCAGCTCGTTGCCGTCGCTGGTCATCAGGCGCAGCAGGCGCGGGTTAAGAAAAAGCTTTTCGTTGCCTGCCGTTTTCTCCTGCAGTACGCCAATCTCAACCAGCTGCTTCAGGTAATTGGAGGCTGTCTGCCGTTTGGCAATGTCTTTCTCTACCAGGTTGCTGATGCGGCAATAGGGCTGCTCAAAAATGGTCTGGACCAGTTCGTGGCTGTATATCTTGGGCAGTGCCTGCCTGACATGGTCTTCTGTTTCGGTAATCAGCTTGCGCATGGCGGCGATTTTCGCGCAGGTCCAGGACGATACCTGTTCTACACCGTTAAGCATAAAGATAATCCACTCCTGCCAGTCTCCGGTGCGGGTAACCTGTGTCAGCAGGCGGTAGTAATCATTTTTGTGCTGAACAATGTAACGGCTGAGGTAAAGAATGGGCAACGTAAGTAGTTGCTGCTCGATCAGGTACAGCACATTGACGATGCGGCCGGTCCGGCCGTTGCCGTCGTGGAACGGGTGGATGGCTTCAAACTGGTAATGGCTGATGGCCATTTTAATCAGTGGGTCCGTGTCATCGTCCGAATGCAGATAGTTTTCCCAGTTAGTGAGCAGGTTGCGAATAACCGTCTCCCCAACCGGAGGGGTGTAGATGGTTTCTCCGGTCGCCTGATTGCCAATAATGGTGCCAGGCACTTTGCGGACATCCATATCCACGCCCTTCAGGGTGCTGCACACTTCAATAGCGGTACTGGAACATAGAGGCTTTCGCCGAAGGTGTACGAAGCCCTCGTAGAGTGCTGTCCGGTATCGGAGCGCTTCTTTGGTAGCCGGGTCGGCCCCCTGATCTTCCTGCGAATACTGAAACAGCTTGTCGGTGGTGGTGACGATGTTTTCGATCTCAGAACTGTCTTTGGCTTCCAGCAGTGGTAGCAGGTTAATCAGCAGCGATTGATTCGGAATCAGCTCCCCGGCCTGTTTGAGTTCGGCCAGAGCTGCCCGGGCGGGAATGCAGGCTTTGAGGATCGCTAGAGTCTCCGCCACTTCTTTGACAGGTGGAAGAGGAGGTAGCTGGTTGTAAGGCTGATCCGCTCGCCAGTCCATGTTCAAATTCCATTAAAATTTCGACATAGAAGTGTGTTTTGGGCAGTCTATGTTTATGCGGTAAACATGGCAAGAATCTATGTCGAAAAAATAGCAGAAAATCGACATGGCCTAAGGCTGTGTCGATACGATAAACATAGTTCGTCTTAGGCGCCCTTCTCAGGCGCTCCGCTCCGGCCACATCGCCTCATTCAGCTCCTCCAGCACCGTATCCAGTTGCTCCCCCAGCACCTTGTCCATCTGCTTCGCGCCGCCGTCATCGGCAAAGCGGTGGTTCACAAATTCCCGGTCGATGATCACTTCGTGGACCAGTTGCCTGGCCAGGCGCTTCAGCCATTTGCGCTGGTTCGGGGTCCAGTTGTGCTGGGTGAGGATACGGTCCATGGCTTCGGCTACCCGTTGTTCGAAGGGAATCAGCGCTTCGCCCACGGCAGCGCGGCGGATGTAGCCGATGATGCTGGCGGCGATGTCCTTGTTGGTCTGGTTGCGCACGGCGGTTTGCAGGCTGGCTTCGGAGTAGCCGTGGTTGTCCAGCAGCAGTTTTACTTCCCGCAGCTGTTCCCGGGTGAGGTCCCGGGGTTTGTTGACCACCACGGCCAGGGCGGCGGACTGGTTGAGCTGCTGTTTGATGAACTCGTTGAAGCTGTCCAGGTAGTCTTCCGGTTTATCGTGCACGCCATAGCTCTGGATGCGCTCGCGGATTTCGTCTTCATGGTCGGATATAACCGGCATGTATTCACTGCCCACCAGGGACTTCACCTCTGCCAGTTGGTTAAGCAGGCCGCTGTGCTGTTTGATGAACTCGGAAGCCTGCCGTGGGCCGAGCTTATGCAGGTGGGTATGCAGGGATTTGGGCTCCACGTCCCAGCTCTGGTGCAGTTCATCCAGTTTCTGTTTCAGCGCTGGCCGGCTTTCGGCTTTGTTGTCGGCCTTGCGCAGCACCCGCATGAGTTTCTGGCTGAGCTGGCTGAGTAGCACATCTGCCTGGCTTTCATCAGGTTGTTCGCCGGGGCTGTTGATGGCCTTTTCCAGTTGCTCGTCGTCGGTGAGTTCTTCCACCAGTTGTTCCAGGGTGATGTTGGGGTCTTTCACCAGGGGCTTCATGGTGTTCACATCCTGCAGCGCGGCGTAGATGTCCACCGGATCGTAGATGCGGAACACGGTCTTGCCGATCTCGTCGCAGCGGCGGGTGGCACGGCCGATCATCTGTTCGTACAGGATGCGTGAGCGCACCCGACGCATGAATACCAGGTTGCAGATGCGCGGTACGTCGATGCCGGTTGTCAGCAGGTCCACGGTGATGGCAATGTTGGGGTAGCGTTCGTTCTTGTAGCGGCGGATAAGCTGCGCCACCTTGTCGCTCTGGCCGGTGATCTTGGCCACAGCGGCTTCGTTGTACTGGCCGTTGTAAAGGTCCTTGAAGGCATCATCCAGCAGGCGTTTGACCATATCCGCGTGCAGGTCGGTGGCGCAGAAGATCATGGTTTTTTCGTCGCCGAACGGGTCCAGCTCCTGCACCAGCTGTTCGCAGATCACCCGGTTGAAGTTCTCGTTGATCACCCGGCGGTTGAAAGTATCCACCTCGAAGTTGAGTTCGTCCTCCAGTTCGGTGGCGTCCACTTCCCCGGTCTGGGTGTTAATCACTTCCACCGGCTTGCCTTTTTCAAAGGTAATGCCGTTCTGGGTCAGCAAGGTTTCGTAGCGGATGGGCGGTTCGTGGTCGATCAGCCAGTCGTCCGCCACCGCTTCCCGGTAGGAGTAGGTGTAAACGGGTTTGCCGAAAATCTCGCTGGTGTGTTTGGCCGGGGTGGCAGTCAGGCCGATTTTCACCGCATCGAAGTAATCCAGTACCCGGCGGTAGCTGGAGAGGTACTGGCTGGTGTCCCGCAGGGCCAGTTCGCCTTCGGTCATTTCCTGGTCCAGGGTGTAGCCCCGGTGGGCCTCGTCGATGATGATGCAGTCGAACCGGTCGATGGGCGGCGGGTTGTCGCTCATAAAGATGCGTTTGACCATGGCCTGCACCGTGGCCACCTGGATGCGGGTTTCCGCTTCGGCGGCCATGTCGCCCAGCTCGGCGACGTTGTAGATCTTGCTGAGGGTGTGGTTCTGCTCCAGCGGTGCTTCGTTGAAGGCATCGATGGCTTGCTGGCCCAGCGAGGTACGGTCTACCAGAAACAGGATACGGTGGAAGCGCTCGGCCTTCAGGAAGCGGTACATCAGCCCGATGATGGTGCGGGTTTTCCCGGTGCCGGTGGCCATGGCCAGCAGCGCGGTACGAACGCCACGGGCCAGGGCGTGTTCGGTGGCGACAATGGCCTTCTGCTGATAGTCCCGAAGTTTCAGGTAGCCGAAGGGCTCGCCTTTCAGCAGTTTCTCGGCGTTTTCCTTGTCGCGTTCCAGTAAATCCAGCAGGCCACCAGGAGTGTGGAACTGCGGTAGTGCCCGGCGAATGTTGCTGGGCTCCCTCACATCCCGGAACCAGGTGCCGGACTGTTCCGCCACTTGCGGTATATAAGGGCGGCCGTTGCAGGAATACACGAAGGGCACGTGGTAATGGCCGCTTTCATCGGCAGGCCAGGCGATGGTGCGGCCCATCAGTTCCCAGGCACCGACCAAAGGTGTCTCAACTTTCAGGCCTTTGCTGTAGCGCTCTGCCTGGCGGATCTTGCCGGCGACGTTGGTGTTTTCTTTCTTGGCTTCAACCACGGCGATAGGGGTCAAACCTACAAAAAGCACGTAATCGGCCCGGCCCTTCTCGCCATTGTTGTTGGTGGGCCATTCGGCAATGGCGCGATACGTGCCTTTCTCAGGGCGGGCACCTTTCTGGAAGGTGATTTCCTGGCTGTCGGCTTCCCAGCCCGCTTCCTGAAGTTGCTGGTCGATGAGGATGCGGGTGAGTTCTTCATTCAGAACCAGAGTATCCGTGGCGGCTTTGGTCTGTTTGGCTACCTGCTGGCGCTGTTGGTTAACGGTTTGTTCGCCTTGCTCTGTGAGCTGTTGTTGCAGGGCTTTGATCTTCTGCTCGTAGGCTTGTTGCTGTTGGCTCAGAGCCTGTTCGTGCTGGCGGGCTTGTTCTGCCAAAGCGCGGGACTCTTTGTCCATGGCCAGGGCCAGGGCTTCGTATTCGGCCTTTTCTTTCTCGATCAGTTGGCTGAGCTGTTGGCTGCTGTCCAGCTCCATGTTGGCGTGTTGCAGGTCGTGACGGAGCTTTTCGATATCGCTCTGAAGTTGTCGTAACTGTGCGCTGGGGTCGGCGGGCGGTACAAAGGGGCCGGGCTTGAAGCTGGCACCGGCTTTACCAAAGGAGCGGTGAAACCAGATGGCCAGGGCACGCGCCACTTTCAGGCCATCCATCGCTTCTTTATGCTGGGTGCGGAACTGGTGAGTGGCCTTGTTGCCCTCGATACGCAGGATATGGAACAATTCTTTGATCTGCGGTTCCAGCCGCAATTCCCGGTTCAGGCGGTAGAGTAATTCGGACTGATTGGTCTGCTCGTCAAATTCGATGCCGGACAGTGCGGCCAGGTGCTGGGCCAGGGCTTCGCCAAGCTGGCGGAGCTTGATCAGGGTGGTGTTAGGGTCACTGGCGAAGGCACGCTCGGCGGATTCGGCCAGCTCCACGAACAAGGAGTCGTGCTCTGACAGAAACGAGAAGTTGCCGGACATGAATTCCGTTGCCTTGTTCAATGTATCCCTCCGCGACAGTCTTACGGCAGAACATTAGCAGACTTGGCGAAGCTACTGAAACTCTGTGGCTGCCCGAGCGGAAAAGGTCTGGTCAGCATCCAAGGTAAAGCAGACATAACCGGCACCGTTGAGGGTCCGCTCCTGATGGTCCATGCTTTCAGGGTGTGGGTACATCAGGGAAATGCCATGTTGGGATCGCCAAGATTACTTTACAGTCTGTTTGTGGCCTTCACGATTCTGCTGGGTCTTGCTTTATACCTCTGGAACCCTGTCTGGCTGTTGGTTTGGGCCATTTTTCCGCTACTTGCGTTGGTCGGCGCACGGGACCTTCGCTCCACGCACAACGTGCTGCGCAACTACCCTGTCCTGGGACACATCCGTTACCTGCTTGAGTTTGTCCGCCCGGAATTACGCCAGTACTTCTTTGAGTCAGGACAAAGCGGACGCCCTTTCAATCGCGAACAGCGTGAAATCGTCAACAAGCGGGCCGACGGCCTGCCGGATACCGAGCCCTTCGGTACCCGACGAGACGTTGAGGGCGCTGGGTTCGATTTCTGTCAGCACTCGATTTCACCCAGAAAAGTCGATGCAAACTTCGCCCGTATCCGGATCGGCGGGCCACAATGCCTCAAACCCTATGACTCTTCCCGGTTGAATATTTCGGCGATGAGCTTCGGGGCGCTATCCAGTAACGCCGTGTTGGCGATGAACAAAGGGGCGAAGCTTGGAAACTTTGCCCAGGACACGGGCGAAGGCGCGATAAGCGCCTATCACAAGGTGCACGAAGGCGATCTGATCTGGGAAATCGGAAGCGGTTATTTTGGTTGCCGAACCCGAAACGGTGATTTTGATCCTGACGATTTCCGCCGAAAATCGAGATCGGAGCAGGTCAAGATGGTTGAAATCAAGATCTCCCAGGGCGCCAAGCCCGGACATGGCGGACTGCTCCCTGGCACCAAGGTGAACGCGGAAATCGCAAAAACCCGGGAAATAGAGGAAGGGAAAGACTGCCTGTCGCCTGCCCAGCACCCGGAGTTCGATACCCCCGTCGGGTTACTGCGCTTTGTGGCCCGGCTGCGTGAACTTTGCGGCGGCAAGCCCGTCGGCTTCAAGTTGTGTCTGGGCAAGCGTGACGAGTTTATGGGTATCTGCAAGGCCATGCTGGACACCGGCATCCAGCCTGACTTCATCACCATAGATGGTGCCGAAGGCGGTACCGGGGCCGCGCCTGCAGAATTTGAGGATTTTATTGGTACCTACATCAATGAAGCCCTTCCGTTTGTAGACAACTGTCTGAAGGGCATAGGCAAGCGTGAGGAAATCGTGGTTATCGCCAGTGGCAAGGTGGCCATGGGGTTCGACATGGTAACCAAGCTGGCCCTTGGCGCGGACATGTGCAATGCCGCTCGCCCATTCATGTTTGCAGTGGGGTGCATTCAGGCCCAGCGCTGCCACACCAACACATGCCCCACCGGCGTTGCCACCCAGAATCCTGCGCGCGCAAAATCGCTGGACGTGCCCTCCAAGGCGATTCGGGTCCGCAATTTCCACCATGCAACGGTGCAGTCTTTCCTGGATATCACTGGCGCACTGGGCCTCGACTCACCGGAACTGCTTGGCCCCGAGCACATATATCATCGTCCGGAATACGGGCCAGCCTGCACTTATCGGGAGATGCATCCTCAGGTTGAGCAGGGAGATTTCCTGAACGGGAAAGTCCCGGACGCCTACAGGGCGGATTGGGAGAGAGCCGATTCGAACCATTTTTAAAGGCGGCAGTAAACAGCCTGGCCAGGTGGTGGCGTCGGAGTCTGGAGAGGTACCACAAGAATAAAGAAAAAGCGGGAAAGTGGTCGGCGTGGCAGGATTCGAACCTGCGACCCCTTCGTCCCGAACGAAGTGCGCTACCAAGCTGCGCCACACGCCGATCAACGGCCGGTATTATACGGATTCGCTTTGGTTTTACCAGCCCTCGGCGGATAAAAGGGCCTCCGTAAATTTGCTGAGATTGTCGTAGATGGCAACGTCGGCGCCGGGAATGGGCCTGGCGTCCAGGTGGCGCTCGGTTTCCTCGCCATTGCCGGTTCTGACCAGTACCGGGCGGCACGCCTCCGCGTGAGCGGCTTCCAGGTCCTTGCGGCTGTCGCCGACCATGATGGCACCCTGGAGCGAGGTCAGATGGTAGTGTTGGCGGATCTGTTCCAGTAGCCCGGTCATCGGCTTTCGGCAGGCGCAGTGGTCATCCGGATGGTGGGGACAGTAGGCGATGTAGTCGATGCAGCCGCCCTGGGCTTCCACCAGCAGTTCCAGTTTTTCATGCATGGCGTCCAGGGCATCGGTGTCGTAGTAACCCCGGGCGATGCCGGACTGATTGGTGGCGATGGCGATGCGGTGGCCGGCATTGCAGAGCCGGGCCACCGCTTCGACGCTGCCGGGAATGGGGTGCCAGTCATCCGCTGAGCAGATGTAACTGCCATCGTACTCGTTGATGACCCCGTCCCGGTCGAGGATGATCAGCATTGCTAGCCGGCGTTGGGCAACAATGAGATATCCGCGACGCGCAGGAACAGATTGCGCAGCCGGTTCAGCAGCGCCAGGCGGTTGTTCCGGATGGCGTCGTCG
>Ga0247720_100146_pt1 | contig 33454 bp, 36 predicted proteins | sample MSEWel2015_12_15_FD_189078 | JGI IMG/M metagenome (GOLD analysis project Ga0247720, IMG submission 189078) | Subsurface sediment microbial communities from gas well in West Virginia, United States - MSEEL Well Study Marcellus 3H_2015_12_15 | ecosystem: Environmental > Terrestrial > Deep... | reverse complement strand
AACGAACTAATGTTTGCATACAATTACGAGCCAGAACCTGTCGTTAACCGCTAATACCGGCTGCTAAGGAAAGCCAATAAAGCAGAAAAACGAAAGCAGGAATATCGTACCAGGCGGATTACTTTAACTTTTGGCAAAGAGATGGAAAACCAGGCCGGCAGGCCCCTGGCAGGATACCGGAGCGTTTATGTAGATAACAGGTCGCTCCGGATTATATGGAAGGTTACAGAACTGCAGGTAATCGAGGTCGTCATCATAGCCAGCATAGCCGAACGCGAAGGAATGCTGGCCTATAAACTGGTTTCCAGGCGCAGGGAAAAATTGGAGAAGTTTATCGAGGAACTGGTTAAGTAATAACAGGTCTTAATAAAATGCTAAGTAGTATCCAGTATGAACTACTCATCCAGGACGGTGTTACCGGCCTGGTAGAACTTCCAGGGAGCTCTTAACTACGCAGCCATTATACAAAATTAACCTTGTAATCCATTGACGCGCTTAACATATGCTGGTATTATTGTTCATAAAGTAAGCATAAGATATGTCGAAATAAATATAATGGAGCAGTCGGCATGGATAGCCATTACGCAGTCCTGGACTGTCTGCAAAGAAACGACAAGCTCACCCAGCGCGACATCGCCCGTTACACTGGCCTTTCCGCTTTCTGCGCTGCAGATCTGGCCGGTATAGACGGCCGCAACACCCTGGTAATCACCTGGCAGGCCGGGGAAGAATACCAGCCCCCGGGGATAGAAGTGGTGAATATAATCCCCCGATTGTAGGGATTAGGGAGTAGAAAAAAATAATAGACACTCATAGTTACATAAAATGGTATTAATTATTAGCGGTAGTAGAACTATTTAAGCAGAGGGCTTTTTAGTATGCTCTTTTAGCTTCTTTGTTGAGGGGAGGGTTAGCGGGTGGAAGAACAAAAAGACGCCAACCTGGCAACGTATGCGGACGAGCACGCCATGCGATTAGAGTTTGCCGATATTGTAAGAGTTGACGCTAACGCGGAAAGGGTTATTCTAACCTTTATTCAACGATATCCAGAAGCCGAGGCAGCAAACCGAACAGAAACTAAGCCCCCTATTCCTGGCGTCCAGTATATGCCGAATGGGCGTATCGTTAGCCGCGTGGTTGTGTCTTGGCCACATCTGATACGTATACGGGATATGCTTAATAAACTTATCTCCGAACGGGCCTCTGATGTAGTAGCTGCCGCCCAAACTATAATGGGAGGGAAAAAAGCTATTGATTCAGAAAAATAACATAATCCAATTCCCCGGCGGAGATCAGACTACTTTTGAACAAACGCCCCGTGATATTACCGTCAATGATGCTGGACTGCCCATTGGGAATATTATAAAAGAGGCATTCCTCGATAGGATTGTATTCGTACCAAGAGTTTTTGAGAGACAGGAGAATCTAAGAAACGAACTAATGCAAAGAATTGTCCAAACGGCGCAGGCAATTAATGAAACAGCCGTTACCAGGGAAGGGGAGACTCAGGTGGACTGGCAGGAGAAATATCTCGATAAGCTGGACCGTGATATCGGCGAAATCAAGCAATCGCTGCAAGCTACCGAGGAGCGTATTGCCGCTATGGTGAGCCAGACCCTGGGTGAAATCCGCGACCGCGATAATCAGCGGCACGCAGAGGTTCAGACCATCAGGGCCGACATGCAGGCTATACGTTCGGATAACGAGGAGACCCGCCGCTGGATAATAGGGATGGCTATAGCTACGATCCTGGGTATAGCTGCAATGGTTGTTACTGTTCTGCTAAAGTAAAGGTGGGGTTCCGCAATTTGGCATTATAGCGCCAGGAGCCTGAAGAGGGTAATTTGTCCCCTCGCAAACGCGAAGAAGTTGAGAAACAGCTTCAAAGAAAAGATAAAATTGAAGATAGTGTGCTTATCAAATAGTATTGTTGTGAAAAAAGAAGATATCCTGGCGGCACTACGCTACGCAGCCATTATACAAAATTAACCTTGTAATCCATTGACGCGCTTAACATATGCTGGTATTATTGTTCATAAAGTAAGCATAAGATATGTCGAAATAAATATAATGGAGCAGTCGGCATGGATAGCCATTACGCAGTCCTGGACTGTCTGCAAAGAAACGATAAGCTCACCCAGCGTGAGATCGCCCGCCGTACTGGCCTTTCCGCTTTCTGCGCTGCAGACCTGGCGGGTATAGACGGCCGCAACACCCTGGTAATCACCTGGCAGGCCGGGGAAGAGTACGTAGTATTGCAGGGAATTGAAGTGGTGAATATAATCGACCGATTGTAGAGATAAGAGAGTATAAAGAAATTAAAAGGCACTCATAGTAACATATAATGGTATTTTGTGAGGTAGTCCCAGTGTTGCCGATTATCCCTGCTACCAACAAAATCACTATCAGAGTTGTTAATAAACGGCAACAGGAAGGGGTAGTGCGGGCTGTTGCCGGGAAATGGAAAGATCGTCGTGACCTGGTCGACGATCTTTTGAAAATTCGGGAGGACGAAGATGACCGCCCGGGAACAAGCCTTGAATAAATATGTTATAGAAACCGGAGTGACTTAACCCATGAAAGGCCTCATCCTCTCAGGCGGCAAGGGCACCCGCCTGCGCCCCCTTACATACACCACCACCAAGCAGCTCATCCCTGTGGCCAACCGGCCCATTTTTTATTAAAGGAGCGACCACCATGTCCGTTCCCCATGTCATTACCGAAAAAACTTATGCCGCCGAACTGATACATAAAATCAAAACGCGCCAGGCCAACGTAGCCGTCGTTGGCCTGGGATATGTAGGCCTACCGCTGGCGGTAGAGAAAGCCAAGGTGGGCTTTAATGTTTTAGGCATTGAGCAGAACCCCAAGAGGGCGTTCAAAGTAAACAACGGCGAGAATTATATCCTGGACGTCAAAGACGAGGAATTAAAGTCCCTGGTCCGGGAGGGGAAGATAAAAGCCTATACTGACTTCAACTGTTTACCCCAGGCCGATGTCATCGTCATCTGCGTTCCCACCCCCCTGGACGCCAACCGTGATCCAGATATCACCTACATCAAAAACGTTACGGCAGAAATAGCCCGGCACCTGCGCCCGGGCCAGTTAATTACCCTGGAAAGCACCACCTACCCCGGCACCACCCAGGAGGTCATCCTGCCCCGCTTAGCAGCAACGGGCCTCAAGGTAGGCGAAGATTTCTTCCTGGCCCATTCGCCGGAAAGGGTGGACCCCGGCAACAAGCGTTTTACCACCAACAACATTTCCAAGGTCGTCGGCGGCGTGACACCTGCCTGCCTAAAAGTTGCGTGTACTTTCTATGAGCAAACCATCCAGCAGGTAGTACCGGTATCCTCGCCGGCCGTAGCCGAGATGACGAAAGTCTTCGAAAACACCTACCGCGCCGTCAACATAGCCCTGGTGAATGAATTAATGCTCCTCTGCGACAAAATGGGCCTGGACGTTTGGGAAGTAATTGACGCCGCCGGTACCAAGCCCTTCGGCATCCAGACCTTTTATCCCGGCCCGGGCGTCGGCGGCCACTGCATCCCCGTCGATCCCTTTTACCTGGCCTGGAAGGCGCGGGAGTACGACTTCCAGACCCGTTTCATCGAGCTTGCGGGGGAAATCAACATCCAGGTATCTTATTATGTTGTCGATAAGGTTATCGAGGCCTTAAATAGGGTACAAAAAGCCGTCAACGGCTCCCGCATTCTTATCCTGGGCGTGGCTTACAAAAAAGACATTGCCGACATCCGGGAGTCTCCGGCCTTGAGGATTATCCCCCAGCTCATCAAACGCGGCGCGGTTTTGAGCTACCATGATCCCTATATTCCCTTTATAGAACCCCGGGAATGCCCTCAATTCAGCGCCGCCAGCGTGGAGCTTTCGGCCGAAAGAATCGCCGCCGCCGATCTCGTCCTGATTCTCACCGACCATTCCGGTATCGATTACCAGTGGGTGGTGGACCAGGCCAGGATCGTCGTCGATACGCGCAATGCTACCAAATACGTAAATAATAACCGGCACAAGATCATCAAAATTTGAGCCCTGGAACGAAAGGGAATGACCTATGACTGTAGGAGTAATCGGTGCGGGGAACTGGGGTAAAAACCTGGTGCGCACTTTCCACCGCCTGGGGGAACTGGCCGGGGTAGCGGAGGTAAATCCCGAGCTGCAAAAGGCCATCAGGACAGATTACCCCGGCGTTACGGTTTATAAAGAAGCCGGGGAAATTATCGCCAGCGACGTTCCTGCCGTAGCCGTGGCTACACCGGCCCATACCCACTACCGGGTAGCGCGGGAGGCCCTGCTGGCCGGTAAAGACGTATTTGTCGAGAAACCCCTGGCCCTATCCCGGGCCGAAGCAGAAGAACTGGTAAATCTCGCGACGGCCAGAAACCGCATCCTCATGGCCGGGCACCTCCTCCTCTACCAGCCAGCCATCCAGTGGCTGAAAAACTATATTGCCTCCGGCGCCATCGGCGATGTAGCCTACCTCTCCCAGGAAAGGCTGAAGCTCGGGCGCGTGCGCGCGGTGGAGAACGTCCTGTGGAGCTTCGGCGTCCACGATATTGCCGTGCTCCTCTACCTGGTGGGAGAAAAGCCGCAGGAGGTCAAGGCCGCAGGCCAGTGTTTCCTGCAGGAAGGCATCGAAGACGATGTCCACGTGCATCTCAAGTTTAGCGGCGGCGTGCAGGCCCACCTGCATGTATCCTGGCTGTGGCCGGAGCAGAGGCGCCGTCTGACCATAGCCGGTTCTAAAGCCATGCTTACCTATGATGAACTGTCACAGGAGGTCGTTCTGCATAAAAAGCGGATAACTCCGGAGCTGCATAACCGTGATGAGGGCAGCGAGGTAGTCTTCCGGGGCAGTGAAGAACCACTCCTGCTGGAGTGCCGCCATTTCCTGGAATGTGTAAAGGACCGGAAGGAACCTCTATCCTGCGGCCGGAGCGCCCTGGAGGTAATCGAAGTCCTGGAGAAGGCCGGAAAACAATTGAAGGAAGATAGAGTATGAGCGAAAAGGATTATTTTGTCCATGAATCGGCATATGTAGATGCCGGGGCCAAGATAGGAAGGGGAACAAAAGTCTGGCATTTCTGTCATATTATGCCGGGCGCGGAAATAGGGGAAAACTGCAACCTGGGCCAGAATGTTTTTGTGGCCCGGAACGTTAAAATAGGCAACAACGTCAAGATCCAGAACAACGTTTCGGTTTATGAAGGAGTCATCCTGGAAGATGACGTGTTTTGCGGGCCGAGCATGGTCTTTACCAACGTAAGAACGCCGCGGGCGGCATATCCCCGCAATACCAGCAGCGATTATGCCAGGACACTGGTGAAGAGGGGGGCCTCCATCGGCGCCAACGCCACCATTGTCTGCGGGGTGACCATCGGCGAGTGGGCATTCGTGGCGGCGGGGGCGGTGGTGACAAAAGACGTGCCGCCCTACGCCCTGGTGGCCGGCGTGCCGGCCCGCATCACCGGCTGGGCCTGCGAGTGCGGTGTACCTTTAAAGTTTGCCGGGAATACCGCTACCTGCAGTGAATGCGACAAGAAATATGAGAAGCGAGGAGAAACTACCATTGAGCGGATTGCCTAAAATTCCCGTTTTAGACCTGACTTCGGAGATTGAAGCCCTCTGGGATGAGCTGATGGCGGCCATCCAGGGTGTCTTGAAGTCGGGCCAGTTCATCATGGGTCCCAATGTAAAGGCCTTTGAACAGGAAGCAGCCGCCTACCTGGGGGTCAAGCACGCCGTCGGGGTGAACTCGGGCACCGACGCCCTAACTATAGCCCTGCGCGCCGCAGGGATCGGTCCGGGGGATGAAGTTATCACCACTCCCTTTACCTTCTTTGCCACCGCCGAGGCCGTCAGCCAGGTGGGGGCAACTCCGGTATTTGTCGATATTGAACCCTGGACTTTCAATATCAACCCCGCTCTTATCGAGCCAGCCATCACATCGCGCACCAGGGCCATCTTGCCGGTGCACCTCTACGGCCAGGCCGCCGACATGGACCCCATAATAGAGCTGGCGGAGAAGTACAACCTTAAAGTAATCGAAGATACCGCCCAGGCCTTCGGCGGGGAGTATAAGGGGCGGAAGCTCGGCACTATCGGCGACGCCGGTTGTTTTTCCTTTTTCCCTTCTAAAAACCTGGGCGCCTGCGGCGACGGGGGACTTATCGCCACCAACAACGACGAAATAGCGGAAATAGCCCGCATGCTCCGGGTCCACGGAGCTAAAAAGAAGTATTACAACGAAGTAATCGGCTACAACTCCCGCCTGGACGAGATTCAGGCCGCCATCCTGCGGGTGAAACTGCCGCACATCGACGCGTGGAACGAGGCCAGGCGGCAGGCGGCAAAGCGTTATAATGAGCTTCTAAAAGACGTGCCGGGCATCGTAACCCCCTACGAAGCCCCGTATACAAAGCATGTTTATCATCAGTATACTATACGAGTGCTGGATGGGAAGCGAGATAAGGTGAAGCAGTTCTTGGCCGATCAGGGCATCGGCACCATGGTCTACTATCCGGTGCCGGTGCACAAGCTGCCGGTGTACTCCCAAAACGCCCCCACCCTCCGCGAAGCGGAAAAAGCTGCGGGAGAAGTCATAAGCCTGCCGGTGTGGCCGGGGATAATGGAATGGATACAAGATCAAGTCATAAAATTTTTGTCAGATAGAATATCGATTGGCGGGGACGTTATTAAATACCCTTAATGTTTTTATGGAGGAATATAACTATTGCCTCGCATCAAATTAGAATTTTTAACAAAACGCGTTAGAAAACAGTTTGCGGAACTCGCTTCGGTAACTGGTGCAAATGCTTTTAATAATTTAGTGGGATTTCTTGTTCAACTGTCCGCAGCTAAAACAATGGGGGCGGCAAATTACGGTATATTGTCTTTGGCTTTATCTGTAGCTACAATGACAGGTACTATCGGCGACTTTGGACTTAATCTTGCCACGATCCGCCTGTATAACAAATATCAAGGACAAAATGAAACGAAAGATTTATTGCTAGGTTCAATAATTAGTCTTAAAATACTGCTGTTACTATTTATTGTGTTGCTTTCATTTCCGATTGGTAATTTATTAGCGCGATGCCTGCTTGGAAATGCTGGAGAAACGAAGCTATTTGCGATTGCCCTGTTGACAGGTGGAACACTATTTTTTTGGACTTACCTTCAATCTTATCTCCAATCACAACAACTTTTTTTTCGCCTTACGGTATATATAATAGCTTATGCGATACTTCGCATAATTTTTCTTGCCGTTGGTTATGTTTTATATCCCCAGAAGCCGATTGTATGGTTAATGGCAACATATACTTTGCCGGTTTTTATTCTTAGTATAAATGGAGTTTTACTTAAGATACAAAAGCTAATCAAAAAAACATTTAGCCATCCCAACGCAAGTTTAATAATTCTACAAGAGGCGCTCAGCTATAGCAAGTGGGTAGCCATATCAGGTATTGCTTATACATCGTTAATAAATTTAATTAGATTTGTTTTAGCAGCCTTTACTTCACCGGCGGAAGTTGGGATTTTTTCTGCGGGAATTACATTCACAATGGTTTTTTCCACTCTAAATACATCAATAAGGGTAGTCCTGTTTCCTAAAGTAACGGCGTTGGAAAGTCCTAAAGAGATTGATAGGTATTTAGAAAGAATAAAAAACATGGCTCCATATTATTTTATATTCGTAGTATTAGGTATTATCGTACTGGGATTGCTGCAATGGTATTTTTTGGGAGCAGAATATCGTGCTGCCTTACCCGTTTTCTTTATTACCTCATTATCGCTTTCATTGACAATTTTTCTGGGTTTGGGTACCATGCTGGTTCATACAATGATGAAACCGCAGGTTGATGCCTTGGTCAATATTGCAAGGTTGGTGCTCATGTTGCTTTTAGGTGTGGTGCTGATACCGTTGTTTCACGCTGTGGGTGGAGCAGTCGCTTATGCGTTACCTGTGTTGTTGGGTGAAATATGGATGTATCGATTTGTAAAAACAAAAAACGCAGGGGTTATTTATAATGGACGCAGTTAAACAAAAAGTAAATGTAAATGCAAAAACATTTTTATGGTATTTTTTTACAATATCAGTTGGATTTATTTTTTATCTTATCTGCGGCTTAGAATTAAGATCTCTTTTGATAATTAGTTTAATCTTTTTTGGCATATCACCTTTAATTATAGCCATTTTTAATAAAAAAGCAGATGCACTTTCACCCTCAGTTTTATTACCTTTTACCTTTACACTTTATGCGCTGGGACCACTTAATGTAGCCGGGCAATATTCAAATGATATAATTATTTACTATCTTTTTCTTCAATTAATAGGCTTAATATCGATGCGGGTAGGTTTATATTGTTCAATTAAAAGTAGAGCTAAATATTATCAATTTAACTATAACGATCCCCCACCAAAAACCTTGATCCTTTTAACGGCCGTAGGTTTATTCTTTCTGTCGCTCATATCTTTGGCAACCTATTTTCATGCTTTCGGAGGATTAAGCGGTTTTATTAAAACCGGGTATGGCGGACAGTTTTATCTCGTATTTAAGGAGGCTCCAGTTATCGGTTCTGGTTTTGAATGGGGCCTTTTAGCAAGTATCCTTATAATCTTCTTTGGAAGCAAACGCCGCTCTAAGATATACCTTTTTATTGGCGGAGCTACTTTTTTGTTTTTTACTTTTATTCTTCTTTTAACAGGTCGGCGTCATCAATTTATATATCCATTCTTATTTGGTTTTGTGCTTTTCCATTACGGCCATAAAAAAATTTCATCTTCTTTTATTGCGGTGGGGATCTTATTAGGGATATCTATCATGCAATATTATGCTCTGGCGAGATATTTCCTGTCAGGGGGGCTTTTTTATGCATTGACACAGGTTTGGCCTGCTATATTAAATAATCCTTCTTTAGTTGCGCCATGGGTGGCCAACGAATTTCGCATGCCGGCAGCTTCATTGTTAGAAGTTCTTCAATTTGGCGGGCCAGGGTTGCTGTTTGGACGATCATATATAGCAGTATTAGGAGCGCCTATTCCTTTTTTGGGTCGGCTTTTTAACTTTGTCAGCTTTGACGTAAACACATGGCGACTGGCTAACCTGTATCCAGATATTCTGGCCGCCGGCGGGGGGTTGGGATTTTCCCCGGTTACTGAAGGATATATCAATTTTGGTTTAATAGGTATTATTCTCCATATGTTTTTATATGGATACATAATCGGAAAAATATATTTCTGTCTTTTATCTAAACCAACTATATCATATTTGCTTCTTTTTGCGGGGAGCCTTCCCGTATTTATGTTAGATGGGATGCGGGTTCACAGTGCCTCGTTTTCCTATGCTTGGATGCGAACTTATCTGATGCCGTGGATCATCTTTTGGCTGATAAAAATATTTGTAAGTAATACAGCCCAAAAAGCGGCTTCTAAGGAGGATAGATGAGTGCATAAGGTGCGTGTCCTCCACATCATCCCCAACTTCGGGCCGGGCGGGGCGGAGAGGCTGTTGGTGAACCTCCTTGAGGCTTTCGACCGGGAGCGTTTTGAGGTCGCGGCCGTAAGCCTTTATCCCGAAAGCGGGACCATACTGGAAAAAGAGATAAGAGAAAAAGGGTTTAAAGTGTTTTATCTCAATAAACACCGAGGATTCGATCCACGGATGATCCCCCAGCTTTATTACCTATTCCGCGCATTTCGCCCTCACGTTGTACATACCCATCTTTACGTATTGCGCTATACACTGTTGCCGGCTATTCTTGCTCGCGTCCCGGTGCGCGTCCACACGGTCCACAGTGTTGCTCAAAAAGAGGTCGATCTACCTGGGAAATTAGTGCATCAGATCGCTTTCCGTTGGGGAGGCGTTTTGCCCGTGAGCATTTCCCGGGAGGTGGCGAACACCATCCGGGAAATGTATGGGCGAAAGGTAAATACGTCGGTAATTTACAACGGGATACCCACTAAAGATTTTACCGCTAAGACGGGGCGAGATAATGATAAAAGGAAAAAGGATTTAATTTTGCTCCATGTAGGCAGATTTGCGCCTCCAAAGAACCATTGCCTGCTCATAGAAGCGTTTGCTTTGGCCGTTAAAGAATATCCTGGGATGCAGCTCTGGCTTGTAGGCGACGGCCCCCTGAGGGCTGAAGTGGAGGGGCTTGTCAAAGAAAAAGAGTTAGATGGAAAAATATTTTTCTTGGGCATAAGGGATGACGTATCTGCCCTCTTGGGTAATGCCGATATTTTTGTCCTTCCCTCCGATTGGGAAGGGGTGCCGCTGACTGTTTTAGAAGCGATGTCTGCAAAAAAGCCTGTGATTGCGACTTCCGTTGGGGGTGTGCCGGAACTAATAGAAGACGGCATCTCAGGCATTCTTGTGCCTCCCCAAAATCCCGAAGCGCTGGCCAATGCCGTCCTGTGCCTGGCAAAAGACCCGGAACTTCGCCAAAAGATGGGGAAAGCGGCGCAGGAAAGGGCAGTGGCGATGTTTGATATTTCCCGGGCAGCTAAAGAATATGAAGCTTTGTATTTAAAACTTTTAAAGGAGAGTGGCTGAGTTTGGCTCGCCCTGTCAGGTGGTTGCGTTTATTCATGCGCTGGGCGAAAATGATAACGGGCCAGAGTTATTATCACCAGCCTCAGGGTTTAGGAAAAGCTTTCAGGCCGGGGGAATTGGCCGGTTACTTTAATGACCTGACGTGCAAAACGCTGTGGAACGGGCAAATTGATGTAGAAGGTGTGCCGGTTAACATCCTTGATGACGGCCGGAGGGTCTACTTTGCCACGACAATCGCCCAAAAAGCCCTGGGCCATTGGGATAAATGGCTGCTGGATCGTGATGAGAAAGATAAAAGCGCGTTTCTTAGCCTCTGTCGCTGGCTTTTAGTACGCCAGGACCGGCGTGGAGGATGGCCGGTGTGGACCGAGTTATCTTTGCCTTTGTCTTCTCCTTATTCTGCAATGACACAGGGCGAATGTATTTCGGCTTTTGTGCGGGCGTGGTATCTGACAAGGGAGAACGAATTCGCTGAAGGGGCGAGGCGAGCCTTGGCTTTAATGTGCGAACCCCTTGAAAACGGGGGCACGTCAATTTATGAAAAAGGGGATTTGTTTTTAGAAGAGTTCCCTAATAGACCGCGTTCTACCATTCTAAATGGCTGGATTTTTGCCCTCTTCGTTTATGACTTCTGGTTGGCATTTAAAGACGATAATGCCCATGACCTGTTTAAACTGTCCTTAGATACTTTAAAATGTAACCTTTTTATATACGACTCCGGATACTGGTCTTATTATGATACCCAGGGACATTTGAGCAGTCCCTTCTATCATGATCTGCATTTACACCAATTGACGGCGCTCGCCATGGTAGAAAACGATGCTGCCATTATTGATTTTCGGGACCGTTGGGCTGGGTACCGGCAGAAACGGTTGAACCGGCTGCGGGCTTTTGGCCTGAAGGCCTTTCAAAAGCTGCGGGAGCCGGGGGAGGTTGTGGTGATCAAGTGAAAATTGTCTACATAACTGCGCACGCCCCTTACGGCAGGGGAGAGACATTCGTCGTTGAAGAAATGTTCGCGGTGGTCGAAAACGGCGTTGAACTGTTGATTATTCCCAGGAACCCGCCTAAAGAAGTTTTTCATGAACAGTCGCGGCGGCTGTTAAAATATGCCGTATGGCTACCTTTATTGCGCTGGCGGTTTCTTATTTCTTTTTTAGCAGCAGTTATAACGAAACCAAAGATGTGGAAAGTGCTTGTAAATATCATCTGCCAGTCGCGAAATATAAGGATGGTGTTCAAAAATCTTGCCGTTGCCCCGAAGGCGGCGTTTGTCGCCCAACTGCTGAACCGGGCAAAGGTTGATCATATTCATGTCCACTGGGGCTCCACCACGGCGACCATGGCCTGGATTATTTCCGAACTTACAGGGATACCGTGGAGCATGACCATGCACCGCTGGGATATAGCCGAAAACAACCTCCTGAAACTAAAAGTTAATCAAGCCAATTTTGTGCGATGTATTTCTGAAGACGGTCGGCGCGAGGTGCTACGAATTGTTGGCGAAGAGCATCACGACAAAATAAAAGTCCTGCACATGGGAGTCCGGCTGCCTCGTGTTATCCTCCGCCAATCACCTTTACAACGGACTAATTACGTTGTGGCCTGCCCGGCCAATCTTGTTCCCGTAAAGGGACACCGCTATTTAGTAGAAGCATGCGCCAAATTGCTTGAAAAAGACATCCGCGCTATTAAAATCCTTATCATCGGCGATGGGCCCCTGGAGGCGGAAATCCACCAGCAGGTGAAACAGCTAGGTTTAGATGAGGTTGTCGAATTTGTTGGCCGCTTGCCCCACGAGCAACTAATGCATATGTATGAGAGGGGCGAAGTGGACGCCGTTGTTCTTCCCAGTATAACGACTGACGATGATGAGAGGGAAGGCATCCCGGTAGCCCTGATGGAGGCCATGGCATATGGCATACCTGTTGTTTCAACTAATACGGGTGGCATTCCTGAATTGCTTTCAGATGGAGCCGGCATTGTAGTAAAGGAGAAAGACGCGCAGGGGTTAGCCTCCGCAATAGAGAAGCTTATTAAGGACGAAAAATTCGCTGCGGAAGTCGGGAAAAGGGGGCAGCAGAAGGTCGAGGAAGAATTCAATCTCCAGAGGAACGTTATGTTGCTTTTGCAAAATATCAAAAACAGAGCAAAAAGTTGAAGCATTTTGGAGGTATTATGAAAATAGTAACCATCGTCGGCGCCCGGCCCCAATTCATCAAAGCGTCGGCAGTATCCCGGGTGATGCGGGCAGTTCCCGGGGTGAGGGAAGTGCTGGTGCATACGGGACAGCACTACGACGAGAATATGTCCGAGGTGTTTTTTCGCGAGTTGGAGATACCGGAGCCCGACTATAACTTGGGTGTAGGCTCCGGCAGCCACGGGGAGCAGACGGGCCGAATGCTGGAAGCCATTGAAAAAGTCCTGCTGAAGGAAAAGCCCGAGTGGGTGCTGGTTTACGGGGATACAAACTCCACTCTAGCCGGGGCTTTGGCCGCGGTGAAGCTCCACATGCCGGTGGCCCACGTAGAGGCGGGCCTGCGCTCCTTCAACCGTCGGATGCCCGAAGAGATCAACCGGGTGCTTACCGACCACGCTGCGGACATGCTGTTCGCTCCTACCCGGGCGGCGGTGGAGAACCTGCGCCGGGAGAGTATTTCCGAGGAACGGATCCACCTGGTGGGCGATGTGATGTACGACGCCGCGCTTTTTTATGGCGGGAAGGCGCGGCGGGAAAGCTGCGTGCTGGCAAGGCTGGCTTTAAAGCCGAAAGAATATATCCTTGTCACCATCCACCGGGCCGAAAACACCGACGACCCGGCAAGGCTCCAGGCCATAGTGGAAGGCCTCTGCATGGTGGGGAAAAGCGTCCCGGTGGTCTTCCCTGTCCATCCACGAACCCGCAGGGCCCTGGAACGTTATGGATTATTGGAAAAAGCTGCAGGCTATCTGAGCCTCATTGAGCCGGTGGGATACCTGGATATGGTAATGCTGGAGCAGAACGCCCGCCTCATCGCCACCGATTCCGGCGGGGTGCAGAAAGAGGCCTTCTTCTACCGGGTCCCCTGCGTTACCCTGCGGAGCGAAACGGAATGGGTGGAGCTGGTGGAGCTGGGGTGGAATAGACTGGTTTATCCCCATACTGCTGATGCGGTCGCAAATGGGATAATGAGGGGCCTGGCCTCCCCTGGGAGAACGGAGGGAGAGCCTTACGGGAATGGCCGGAGCGGTGAATTAATCGTACAAAGACTGCTCGCCGTATGAGATAACTAAACAGAATTGAGCGAGGTTCTTGTAAGCCTATGAAATATGAAACACGTACAGTGTGGATCCTTAATCACTACGCCATCAGCCCGGACATGGCCGGCGGCACCAGGCATTACGACCTGGCGCGGGAACTGGTCAGGCGGGGATATGAAGTCATCATCTTTACTTCAGGCTTTGATCATGTTACTCATAAATATGTAAAAATCAAAAAGGGTGAGGGTTTACGGGTCGAAGACCATAACGGCGTGAAGTTTGTGTGGCTGGAGACGAGCCCTTACCAGGGCAATGACTGGCGCAGGGTTTTGAATATGCTTTCTTACGGCTTCAGCCTTTTGCGGTATAATAAAAACTTCAAGAAGCCGGATATGATTATCGGCTCATCCATGCACCCCATCGCTCCTTTAGCAGGGTGGTGGCTGGCGAAAAGGTACCGGGCGCGGTTTATTTTCGAGGTCCGGGACCTGTGGCCGCAGACGGCGGTCGATATGGGCGCCATGAAAAGAAACGGCGTGATGGCCCGGCTCCTTTACGCGTGGGAAAAGTTTATGTACCAGAAGGCGGAAAAAATAATCGTCCTGTTACCGAATGCGGGTGAATACATAAACGGGAGAGGCATCAGGCCGGAAAAGATAGTCTGGATACCCAACGGCGTCGATCTAAAAAGGTTTGACAATGTCAAGCCTATTGATCCGTCGTCACCGGCGGCAAAGGCTTTTGCTGAACAAAAGGATATGTTCAAAGTTATTTACGCCGGCGCCCACGGCCCTGCCAATGGGCTCGATACCTTGGTCGAGGCGGCGGCCTTGATGGCTGGTATTGATCCTGGCGTCCACTTTTTTTTAATCGGCGATGGGCCGGAAAAAGGGCGGCTGGTCCAGCTGGCGCAGGAAAGGTCCGCCGCCAATATTACTTTTTTGGCGCCTGTGCCCAAAGATGAGGTGGGGGCTGTATTAAGGGAGGCGGATTTATTATTACACTGCTTGAAAACTATGGAGGTATTAAAATACGGCGTAAGCCCGAATAAGCTTTATGACTATTTAGCAAGCGGCAAGCCGGTCATTATGGTTAGCAATGCAAGCAATCAAATAATTAGGGAAGCCGGCGCCGGTCTTGTTGTGGAGCCGGATAACGCTGAAGCGTTAGTCTGGGGCATTCTCCAAATTAAAGAAATGCCTCCCGAAGAAAGGAAGCTCCTGGGTATTAACGGACGCTCATATGTGGAGCGGCATCACAGCATGGAAGTTCTGGGAGAAAAACTGGCGCGGGTAATAGAAGAAGTGATTCGGAAATAACTTTTCTGAGAAGGAGGTTAAGTGATATGAACCAATCAATTAAGGCTTTACGTGGTGAAGAATTATTAGCTGCGATGGATGAAAAGTTGGCGGATTATGCTGTAAAAAATAAAGATTATACACCTTCAAGTAGAATAATGGAAGAAGAATTAATTAAAGATGATACAAGAACGCCATTTCAACATGATAGAGATAGAATAATTCATTCTCGTGCATTTCGCCGCTTAAAAGGCAAAACACAGGTATTTCAAGCCAATCTTGGAGATCATTATAGGACAAGGCTTAGCCATACATTAGAGGTTGCTCAAATGTCCCGTTCAATAGCTCGTGTTTTCAGATTAAATGAAGATTTAACAGAAGCTATAGCCCTAGGACACGATTTAGGGCATCCGCCTTTTGGTCATGCTGCGGAACGTAAACTTAATCATATTTTGCGAGGAAAAGATAAAAAAGAAATATGCCCCTATGATATTGGCGGCTTTCGCCATAATGTAAATAGCTTAAAGGTAGTTGACTTTTTTGAACGTTATCATGGTAATTTTCCCGGTTTAAACCTTACAAATTGGACCAGAGAAGGCATATTAAAACATACCTCGCTTATTGATAAGGATTATAAGGAACGAGTATTTGATACGACTTTAGATATTTCGACATTACATCCTGAAGTGGACACACCTTGTTTCCTTGAAGGTCAAGTTGTTGCATTGTGTGATGAAATAGCTCAGGTTACTCATGATTTAGAAGATGCTTTTCGAGCAAAAATGATGTCAGTAAATTCTTCCAAATTACTTGATATAGATATATATCATCAGGCTTACGATATTGCCCAAACTGAAAAATTAGAAAATGACATTGCTGATTACAACCTAAGAGTTCGATTAATACGCAATCTTATTCGCCTACTAATAACAGATGCAATTAATTCAACAGAGGAGAAAATAAAGACTTATAATCCTGGTCGGCCAGCAAATGAACCAATTCGGGACAGATTAGTAGTACTCGGAAAGACCGCCTGTCAAGTAGAAAAGTTAAAAAAGGTACTTAATGAAATAATGTATGATTCATATGAAGTTGCTCGTATGGATATTAAAGGTGATCTATGCGTTGAGAAACTTTTTGAAGCTTACTATAATGAACCTGCTCGTATGCCAGACTATGTTTTTCGGAAATACAATGATGCTCTTGAAGTGTACTACAGGAAGACTCAGGAGAAGCCCCCAATTAAATTATGTCGTGAAAATCTACGTGAAAAAATAGGGAATGTAAAAAAGTGTAAGCCCTTCAATGATATTCTCCTTCATACAATAGCTGAACATATTGCAGGGATGACAGATCAATTTGCTTTTAATGAGTACCGTCAACTGTTTCTGCCTTAAGCATATGATTTCCTCTAACCCAATAAAATCTCGAATCGCTACTCTAAACCTTAAATTGATTTTAATGGCTCCTAGCGGCTTAAAGAGTTGCTGATGACAGTTCACTTTGACTTAATCCATTTTTTATATAAGAAAAGCTTATTTCAGATCCCGAACTGCGGGCCGCCATGGGTACTGCCAGCCGGAAGAAAATTCAGGATTATTTCTTGGAAAAGGTATTAGTTAAGATGGCCGGCATTTATGACCGTTACCTGTAGTAAAAAGTTAGGCAGCTTGTCGACGGTTGGCGAAGGCTGGTGCCGTAGTGCAGCTTAAGGTCACAGTGGCCAGATAGTTAACTGTGTGAGGTGATGGCGTCCGTGAAGATCGCTACCATCCTTGACCAGATCGACCTGGGGAGTATGGCTCTGCCCGAGTTTCAGCGGGGGTACGTGTGGAACCGCGATCAGGTGCGCGGGCTGATGCAGTCCCTTTACCGCCGCTATCCCATCGGGAGCCTCCTGGTGTGGGTCACCCGGTCGGAGGGGGCAGCCTCCAGGGGCGACCAGGCTCCGGCCCCGGGAGTGGTTAAACTGCTCCTCGACGGCCAGCAGCGGATAACCACCCTCTACGGCATCATCAGGGGCAGGCCGCCCCGCTTTTTCGACGGCAACGCCCAGGCCTTCACCGGCCTCTACTTCCACCTTGAGGACGAGACCTTCGAGTTCTACATGCCCTCCAAGATGAAAGGCAATCCCCTCTGGATTAATGTAACCGAGCTGATGCAGAACGGAGTGGGCGAGTTTATCAGCCAACTTTACGCGCATCCGGAACTGGCGCCCAGGATGAAGACATACATCCAACGCCTCACAGATATTGATGGTATCAAAAACATCGACCTACACGTGGAAGAGGTGACCGGCGAGGATAAGACCATTGACGTGGTGGTGGACATCTTTAACCGGGTCAACAGCGGCGGCACCAAGCTCTCCCAGGGCGATTTGGCCCTGGCCAAGATATGCGCAGCATGGCCGGAAGCCAGGCAGACCATGAAGGAGGTGCTTGCCGCCTAGGAAAAGGCCGGTTTCCATTTCAACCTCGACTGGCTCCTGCGCAACATCACCACCATCCTCACCGGGGAGGCGTTTTTCTCGGCTTTAAAAGACGTGGACGCGCAGCACTTCCAGAAGGGCCTTGCCATGGCGCGGGACGCCTGTAATTACCTTTTGAATGTGATTTCCGGCCGCCTGGGTCTGGACCATGACCGGGTCCTGGGCGGTAGATACGCCTTTCCCGTGATGGCCCGCTATCTTGTCCTGAGGGGCGGGAAGCTGAAGGATGCCAGGGAGCGCGACCGCCTCCTTTACTGGTACGTACATAGCTTTCTCTGGGGCCGTTTCGCCGGCTCCACGGAAACTGTTTTGAACCAGGACCTGAAGGTGCTGGAGCCGGTGGACGATGCCCTGGACCGGTTGATCGAGCAGCTCCGGCTCTCCCGGGGAAGCCTCGCCATCCGGCCGGAAGACTTTGCCGGATGGAGCCTGGGTGCCAGGTTTTACCCTATGCTTTATCTTTTGACCAGGGTTTGCGGCGCCCGGGACTGGGGCAGCGGCGTGCCACTTTCGGCCAATCTGCTGGGCAAGCTCAATGCCATGCAGGTACACCACATCTTTCCCAAAGCCCTTCTTTATGAACATGGCTACCAGAAGGCGGAAGTCAACGCCATTGCCAACCTCTGCTTCCTCACCCAGGGGGCCAACTTGGCAATCAGCGACAGCAGGCCCGAGGTTTATTTAGAGGAAATGGAAAGAAGGTTTCCCGGGGCGCTGGCCTCCCAGTGGGTGCCCCTGGACCGGGAACTCTGGCGGCCGGAAAACTACAAGGATTTTCTCGCCGAGCGGCGGCGCCTGCTGGCGGCGGCAGCCAACCGCTTCGTTGAGGAGCTGCTGAATGGTTCGCCCGCGGCCCCGGCGGCGGTTAGCTACCCGACAACTTTGGCGGCGGCTCCCGCGCCTGTGATGGCGGAAGACAGTGAAATTCGCGCCCTGCTGGAGTGGGTGCAGGCAAACAAACTTCCCAAACCGGAGCTGGATTTTGAAATATGCGGTCCTACTGGAGAGGTATTGACTGTGGTAGACCTGGCCTGGCCCGCCGGGGTGCAGGAGGGCTACAGCCAGCCGGTGGCCCTGGTCCTGCAGGAGGACAAGGAGCAGAACAGGATTCTTAACCAAGCGGGCTACCGCTACTTTACCAGCGTAAAGGATTTGCGGGCTTATTTGGAAAAGCTGGCGGGGATAAGTGGTGAAGAGGAAGGTTTGGGGGATTAAGGCAGGTCGAAATATAGATTTTGTGTAAGCAAGGTACAAGGCGTAGAAAGAAAGTGGTGGCGCATAAAGTGAAGATAAATATTCCATGGCATCAATATGCAATAATTGTACATTTGACGGAAAAGATGCAGGAAAAAAGACAGCGGTTTGGTAAAACCGCCCTGCAGAAGCTGGTTTACCTGCTGCAAACAGTATTTAAAGTGCCAGTTGGATATCAGTATAGCCTGTATATCCACGGCCCTTTTTGCAGCGAACTGATGGATGACCTGGACTATGTGAGCTATATTGGCGGCGTGTCCGTAACTATTGACCCCGGCTATAACGGTTATATTATTTCACCTTCTAATAAGGCGGCTTTGATAAAAGAAAAAGCTAATGATTTTCTATCTACTTATCAGCCGCAAATAGAAAATTTGTTATCGGAATTCGGCTCGATGCGCGTCAGAGATTTGGAGTTGCGTTCTACCATAATTTTTGTTGACCGGGATATTGTAAACAGTAACAGGGCGATGTCGAGAAACGATTTTATTCAGGAAATAAAAAGTATCAAACCGCATTTTTCTTATGAAGAAATCGAAGAAGCCATGGCTGAGCTGGAAAGCCGCGGTTATATTGAGAGGCGTTGAGCAGAAGGTTATTTTGGGAGATAATAAGTAAACCGTAAGGCTCTACTCCCTTAAAGTATGGAATAAAAGTAAAGGAAAATTAGGTGAGAACTGCTGTGCCTATCGCTTCGCTAAGATATCATCTAAAGGCCAGGTAACCATCCCGGCAAAAATACGCAAGTTTTTAGGCTCGCACCGGGCTCACATCTTCGCTTTTTATAATAAAGGAAGGTACCGTACAGATTGAAAAAGGTAGTCATGGCATAGCCGCCCTGAAAGGTAGCGTGCCGGTAGAGGGGGAACAGGATTTTTTGAAGGCACGTCACCAGGTCATGGAGGAGGTTACCAGAGAAATTGCAAGTCGGTGGCCAGGAAAGTTCTCGAGTGGTATGTAGAAAAGAATGTTGATTGGACGGATGCCTTCGTTGCTGCTAAAATGGCAGCGGGAAAGAAACTGGAGATATATTCTTACGATCGTCATTTTGATAAGTTTCCGGAAATTAAAAGAATTGAGCCCTGACATACCATAGCTAAACAGATAAGGCGACAGATAGAAAGCATCTCATGGGATAAAACATTTTTGGCCGGGAGGATTTTTGTGGGCACATGCATTTACTGCGGAAAGCCGGCCGGGTTCCTGCGGAAAAAACACCGGGAGTGCGCCTGGTTATCCAGCCGGACTGGAAGCCGAAAATGGGGGGAGAAGGAGGGACGATGTCCCGGAAATCGTGAAAAATGAAGGCAGCGGGCCCTCGGAGAGAAAGAGGTTTTATGTTTATGGGAAGGGGCTACGGAGAATGCTGCATAGAAGTTAATTTTGAGATGTGGGGTAAGCGATGGAAGGATTGATAAAGAGGTTCAGGCGTTTTGCCATGTCTGGGGAAGTCGGGTTGTATAATTCCTGTTCGATTACGAGCGTTGTTCTTACTTCGAGAAAAGACACGCTTCACAGGAATATTTTTACTATTGCAGTTTTCGAGGAACTGCCCTTCCGTAATTATCGCTTACGGTATCATACAGAGCGTCCGGTTAGGATTTCCAAAGATTTGAGCCTGGGTGTTGTTTCCCAGAGGATAACTGTTGATGATGCCGTGAACCTTTACGAGGGGGTGGCCAGGAACGGGAAATGGCAGCAACCCTGTTGTCCTGAACTTCATGTCGCGAAACTGACGCCTCTGGAGCCAGTTTTCGTGCCCTGCACTTCTGGTGTTCCCATTCACAATGTTCTAAAAAATTCCCATCGCTACGCGAGCTACCTTTTCGAGTTTTTCAGTGAGCAGAAGGAACTTTATCAACAGTTAAATCCTAACTATTTCCGCGGTGATGTAACACCTGTCCTGAGAGAGGTTAACTCGGCAGTTCATAATGTTATTCCCATAGATCTGGAATTTATTGAGGATCGCTGGGAAAACGTTATTTTTCAGTTTCCCGTTAATCTGCTGAAGGTTGATGTGTGGGGAGACAAAGATGGTAAGCACATCTGGGTTGCCACACGATGGCATCCCGAGCTAGAACGCTCCCGGCAAGAAGTGAGAATTGAGGGTTGGGTTACTTTCGACGAAACGATTCTCGGGAGGACTGCCGTGACAACAGATGAGCCTCTTACGCGGTTGCACGTTGGTTCAACTGCTGGCAAGATAACCGTCCGGATTTCTACAAAAAGCGGCGAAATGACTTTGTATGAAAAATCTCTTCACTTAGTTAACCGTGTGGCGATATCTATGCGCCTTGCGCATCCGGAAAAGATCACGATCAACGTGCCGTCCTACGGGAAGCGCCGCCCAGGGTTTTCCTATATTGTGCAGTCTGTTTCCGGGGATGTCGTGGAGGCGGGAGCCTTTTCTGATTGGCGGACATGGGTTCGCAATAGGGTAAACCTGGTCTCCAAAAGAACGTTGGAAAGGAACCTTGAATTCGTACAGTACGGGGTGGGCGGCAAGAACGAGTGGGCAAAGGCATTAAGCGATCTCCGGCAGCTAATTACCTTGCACGGGCAGAACGGGGTTTATCTTTGGGACCCTTACGCTACCGCCAACGATATTCTTGCGACTCTTTTCGCTTGTGAATTCAGCGGCGTTCCCTTAAGGGTTATCACTTCATACAACAAGCAAGTTAAGGGCTTGGTCACTGATGGCGTTAAAATTTCTAGTTATCAAGACTGGGTGGCCCATTTAAAAGGCGAGCTTGCGGAGGCCTTGAAGCAGAGGAAGGTGAACCTGGAAGTTCGCTGCCAGCACGGCCAGTACGGGTGGAAGTTTCACGACAGATTTTTGCTCTTTCCGGGCCGTGAGCCTAAAGTCTGGTCCCTTGGGTGTTCGGTGAACGCGCTCGGCTTTTCGCACAGCATCCTGATGAAAGTTGCTCACCCCTGGCCTGTGCTGCAGGCTTTTGAAAACCTTTGGGAGGCGCTTGCTCAGTGCGTCGTGTGGCCCTAGAAAAGGTTTATTTGGAGCGGAAGCTTGCCCAGAACCCTTGCGCGGAGAGAATTGAGGAACTCCAAGAAGATATGTTTTTTTTGCTGAGAGAAGGCGGCACCTACGAGCAGTACCGGGAGGAATACATAATCTTTGCCGGTAAAAAAAGAAACGCACTTGTAAGTCTGCTCAAAGGCGTAACGCCTGACCTGGTTGAGCTGAGTTCCAACGGGGAAGAGCAGCTTGGAAAGGAAGGCTCCTGTCAGTTGAAGCTGGTCATCGGAGGGCTTTTTCATTTCGCGTGCCTTAGATCCCGGGAAGCTTTGGTAGAGCTTGCTGCTGTATTCTGTCTTCTCGAACTCCCCTACGTAGCGTGGCGAGTTGTCCTGCAAGCGCAGCCACAGCTACTGAAGCTGGTGCAGGACTCCCTCGCGGAATGTTTGAAGGACGGACTTCCCTTTAGCTACAAACTTTCCCTTAGGGTAGACGCCAGGGGAACCTTTGAGGAGCGGGCTTTACGTGAATACGAAGAAGGACTGAGAGAAGAGGACCTCTCAAAGGTTTCTTACCTGATGAAAGTCTTGCGACACCAGCGCATGGATTACATGCACGGGCCGTACGCCATGATTCTAGCCCTCGTTTATTACTGTGATCGAGCCCTTTTCGCCCGGTTGGTGGCTGCAGATGCAACTCCCGCCTTCATCAACATGATTTGTCAGGAGCCACAATTCGCCTTTGACATGGAATTACTTTGGAAGATCACCGAAGATGGCGGGCTGTGGGCGAGGGTAGAAGTGTTCCATCATTTGATTGACTTGTCGCGCACCTGCTGCGAAGTGAGGCTAGTGCCAGCCGAAAAAAAAGAGGCTGCCCTAGAGCGGGCCTTTCGGAGGTTGATTGCAGTCTACCTAGGGAGGATGCTTGTTCTCTTGTTGGCAACAAAAAAGCCAGGATTGCTCGGCTATGTCCTCGATACAGTTTCAACTGTTTATCTTAACCCTAGCGACCGTTTTTTGCTCTACTTTCTGGGGAAGTACGTTGGTAGGAGCATTTCTCTTTACTTCTCGGAAGCTGCTCTTGAGCAAGAGCTTACCGCCTGGGAGCCGTGCCGTTCTGTCTGGGGCCTCATGTATTTGCTTTACGGCGCACAGGCGGCACTGGAAAAAAGAAGTGGGGGACTGCTGCGCGCTTTAAATCGAGTGCTGCTTAGGAAATGGTTTGCCCTGGTTTGGAAAGCCTACCGGGATCCCTCACACGATGCTTCGTTGTTACCCTTTACGGCTTTGGACGTTGCTGTGGGGAACGCGCTGGCAGAGAGATGGAAGACAAGGCAAAATTCGATGCGGTTTCTCAAAGGCCTTTGCCGTAAGCTGCAGGCGGTAGAAGGAATTTGGTTTGAAAGTTCAGGAGCAGAGGAATGGAAAAAGAGGGCTCTTTATGCAGGGATCTTGGCTCATGCCAGGGCCTGGGCATTGCTTCCTGCGGATGAGGTTGTGGGCCCAGCAGTCCCTGCAATTGATTTCGTTCGGAGATATATAGCAGACCGGCGAAACTGGGAGCGGGTGCCTGGCATGGGAAATAAGTTAGAAATGCCTTCCTGCTTCATGGAAATCCAAAAGGCTTATGGACTTGGGCTTTAGCCTTGGGGTTTGAAGCCGGGTATATCAGCGGGCTTTTGCGAGAGGAAGCGTTCCCGGCTACCTAGAACGCGCTGGTACGTATCATAAAAGGATTCCCGCTCGATGGCAAGGTACTTTACGCGCCGCAAAACTTCCTGGTATCCAGTTTCCTGTGCGCCGGAGCGAAACTACGGAAGCTCAATCCTGAGCGCTAATGCTTGTAATCGTCTTATTAGTGATGGTATACTGCTGGCAAGGAAATCTTCCTAATAGTAAGGAGATGGTGTTTAAATGTCCACCCAATTAGTGCGTTTGACTAGTAAGGGGCAGATGACTATTCCGCAAAGTATCAGAAAAGCTTTAGGATTGAAGGCAGGCGATTATTTGAGCATCTTGATTGATGAAAATGAGATACGTTTGAAAAAGGTCCGGCCAGTGAAGTCCTTGAGCAAAGAAGATCCTATTTGGAAATTAGTTGGCGCCGGGAACAGCGGACTTAAAGACGTAGCTGCCAAACACGATTATTACCTGGCTGAAGGTGAAGTAGAAAGATGGAAAAAATAATGGTAGATACCAGCGCTATTTATGCCCTTATTGACCGTTCGGATGATCAGCATGAGAAGGCTAAGAATCTTTTTAAGAAATTAAGCGAAAAGGATATTGATTTGATATTAACAAATTTTATCGTGGCTGAAACCCATGCTTTAATATTGAGCCGTATAGGACATGAATTGGCCCGGGAATGGATAAGAAACCTGGTTTGGAAAATTGAACGTGTTAAAGAAGAAGATGAGGAGCGAGCCAAGGAAATCATAATTGCCTACAGAGATAAATCTTTTTCTTATACCGATGCTACTACTTTTGCTGTTATGGAACGGCTAAACTTAAAAGTAGCTCTGGCTTTTGATAATCATTTTACCCAGTTCGGCTGGCATTGTCTTGAAACGTGAGAACATTCTAGGGCGAATTACTACCAAACACCTCTATTTCCACGGGGCCAAAAAGGCTTTTCGCGTGGGTTGGGACAAGGTGGTATTCTTTATGCCGTACTCGGATGGCATTGGAATCCAGCGGGATGCGACGAGGGCCAAACCCCAGTTCTTTATTACCGGGGACGGCTGGTTCATTTACAACCTGGTAACGAATGCTGCCAAATTAGGTTAGCTCTTATAGCAACGGGCAGCTTGAAAAATATTTTTACTGGGAAACCGGGGAAGATATTATGCGTTCTTTATTTGCTAAACGCTTAATTGATTTTTTGGGGGCTTTTGTTGGGCTGGTAGGTAGAGGCAGGAATATTTTCTTTTAGTGTAGAATTTTACCTGTAGCTTAGAATTTGACCCGAAGTATGGGGGAGGGTCTTTAGCCTCTTGCGCTGGACAAAGTTAGTGAAGATCCTGGGGGATCTCTTTCTTATTAATTTTAGCTTTTATTTGGCTTTCTTGATCCGTTTTCACGGGCGGATTCCCCATGCCAACTGGCAGGCCTACTGGACGACGGCTATCTGGATCACCCTGGTGGCCTTTATTCTTTTTTACAGCTACGGTCTTTACGTTGGCGGACGCCATCAGTGGATAGAAATTTTTGCCGCCCTGGTATGGGTTGTCGTCTTGACCACACTTTCCGGCATTGCCCTGTCCTATATGTTGCAGAAATACGCCTTTCCCCGCTCGGTTTTCCTTTTGACGGCGCCGCTGCAGCTTCTGCTATTAAGCGCCTGGCGCTATGCCGTCTGGCGTTACAGCATCTGGCGGCAGGGGGTACTAACCCTGGTAGTTGTTGGACCGCATGATGCAGCCGTCAGGCGGGCGCGCCAGCTTTATAGTGAAGGTGGGCGCTTCTACCGGGTTCTTGGTCTGGTGGTTGAACCTGGAGCCGGGGCCGGCGAAATTGAGTTTCCGATACTCGGTACATATGAAGAGCTGGCGAAAGCTCTAGACAACAGTAGGCCCAGGGCGGTTTTGTTTTGTGACGGGCTCCCTCTGGCGCTGCGGGAAAGGATGCTGCGGGAAATTACGGCCCGCAATTTGGCCGTTTTTATTGTCCCTGATTTTTATGAAATACTCCTCTCGCAGGCAAGGATTGGGCAGCTTGACGGCATACCAATTTTAAGGGTAGACGGTTTTACTTCGGCACCTTCGGGCGCCTGGAAGCGAATTTTTGATATCGCCCTGTCATTATGCCTGGGTGTTATTGCCATACCTTTGATTCTACTGGCAGCTATAGCGATAAAATTAGAATCTCCGGGCGGGCCGGTATTTTACCGCCAGCAGCGGGTAGGTCAGGGTGGCAGGGTGTTCCAGCTGGTCAAACTGCGGACCATGGTGCCCGATGCCGAGAAGTTAACGGGGCCGGTGCTGGCTTCGGCTAAAGACCCCCGTATAACCCAGGTGGGCAGGGTTCTTAGGGCTACCCGCATTGACGAGCTGCCCCAGCTCTGGAACGTTTTGAAGGGAGACATGAGCTTCATCGGCCCCAGGCCGGAGCGGCCGGTTTTTGTGGAGCAGTTCAGGAAAGAAGTGCCGGGCTACGACTGGCGCCACCGGTTGCCGGTGGGCATCACCGGCCTAGCCCAGGTTTTGGGGCGCTACAGCACCACCCCGGCGGACAAGCTCCGCTATGACCTGCTCTACGCTAAAACCCTTTCTCCTTTGAATGATGCCCAGATTCTTTTACATACTTTGAAAGTCATGTTGATGCGTGATAAGGCTTCATAAATTTGGTTCGACGCCGCCATGCTTGATCGCTTCTTGGCCCTTGTTTCCCAGCCCGGCTGGCGGGCGGACATGGCCGGTGTGGAGGAGCTTTTGCACCTGGTGCTGGCGGGTTTTCGGCTCAAGAAGGAAAAGGAAATGATGCAGGTGGGATAAGACGGGATATAGGAGGTACATATCATGACCAAAGTATTGGTAACCGGCGGGGCGGGGTACATCGGCAGCCACGTGGTGAAGGCCCTAGGGGAGAGGGGTTACCAGGTGCTTACCTACGACAGCCTGGTCACCGGCCATCCCTGGGCGGTTTTATATGGTGAACTGGTGGTGGGCGACCTCCTGGACGCCGCCAAACTTGAGGCGGTAATACGGGAGTTTAAACCGGACGCCGTCATGCATTTTGCCGCCTTCATCGTGGTCCCAGAATCGGTTGCCCAGCCGTTAAAGTACTACATCAACAACGTCCAGGGGACTTTGAGCCTTTTGGATGCCATGAAAAAATGTGGGGTGGAGAAACTGATTTTTTCTTCCAGCGCCGCCGTCTACGGCATACCGGAGCAGATCCCGGTGCCGGAAGAGGCCGTTTTAAACCCCATCAACCCCTACGGTCAGAGCAAGGCCGTGGTGGAGAAGGTGCTGAAAGACCTGGCGGCCGCTGGAGATTTGAGTTACGTGTCCCTCCGGTATTTCAACGTCGCCGGGGCCGACCGGGAGGGCAGGATCGGCGAGGGCAAAGAAGACGCCACCCATATCATCACCCTGGCCACCCGTACAGCGGCGGGCAAAAGACCTTATTTAAGCGTCTACGGCACGGACTACCCCACGCCGGACGGCACCTGCATCCGCGACTACATCCACGTGGAGGACCTGGCTGCGGCTCACGTCCTGGCCCTGGAGTATCTTTTGGACGGTGGGGAGAGCGATGTTTTTAACTGCGGCTACGGCCGGGGGTACTCGGTGCTGGAAGTGATTGAAGCGGCTAAAAAGGCGACGGGGGTGAACTTCCCGGTGCGGTACGAAGGCCGGCGGCCGGGGGACCCGCCGGTGCTGGTGGCGGATGCTAAGAAAATCCGTGAACGTCTCGGCTGGGTACCGGCTTACGACGACCTGGAGGGCATCATCTACTCCGCCTGGCAGTGGGAGCGGAAGAGGGAAAACGTTTTAGTGGGGAGGTGATAGTAGCTCTTGGATTTTGCCGGAGGAAAAGATGGGGGAAGATACGGCCCGTCAGGGGCATAGACAGGGGACCTCGTCAGGGGCAGGAATAGGCTCGGCAGGGTCGGCAGGAGCTTCACGGTTTGGCTGGGAAGTTTAGAGAGATAAGTAAAAGACCGGCACTGTTAAGACGGGCCGGTCCTGGGAAGCCAGGGTAATCCTCTATCCAGAGGGCGTATCAATGTTTAATATCAAGGACCTTCAACAGTTCATCCTCGCTGGTGATGTCAAGTATCTTTTCCGCCAGGTCATCCAGCTGCTCCACTGATAAAGTCTTTATCTTCGCTTCCACTTCAGGAGAGGTAGTGCCCAACCGTTTCCTTAACAGCCTTATGATTATTTCCTGCCGGCCTTCCTGCCGGCCCTTTAAATGCCAGGATGTGGTTAGTTCCATGACCCTTTGCACCTCCTCGGGTTGGAGTTCTTCCGGCAACTTCTCTTGCAGAGATTTTTCTTCTTCGGCGCTCAATACCAGATAGCTATCAAAAAAGGCGGTTATCAGTTCCATCCTTGCTGGGTCCAACTGCATTCTTGTCAATAGGCGCAAAAACTCGATTTTTACCTGCACCCGTTCCCGGGGCGAATAGTCCATCTTGCTTAACAATGCCGCTGCTACCGGGTTGGTGCTGTTGAGGTACTGCCGCCAGGGCAGTCTCTTGAGCTGTATTTTGTAAAACTCGAACTGCAACACCTTGAGAAACGGAAACTCTACTTCATGCCGGTTGGTTTCTTCTAACTTGCTGTCATGGGCAAAGACGGCGATGGGCAGCACCTTTTTCTGGTGTTTTTCGTAAAGCCTGCTGAAGTAAATGAACATGCGCCGGGCGAAGTCGGCCTGACGGTAGGCCTGGGGCTCGATGTGGACCAGGACGCAGCCGTCTTCTCCTTTGATTTTGACTTCAGCGAGGATATCCACGTAGTGCTTGTCGCCAGCGGTAATATCGGTTATAATTTCCTGGGTTAAAAACCTGGTATCCGAATAGTCGATTAAAGCATGGGCTTTAGGGAAGAAAAGCTCCATAAACTCCCGGAAAAAAGTGGTCAGCAGTTCCTTGAACAGGCGGTCGTGATCAACGGGCATTGGCGGTTACTCCTGTTTTTCTTTATTTTACTTGAGAAGGCCCGGGTTGAGCAAGGGTTATTTTTTTAATATATTGGCAAAGGCCTGGCCCCGGAGCTGCAGTCCCATCCAGTTCCCTCGGCAAACCTGCAGATGTTATTTTTGTCATCTCGGGTGAACAGGGCGAACGGTGGGCTATCAGCATCTATGAAAACGCCCTTTACAGCTTTATGGCTCCAGGACCGGTACATTATTTCAACGCCGCCGGGGTGTCGCCGGCAGGGGATATTGGGGATGGCGGTGCGGGACTACATCCACGTCGAGGACCTGGCGGCAGCCCACGTGCTGGCCCTGGCGGACCTGGAGCAGGGCGGGCAGCCCCACGGCGGCCTATAACCTTGGCAGCGGCCGGGGCTATTCGGTTCTGGAGGTAATAAAAGCGGCGGAAAAGGTGACGGGGCAGAAAGTACCTTACCGTTTCGGTCCCCGGCGGCCCGGCGACCCGGCGGTGCTGGTAGCCTCGGCAGAAAAAGCCATGGCGGAGTTAGGCTGGCGGCCGGGATATACAGAACTGGAGGACATCATTGCTACTGCCTGGCATTGGCACCGCCGCAGGCCGCGGGGATTTAACGGTTGAGTTATACCAGGGTCATAGGGGAGCAAATGCGGCAGGATGGTGGGGTATTTAAACGAAGAAGAAACAGATACCAGATTGAGTTGGAGACGTTTTTGGGGTATAATCTTACAGAATATAATTGATATTAATCTCGAGCCTTAGGAGTGATGGCATTGCTACAGGTTAAGAGAAGAGTAGAGCCAGGCGGAAGAATTACCATCGGAGAAGTATTGAAAATGGCCAAAATTAAACCTGGTGATTGGGTAGAGATTATCCCGGGTACGAACAAGATAACCATTAAGCTGACTAAACGTAGTAAATCAAAAGGTGCTGTCCTGGCGGCTGCGGGTATCTTAAAGGACCATCCTGAATTGGTTGAGGAGATGTTACGTATCAGGGAGGATGAAGATGATCGATCAGGTGTCGTACCCGAATAAATATGTGGTCGATACTAACATAATTATTTATACACTGGCAGGAGTAAAAGCAGCAGTTTGGGCAATGAAGAAACTAGAAGACGACGATATAGAAGTCTATTATTCAACAATAGTCGAGGCAGAGCTGTTTTCATTCCATGAACTAACTCTTGAACAAAAATCAAAGATAAGAGGTATTTTGGATATAGGAGAAATAGTGGATGTTGATTCTAAGGTCGCTCTTAAAGCCGCCGAATTACGCGCCCTTAGTAAAAAGGATTATAATCGTAAGCTAAAATTACCAGATGCCATCGTTGCAGCTACAGCCTTATTATTATCGGCTGTTTTAGTCACACGGAATGTTGAAGATTTCAAACATCTTCGCAGGCATGGTCTACATTTATACAATCCTTTTGAACATGAGGAAGATAATAGTCAACGGTTTGTTAGTGAATTGGAACAAAACTGAAATGAAGCCTGTCTAACAGGCGCACCTCATCACCCTCTGCACCAGGGCGGCGGGCAGGCGGCGTTATTTGAGGGTATGTGATTCATTATGGAATTTAGTCCTGGAGAAGGCCCTGGCCTTCTACAGCCGCGCCTATGACTTCCGCGCTATATCACTGCGTTATTTCAACGCCGCTGGGGCGTCGCCGGCAGGGGATATTGGGCACGGCGGTGCGGGACTACATCCACGTCGATGACCTGGCGGCAGCCCACGTCCTGGCCCTGGAAGCCCTGGAGCAGTGCGGCCCCACGGCGGCCTATAATCTGGGCAGCGGCCGGGGCTATTCGGTTCTGGAGGTAATAAAAGCGGCAGAAAAGGTGACAGGGCAGAAAGTACCTTACCGTTTCAGTCCCCGGCGGCCCGGTGACCCGGCGGTGCTGGTAGCCTCGGCAGAAAAAGCCATGGCGGAGTTAGGCTGGCGGCCGCGGTATACTAGTTTAGAGGAAATTATTGCCACTGACTGGATGTGGTACAGCAACAACCCCGATGGGTTTTCTGCCAGCTGTAGCCAGATGTCGTAAAGGTTTTGCGATACGGGCTATAATTACAAAATAAATTGATGTTATTTCAGGAGGCTAACAAGGTGAAATCGGTAATGGAGCCAATTTATAACTTCTTCTTGGAGCCGTTTATTCCGTGCTTGCCTATAGTAGCAACAGATGGTACGGGTGACGAACTCTCCTCTCTGAGAGAGGTTAATGATAAATCTTTGTCACAAATTATCGGTCACGCTGTCAAGCTCCATAGGCTCTATGGAGTTGAAGATGCCTACTATGCTCTTTACAACCCTAATTGGAAATTTGTAGATATTCCTCCTAAGACCTTGATGCAATATTACTATTTCCTAACGGTTATTAACACAGAAAGATACGACCTGGAAGAAATGAGAAAGTACCTGGATAAATTAAGTGATTATTTAAAGGGTATGGAAAAATTGGAGGATGAATGGCACCGGCGCATCCATTTGCTAAAGGCTATGGCGGCAACTCTGCGAAAAGCTGAAGGGTGGGCGGAGCAGGTATTCCTGAAGCATGGTTGCACCTACATATGCAAGCTGAAGAACTGCTGCGCAAAGCGGACCGGGTCATCTTTATAGGGTATTCTCTCTCTGATGAGGATGCCTATTTTCGCTACAGGGTTAAACGAAGTCTTTACCGGGTTGAAAACCCCGTAGATATTGTTGTGGTAGACAAAACTCTAAAGGAAGAAAAACGCCCTACGAGCGTCGAGAAGAACTATTGGCATTTCTTTGGTCCAGTAGACTACCGGCCAGTAGGATTTCCAGCATTCTCACTTGCACCATTTTAGAAGACATCCTGGGCCGGGAGCCGGTCCGGGTCGACCTGGCGGCCATGGCCGGTTACCTGGCGGGGGAAGTGGTCCTGGTGACCGGAGCCGGCGGTTCCATCGGGTGCTGCGCCTGGTCCTGCCGGACTTCCGGCTGGAGAAGGGACAGGAACTGGTGCAAGTGGGGTAGACACCGATTTTCAATGGTATGCCTACGAAGTTGGGTTTTTCTTGGTACCCAAGGGAAATGTACGGTTTGGTATTTTTGGGCTAACCGGTTAAAATAGTGCTAAATAAAAAACCTTTACGGAGGGATAATTGTGGAGAGCGTAGTATCTGCAAAGAAAGGAGTAGTAATTGGTCCTACACCCATTGTTCTGGCATATTTTGCTGAGAAGAAAAGAGGTACCAGGAAAGAAGTAACGAGGGTTGTTTTCCAGGTCGCTAAGCGGTTGGAAGAGACAACAATTCATATAAATGCTGTATTTAGGGGAAATATATCCGGGACTGGTGATGCCATTGTTAGTGAAACAGTAGATGAGGAAATATGGTATTGGCTTTCTAATCATTTTTTACGTGAATGCCAGGACCCAGGTGAAAATGATATATGCTTTGAAGCAAGCAAACCCTTTGAGGAATATCGTTTGGATAGGATATCGCAAAATTTAAGGGAGATAGGATGGCCTTCTGAAAAAGAAAGGCAGATTTTTTTAAGAGTATTAAGGGAGGTTATTTCTCTTGAACCATGGCGGGAAAACCTCTAAAATAATCCGCGACGTAGTGCATGGGTATATATCTTTATGCGAAAATGATCTACATATAATTGATACACCACTTTTTCAACGTCTAAAGCGTATCCGGCAAACAGGTGCCTATTCTGTTTATCCTTCAGCTAATCATACCCGCTTTGAGCATTCGCTAGGCGTTATGCATTTAGGCATGAAAGTTTTGGAATCATTAGGTATTGATGCGGATGAAAGGATATCCAACACAGTACGATATGCCTGTCTATTACATGATATCGGGCATGCCCCTTTTTCTCATCTCGGGGAGGCTTTTTATTCAAAAGAAGAGCTTATTAACTGGCTTAACATTGGTCTTAATAATGTAGGGCTAACAAATACTATAATGGGTTCAATGGGATCTCCACATGAATTATGTAGTTGCGCAATAGTCTTGAATAAATTTGCCGACAGGTTATTAAGCTATGGCGTTGACCTGGATTTACTTTGTCGAATGATAACGGGGCAAAAGTATAATACATCGGATAAATTTACAGAAGATTGTCTCATAGATATTCTTAATTCTGATATTGATGTAGATAAGCTTGATTACGTTTTACGGGATGCTTTTATGTCCGGCGCTGAGCTAATAGCTATAGATGCTGAACGGCTTATTTCGGCATATACAATTCATAACGGAACATTGGCGTTCTCTGGTAAAGCCCTCAGTACTATAGGCAACCTTATATATGGAAGGAATGCACTTTATTTTTGGGTGTATAACCATCATATCACTGTTTATACTGATTTTCTTTTCCGGCGTCTTATTAAATACTTGATTGATACAGTACCTGAAGGGCGGGAAGAGTTATTTACCTATGAATCAATAGCGGAAAAGTTGGCAGATGACTATGATTTGATTACCTTTGTTCGTAAATATATGAGTATTGATGATTACGCCCGGGATCTATATAATCAACTATTTAACCGGGCTTTTTATAAATCGCTCTGGAAAACACCTTTTGAGTTCGAAGCAATAATAAAGGACCCTGCTCACCAGGATGCGTTCATCAGGCTTGTTGGCCAGTTTCGCAAAGAAGAAGACGGGTTAGAAGAACTTGAGCGAAGGATTATAGAAGCAAATAATGGCCTTACTAAGGGAGATTTCTATATTGCCGTTGCTGATTTTAAACCCTTTGTTCCTGTTGCTGGCAAGGCGGTTTATATTATGCTTGGTGATAAACGTAAGAGGTTCCAGGAGATCTTTCAGGAAAGTATCTTTCAAAATCCTTTTCGTGAGATCCCTTACATTTTTGTAAAGAATGAACAAGTAAAAAATATTTTAGTAAACAGGTTAAATGAGGGGAGGTTGTTGTAAAAAGTGTGTCACCCCCTAGTTGACACTGGTTTTCACCAACTTTCCCTAGGTACCTCAAACCGGGAGGGGTCCTGGGCAGCCGGGGCAG